>Ga0116182_1005635_pt1 | contig 10654 bp, 12 predicted proteins | sample AD_UKC077_MetaG_FD_89805 | JGI IMG/M metagenome (GOLD analysis project Ga0116182, IMG submission 89805) | Active sludge microbial communities of municipal wastewater-treating anaerobic digesters from USA - AD_UKC077_MetaG | ecosystem: Engineered > Bioreactor > Anaerobic > Digestate | place: USA...
AATGGAGTAAAGAATGAATGGCAATAGAAAAATAATTAAAATAAATCTTGACAACATTAAAGAAATCGTGTATATTGTTTACAGGAGGATATAACATGGACGATGTTTATACATTTGCAGTTGACACTGAAGGCAAGGCAGAAGAGGTTCAAAAAGCAATTCAGTGGAATATTCCTAAAAGCAATAGAGTCACATCTGTTGGCGGGCATCAGTTTGTTGCTCCTCCATACAACATGGACTATATGCTGAGTTTGTTTGACTTTAATTCAACACACAAATTTTGTATTGAACTTAAAACAAACCTTATTTGCGGGATTGGCTATGAAGTAAAAAAGACTGCACCAAAGAAAGTGAAAGACTTTTTAAAAAGACCAAACACTATTGCCCAGGATTCATTTATTAAAATATGCAAGAAATTAAGGCTCGACTATGAAATATTTGGGCGTTATGCACTCGAAATAGTACGCTCTGGCGATAGATTAGCCTTTTACCATGTGCCAGCACAGAATGTTTATGTAAGGCAGAAAAAAGGCAGCATTTATGTTGAGAAATATTTACTTAAAACTGAGATGGGGTCTTTTATAGAATATGAGCCTTACTCCTTTCTTGGGCGGAATGGTCGCTTTTTGCTTGTTTCAGACCACTATAACCCCATCTCTCAATTTTATGGTGTGCCAAATTATATCTCAAGCATTAATGCAATAGTCGGTAATGATACAATAAGCAGATATATGCTAAACTTTTTCTCAAATAATGCAAGACCTGATTATTTTGTAATAATCACTGGGACTCAATTAAACAATGAGCAAAAAGACGAGCTTAAACGCAATTTATCAGGCGTAAAGGGCGTTGAGAATGCACACAGGGCAGCTGCTTTATCTCTTGGTGCTGACACCGCAAAGGTTGAAATCAAAGAGGTTTCAAAAGTTGTTGATGAAAACTTTAGAAATACAAAACTTGACAACAGAGATGAAATAGCACAAATACACGGTGTGCCCCCTAAAATACTTGGTATTGCATCGGCTGGCTCGCTTGGCTCTGGCAACGAGGCAATTGGTGCCTTAAAAATACTTGTAGAATGCATTATTAATGCTGAAAAAACGGAGTTTGAGGATTTGTTGAACAAAGTACTTGCTGTAGAGTTTAATCACCAATCTGACGACATTTTCTCCTTTAATGAGCTTAGTTTAATCAATGAAAAAGACTTGGCAATAGTGCATAAAACATACCTTGATATGGGGGTAATCTCTGTCAATGAGGCAAGACTTGCTTGCGGCATGCTGCCTTTAAATGGTAAGGAATATGATGAAATAAAGAGAATACCTGCCTCGTCGCATTCACTTGAAATAAACCCTGACGACATGACTAATCTTGACCCAACTAAAGATATTACGCAAACAAATGTATAAATACAATGAAAGGAGACACCATGGCAAACAAAAAGAAAGTAACACAGTTGACTGAAACAAAAGTAACTCACGTCTCGCTTGTAAAAAATCCTGCAAATGAAGAGAGTTTTCTAATGTTGAAGTCTGGCAGACAAAACACTGTAAATCTTGTTATTAAAAAAGAAGATATTACATTTAAGTCTGATGATGAAAAACAATTAATTTATGGAGTTGTGTATTCACCCGATAAACTCGATGCAGACCAAGAGTTCATGACTGCTGACGATATTCAGAAATCAGCACATGGATTTTTATCTGACTTTAGAAATATCGATGGGGAGCATGATTTTGTTAGTAATCTCGGAACGCCCGTTGAAAGCTATATCGCTCAAGAGGATATAACAATCGGCGAGAAAACCGTAACAAAAGGTTCATGGGTGCTTGTTGTCAAGGCTACAGATGAAGCCTGGGCTGATGTTAAAGCTGGTAAGTTTAACGGCTTTTCATTAGCTGGTACAACAACAAGGAAAGAAGTAACAGTCGAAGTGGATGCTGACGGTAAAACAATTAAAGGCAGCATTATTAAAGGAGCTATTGACAATATTGTGCAAGCGTTGACTGGCAAAAAAGACAATCAAGAATACAACATTGAGCATGAATTTAACATACTGGCAACAGTTGTAAAGAATGCAACAGTTGACAGTCTTGACAATAAGGAGTTGACAGTAGCCGTAGAGGTATTTATTAATGAGATGAGAGACTTTATGAGTAAAGACAAAAAAGACGATGGTGTAAAAACAACAGAGAAGCAAATTGAGCGAGAAAACACTGAGGAAATATCGCCTGACACACAAAAGATAATCAATGACTTCCTTGATAAAATTGACTCAATGGAAAAGCGAATCAAAACGCTTGAAGAGACGAACACACGCTTGGCAGACACTGAAAAGCTGGCTGTTGAGCTTTCTAAATCACTAAAGGCGACTGCAGACAGAGTGTCTGGAGTAGAGGAAACACTAATTCAATCAAACCAAATTGTCAACACAGACAAAGTAGAAAAAACAAAAAAAACATTTAATATGTTGAAAGGAAAATATGATGAGTAAAGAAGAAGTATTAAACAAATCAAACCCTACTACAGAAGCACTTGCTGCGGTAATGGGAATGGAAGACAACTCTGTAGAGAAAGCTGCATACGTGCCACCTACTACGAATTATAATATCTTAGACCAAAACTTTGGTAGAGGGCTAAACATTGACGAAGGCAATACTTTTGTTGACCTTGTGGTCGGACAAAGCGAATTGTTAAACATGGTAAACATTGACAGGGTATCTACTCTAAAGTCAACTGTAAATGTGTACGAAGGTGACGGAATGTTGGTGCAAGTCAATGAAGGCGAAGACCCTTTTGCCGCACCTGGCAATATGGCATCTTATGGCAATATCGGCTATGATGTTGTGCTTGAGTCAATGCAATTCTTGTATAGAATACCTAAAAGCGTATTGCACAGCATGAAGAATGCGGTTGACTGGCGAAATGATGTTAATAGTAGAATGTCAAGACTATTTTCAAATATGCTTATCAAGCAAGCAATGTTCGGCTCTCCTGGCTCTGGTGCGGACGCTGATATTCAATACGGTTACAATTATACTGGTACAGCACTGATGGGCAGACCTCGCAATGGTGTAAGAGGCTGGCTTGATTACCTTAAAAAAGGATACACTTATTCAAAAGGCGGAAATTCATACACTGCAACTGTTGGTGGCGTAGCTACTACAATATCAAGTGGCAACGGCTCTTCTGTTGTATTTAAATCAATTACAGATATCGTTGAAGACCTTGTAAAAGTTTACCCTGCAGAGCATGACGGCGAAGATGTTGTAATCATGATGTCAAAGGCTGATTTCCTTGATTTCATGTTCAGTGTTGCAAAGAAAGACGCATCAACAATGAAGTATGAAACAGGTAGAGTGTATTCTGTAGCTGGCTACAACATAATGATATTACCTTTCTTACACCATGTCAGAAAAACAATAACAGCAAAACCTGCTGGTGGTTCAGAAACTACCTATTACCCTGGTATGGTATTAATGGGCAGACCAAAAGACTTGATTATTAAGATGAACACAGCTGGAATTAACTTCGATAGTGAATATTATGCTAAACTTAGAACTTACGATAGTATTTATGATGTACCATTGGCATTCCCTGTGATTCCTCAGAGATTTGCAATTGCACATAAAGTTTAACAGACTGGAGGCATAAAATGGCTACAGTTTTACCCGCATCAATAGTTACTGCAATAAATGCTGCAATAGCTTTAGCAGAAAATAATAGCACTCCCCTCGGTGCAAATGTTGTCACTGCAAGCATTGCTGAGAAAGTATTAACTTTAACTTCGTCTGGCGATAAAACACTGACTAATGGTGTGTTTACGGATGATGATGGCTCCGCAACAGCTACTACTGTAGAAACAGTGCAAAGTGGAAATACTCAAGCAACTATTGCTTTTACTTTTACTGGAGATATTACAGAAATTATAACAGAAAACGACACCATTGCTTTTAAATACGACAGCAAAGATTACACTGCTACAATCGGTGAGATTGAAGAAGAAGAAGAGGAGCCTGTTGAACCTGGCGACCCTGTTACTGCTTCGGTGCAATTCCAATGTAATTATGCAAGTCGTAAAAGCAAACTGTTTAGCAGAGGAGATGTTGTCACCTTGAAAGAGGGCATGGCAAATAATCTTGCTGCACATAATATCGTAATAATCGCAACATAAGACGAAGGCGAAGAAGATTAACTACTGACAATAGAAAGGATGAATTATGAGTGCTTACAAGAAAACAATCGCAATGTTTAACCTAAAGGGTGCCGTTGTGGAGAAAGTAAAGCAATACCAATCACCTGCAATGGCAATGATTAAAGACCGCCTCGGTGAAACAGTGTTCAGAGAATTTGTTGCACTGCCTGATGATGAATTTATTGAAGGCGAGGCTGGCTTTATTCCATTTGAGCAGCTTGATTTAAACGGCTTGATGCGACGTGAGATTGAGACAGCACAAGCGTATTTCATCATGTATTTAGCTGTTGTCGGCATAAAAGAATTTGAACTTGGCAGCGTCGCTCTTGACAAGATTTCTTTTGGAGAGGGCGACCTGAATTTAACTGGGTCAATAAGCATTGAACGATACCAAGCTACATTTCTAAAGATGGGCAATAAGATTTGCTCGAGATACTCTGGCACTGGTGAGCTTGGTATAATAATTATTTAAGGAGCTTAAAATGGCAAAGACCATAAAAGAAAACAAAGAAACAAAACCAAATGTACCAAAGGAGCCAAAAAAGCCTGCTGGGGTGCAAAATACAGCGATTAACGAGCCTAAAGATGGCGAGATGATAAAAGACACCACCCGTGTGTTTGTCGCTCTAAAAAACATCATTTACGGCAATGTTTTGTACAACAGAGGCGAGACTGTTCCAATGGATGAAAAAGACATTGAGAAATTTTTAGAATGCAACCACGTAAAGGAGGTTTAATATGGCATTTAAATATGATAAAACAGAAATAAAGAAAAGATTTTATGAAGTCTGGGTGAAGTGTCCCACTTCTACAAGCTTTACAAACTTTGTTCGTGTTGGTGCCTGTTTGGCAGACAACCGCATGGAAGAGGCAGCTGGTGACGAGATTGAATTAAACGACAACACCAAACCAAAGATTTCTAAAACAAACAGTGTGACATTTAACGTTATTGAAGTCACGGCGGCAAACGTTGCCGCACTCAGAGAACTTATTAACAAAGATGCAGAAGTAATTTTTACCGAAAGAGACAGTGGCGTAACTGGTGCAGCGGCTGGTGACTGGATTATGAAAGGAATAAATTTATTTCCTGCATTGAGTATTGGCTCTGGCTCACAAAACACCATTGCTGTAACTGGTGAGCTTGAAGTGGCGGTTGATGACGTGACATCATTTGCAGCTGGAACTGGTGCGTAACTTAACAATCGGGGGAGTGTAACAGCTCCCCTGTTTAAAGAGGTAAATATGCCAATTTATAAATACGAAACAAGCTCAGGCAAGGTTGACAGCCTGATTGAAGCAATCAAGAAAGATGGCGATTTCTGGCAAGAAAACTACACTGACAGACAAGATGAAAACTACATGGGGTTCAATTCCATTAGAAACAACATGCTGATGGCAGACTTTTCTGATGAGGACTTCCCAATTCTATTTGTTTATGCAGATGAGCTTTTAAAGTTAAACACAAATGCTGGCTCCGCAGTCAGTGGTGTAAGCGTTGTTTTAAGGGTGGTCGAGCGTTTTCAAGAAAGCGAAGAAGGCATTTCACAAGCAAAGGCACGCATTGAAACATTGCTTTTGAGCATTGAGGAGACATTCGGCTTGACAAATATTAACAAGACCCTGGTGTTCGAAGACACACTGGGCTCGTACAAAGTACACACTGTCGCATCGACGGTGGAATTATAAAGGAGGTGAACATGGGCTTCACACACGGTAAAACAAAAATAGGCAAAAGAAAATATAATGTATTTGTTGATTTGGAGAACAGGGAAGTGTTTTATGATGATTTAGCTGATTTAGCTGATTTCAGTTCGTTTTATGATGAGGTTTATGTAACACAAGATGAAGTAACAATACCTCTCTCGGACGACCGTAAACTATTTGTTATTAAGGATTCTAACATTAATAGTATTACTGTTAATATGGGGGCACTAATCTTTCTTATAAACAAAAAACAAAACAAAAAAGCGTTGACTGTAAAAACGGATGAGTTAAGCTATGTGATAAATTATAACGAAACATTTTATCCCTACAGTCTCGTATATCAAAAGAATTTTCTCCCTCTCGGTCCTTGCTTGAATGACTTAACACTAAACGACGCACCTGGTGAGCCAATCGAGTTTTTGTCTGGTGAAAAGTTAATGATTGAAAACACGACAAGCCTTAATTTAGTGCTGCCCTCAATTCCAACAGACTTGATTGAAACGCTAAGAGATTTTGATAAGGTTGGATTAATTTTTGTTTCAGTGAATGAAAGACATGGAACAAATTTTTATGTTCGCAACTTAACGCCGTTTATCGGAATGCAAATACAGTCGAATGAATTAAACCAGACTGTAATCACAGTTGACCAATCATTCCCTCTTGAATTTATACAGATAGTTAAAGGCTAATGGCTGCACCAAGCTACGTTTTAACCGTTTTAGGCAAACATCCAAACATGTTTGTCAGTCGTTCAGTGCGGAAGGTATTCAATGATGCGTTGAAAGACAATTTGAAAAGAGGTTTTGTAAACGACACAAACAAGAATATCTACAAAGAGGTCACAAAGATTTTTGGTCCCGCTGAGGACAATAAATACATCACCTCAGTGAGGGACGAAGTCACAAAGGATTATGAACGGGAGATGAGAAGCAGAAATCAAGTCGCAGTAGGCAGGGTGCTGAATGAATTAAAGAAGTCAACAACTTATGTTATTGTGCAATTCGAAGACGTGCAGAATGAGCTTACTGTTTCAATCGGTAACCCAGAGAAGACAAAAAACACCGACACCCCACTGTACAGATATGACAAGGTAATGTCAAGGCGGCAGAAATACAGTATGCAAGACTTGAAGAATTTAACAAGGTGGGCTGTTATTAAATTTAACATTAAACCAGTAGACGCAGAAAACATTGCAAAGAAGATGATTAATGCAGAAAACAGGCGTTTATCAAACACAGTTGTATTCAAGAAGGATTCCCCTTATGGCTCTCGTCCAATCAGAACAGAGCGGTATTTGACACGCATGAGGGTGATTTACAACTACAGTGCAATAGCAAACCAGAGGCTTTCTGATTTGATTGAGCAAATAATTCTCGACAATTTTGATGAAATATTTAACCAGTAAAGAAAGGAAAACAAAATGAAAAAGAATAAAACATCACTTGGTACACTTGGCAGAGTGCTAAACTTTTTAAGAAATGAAAACGTTACAGAAATACCAGAAGGCGTCAATGCAGAGCAGATGGCGTACGCAGTAATCACTGAGCTGCCAGAGAATAAATTAAAGGAATTTATTGCAATCTTAAATGACGAAGCAGACATCGACAATCTTACCGATGAGGAGGGAATGAAGATAATCGAAGATTTTTTTCTGAATATGGGAAAGAGTCTAAAATTGTTCGAGCACAGATTGACAGCAGATTACAGACTGCAAAAAAATATGGCTATCGAGAAGATGATGCAGGCGGTTCAAGAGACAGTGTCACAAACCATTTCTACGATAAAGCCAGACTCTTGATTGAGCACGGCTTCGCACCAGTGATTAATGAATTAAGTTTGTCTGAGGCAATGTATCATACAGAGGAGATTATTTGTGGCGAGATTCGCAAAGCAATTGGAGAATATATAAATATGGACAAAATGTTTATCCCAAGCTATAAAAATGAAGAAACCAGTGAAATGGTAATTATAAAAGAGGCATATAAAGAAATCCATTACTCGGTTGCTTTGCACTCGCTGCTTGAAATGGTGGCTGAGCAATATGAAACTCACCAAAGCACTAAAAGGTAGAGGGGAAATATATGAGCACTAAAGATATAAGAATGAAGCTTGGCATAATGACAAAGCTTGACTTCGATAGAAAAAGCATTGACGATATGTCGAAGCTGATTGAGAAGGTAGCTAAAGAGGCTGCCTCACTGCAGGTTTTTGAAAAGGTTAAAGAGTCAATGGCTGCAGCAAAACAGGAAGCCAAAGAAATTGCAGAAGCAACAAAAGAGTTTACAAAAGAGATAGAAATAGGTACAAATACTTTTATTGCTGGTGTCAGTGCATTTGCTAAAACATCAAAGAAGGGCATCAAAGACGTGATGGAGAGCACCGTATCTTTAAACAAAGAGACAGAGAAGGTTGTCAACAACATGGCGACGTTTGCTGGTGATGCTAAAATACTGCTTGAGAGAACAAAGGGCACTGTAAAGTCAACAAAAGCACTTGGTGATGCTGCTAAAAGAGTAACAGCAAACCTTTCAAAAGCTGCAAGAGACGCACTCCCTTTAAAAGACAGAATAAAGCTTGCTGCCAAAGAGGCGTTTAACCTGAGCACCATGATTGACAGATCGGCATTTGTAATCACCGCTAAATTTACTTACCAAATGTTTGATGGGTTTAATCGTGCATTAAGAGAGGGCAGGCAGAATGCAATCATGCTTGAAGCACAGCTTGCCAGAATTGAAAGCATTTCTAAAGGCAAAAGCATAGCACCAGTTGAGAGAAGCATTAAAAGGGCAATTGGTCTTGGGTTTGAGCCCTCTGATGCAATGGAATCTGCTTACCAGTCAATCTCCGCACAGTTTAGTCCTGCTGATGCTGAAAAACTGCTTGCTGCTGCAAATAAAGCCGCTGTGGCGGGGTTTGTAACAGAGGGAGAAGCATTAAAGGCTTTAATTGCTATATTAAACACCTACCAGCTTGGCGTTGGTGATGTAACACGTGTGTCTGATGTGCTCTTTAAAGTGATTGAGCAAGGTTTAATAAACTTCGACCAACTCTCTAAATTCATGGGTAATGTATTGCCAACTGCTAAACTGCTTGGCATTGAATTTGAAGAGGTGGCTGCTGCAATGTCAACAATGACTTTAAAGGGCATCAAGGCAGACGTTGCAATTACTTCTTTAAACCAATTGTTTATGAACCTGGCAAAGCCAACACCACAGGCAAAGAGAATATATGATGAACACAATTTGTCGCTTGACTTGGCTGAAGTTAAAGCACAAGGACTTGCTAAAACAGTACAAAAGATTGCTGACGCTAATCTTAAAGCAGAAGAGCTTGCCACAATTGCTGGCTCCCGTACTGGCTTTAGAGCGCTTGCATCTGCAATGGCTTCTAATGTTGAATGGGCTGAAAACTACGAAAGAATGCTAAATGTTGCTGGGGAGACACAGGCTGCCTTTAATAAACAAATGGACACTGCAGATATGAAAATAAAGCAATTTAAAGGTAGTGTAACACTGTTGATAATGAGCTTAAATAAATTTGCTGTTGAGACCGCTGGGCTTTTAACAATTGTTAGAGCAGTTGTGGACGGGTTTAATGGCTGGTTCGGTGCCACTACATTAGCTATCGGAATTCTTGGTGCCTTAATAAAGGTTATAATAAAGGTCAATTTAGCATTAAAATCAACAGACGCCGCTATAAAACTTTTAACTTCTACAAACTTATGGCTCGCTGGAATTGCAGCTACTCTTGGGCTGGTTTCAATGGCAATCGGAATGCATAAGAAAAAAGTACAAGAAGCACAAGATGCAGAGAAAGAGTGGGTGGAGCGTGCTGTTGGGCAATCTTTAGCAAAAGAAAATGCACTGAAAAAAGAGCTTGAATTGTTGGTGACCTATAAGAAATACACTGAAGAGCTGGCTAAAGGTAAGCAGCTTGACAGACTTGAAACCTCATTGCTTGCTACAGTGCAAGATAAACTCACTACATCGTATGGCTACACAAAAGAAGCATTAAAGGACTACAATGGCTTAATTGACAAGAGCACTGCAAGCTTAAGAAAAAATCAAGAAGAAACAATAAAGCTGAAGAAGCTGCAAATGCAGTCGTCAATAACGCCAGAAATGAGAGAAAGAATTGCACATTTATATCCTTTTTTTGAAGTAAGACGTAAGGGAGAAATCTCTCCTGAGGATAATGTAAGAAAAGCTTTAACTGATGCAAAAAAATACGGCTACGGGACTATGATCCCTAGAGAAAAAGAAGAGATGGAAAGCTTATACGCCAGCTTAGCAAATGCAACTGGAATGTATGATAATATAATAAAAGCTTATCGTGCCGATATTGAAAAAATAGAGTCATCCGAGAACATGACTGCATCATATAAAGACATTCAAGAAATAACAAACAATACAGATAGTGAATTTAAAAATTATTTGTCAACAATCGGAGTAAATCTATCCAATAGCAATTACTCTAAATATTTTACTGAGTATAGAAACAAATACAATGAATTGTATAATGATAATTACTTAAAAAAACAAAATGAATTAAAGAGTAAAGAAATTAAAAAAGTACAAGATAGCATTGATGCATTCTCAAAGCACACCAGTCAACAAGTTTCTGACGCTTATGAGTGGATGGGGTGGATAAAAGAGCTGCAAATGCTTGACGAAGCAAGCAGTGACCTTAAAATTGAACCACTCCGCCCAGAGTCAAATGTAATAGCCCAACCTAAGGAGAAGGAAACATTTATTA
>Ga0116182_1005660_pt1 | contig 10626 bp, 10 predicted proteins | sample AD_UKC077_MetaG_FD_89805 | JGI IMG/M metagenome (GOLD analysis project Ga0116182, IMG submission 89805) | Active sludge microbial communities of municipal wastewater-treating anaerobic digesters from USA - AD_UKC077_MetaG | ecosystem: Engineered > Bioreactor > Anaerobic > Digestate | place: USA...
CCCCTCCTCGCCATGCGATTTCAGCGGGTATTTATAGAAAAATCGCTAATAAATAAAAATCATTTTACCAATAATTATATACATGTTATACGAGAAAATGCTTATGTATGGGAGGTGCTAAATTATATAGCGGGTTAATCCCGCAAAATATTAACTATCAAACAAAGAAATCCGCATATAAATATGCATATAAAAAGCGAAGTTGTGAGCGCAAGCGTATACAGTGAGCATAAAAACATATAAGATGCTAAAAATTTAAACAAAACGTAAACTCACACACGATAAAAACAAACAAAAGATACTTTAAAAATTATTGTAAACATTAAAAATTTAATAAAAATGAAAAAAATTAGATATATCATTGCTACCATTTTTGTAGTGGCAATAGGAACAGCAGTATTTTTTGGATGTGAAAAGGAAAATGAAGATATTGATAAAAATACAATTGTTAAACCAATAAAAAAAATCTATGACAATACAATGTCTTATATTTTTTATGATGTAGTAGAACACACTGCTCTATATATTATGCAAACATATCCATCTGGAATAAGTGGTGTTAATAAGTCCTCTTATATGCAATTGTTTGTTGATGAATTTATGATGTATTTAAGCAATAATGGTTGGGATGGATTTTCATATTATGGAAATATTACTGATGATGAAAAAGATTGCTTTAAGATATTATCCTGCGTTTATGATTCTTCTTTAACTAGAGCGGATAGAATAAACTTAAGGAATAATTTCATTGCAAATCAAGGAAGCGATTTTAATCTCAGCCCACCGGCTCTAGAAAGAGCCCTAGCATTTGCCCAAATGTTGAATGCTTCTGAGAATTTTGAAATGTATCCAGAACCAGTCGTACAAGCTTTGAAAATTGAAGGTGATTCGCGATTTGAAAGACGGATGTGGGCTGCTCAGCAAGCTATTTTAAAAGAAATATTTGATCATCCTATTAAGGCAGCTGCATTTATTGTAGGATTGCCTGAATCTATGGCATGGGTTATTGCAGAAGCAACATATGATGTATTAACAGGTAAATATAATCACATACGATAAATTTAATAATTGTAAAAATCAAAAATATGGAAGACTTTTTTTTCTGGATGAAAATTTATTTTATAATACATTATGTCATTGCGATATACTGTATTTACGATATGGTTTATAAACGTAAAATAAAAAGGAAATGGAGGTTTTTTTGGATTCCTTGTGTTTTATTATTTAGTATTGGTATTATTTTATATTTTATTTTCCGTAAAGAATTACAAATTGAACAACATTAAAGTAATGTAAAAATAAATTATAAAACACTAATGTTATTTAAATACTAACGGAACTTAATTTCATTATTAAATTCTCTGTTGTGTTCTATACATTCATGATTTAATTAATGTCAAAAATTTTTATAAAAAAATTAAGGAAAAGGAAAGCCTATTATCTTAGAGAGGGTGTTCAAGAGAGAAAGAACACTCTCTTTTATATTATTTTTGTCGCTTATGACGAAAATTTATTGTTAGTGAAATTAAAAAAATACTATTTTTGCAAAACGAAACAAAAAAAAATGCACTTAACCTACAACGCAATAAGCTCGCAACACGCTGTAAAATAAAGTCTCCCCCTTGGGGGAGATTTAGAGGGGTAAGGACGCTGAGGCTTGGTTACTGAGCTTGTCGAAGTACTCGAAGGTCAGTGCGTAATTGTTCATTCTTTTTAACCGCAAAGAACGCAAAGAATACCCGCTCATTTTGAAAAACTCAATCTGCCGTCGGGCTACTGAGGGCTTACTAACAAGAGAAATAGTTTTATTTTTTATAATAGTGATATTACATTGAAATTTTAAGAAAAAACATTTACTTTTGTAGCATATTAATGTTAAAAAATAAAATATTATGTTACAGTGGATTAGAACGTTTTTAATAGATTTTTTTACTTCAGTAGGCTTAAATTATACTTACTCAAAAATAATCGCATTACTAATAATAGCGGTGAGTTTGTTTGTATTGGGAGCGATACTCTACTATATTTTGCGTTTCATTATACTTCGATTAGTGCGTATTAATATCAGTAAATCGGAATGGAAACAAGCATTGGTAGAAACAAAATTTTTTAATCAGGTAGCAATATTTTTGCCTGCATTGTTTATTAAAAAAATGATAGGCGAGTGCTTTCCTATCGGCAGTTCTTCCGAATTGTTTTTAACGGCACTTATCAATATCTATATAGTTATTAATTGCACTTTGATAGTTATTTATTTTTTAAATGCTGTTGCTATTATTTTGTTGCAACGAGAAGGGACAAAAGATAAACCTATTAAAAGTTATGTGCAAATTGTAGCCGTTATTTTTTGGTTAATTTCTCTTATTTTGATTGTTTCTATTATTATTAACAAATCACCTGTAGGGCTTTTGGCGGGATTGGGAGCTTTTTCGGCGGTTTTGCTATTGGTTTTTCAAGATACGATTACGGGTTTTGTTAGCAGTATTCAGTTGTCTACCAATGATATTATTCGTAATGGAGATTGGATAGATCTCGATAATTTTGGGGTAAGCGGTACAGTGGAAGAAGTCAATCTTGTTTCGGCTAAAATAAGAAATTTCGACAATACCATTTCAACCGTACCCGTTAAACAATTACTCAATAATTCGGTGAAAAATTGGCGTGGAATGCAAGAAAAGGAAATGAGAAGAATTAAGCGAGCTATCAATATAGATGTTACAACCATTAAACAATGTACGCCTGAAATGCTTGAGAAATTTAAAAAAATCCATTTAATTAAAGATTATATCGAACAGAAAGAAAAAGAATTAGAGGTTGAAAATCAATCGGAAAGCGGTCTTGTGTATGGTCCTAACGGACGACATCTTACCAATGTGGGAGTGCTGCGTATTTATATACAAGAATATTTAAAATCAAATAAGCGATTACGCAAAGATGCCATGATTATGGTACGTCAATTGCCGCCTAACGAATACGGCTTGCCTCTTGAAATTTACTGTTTTACCGCCACTACCAATTGGTTGGAATACGAAAACATACAATCCGATATTTTCGACCATATATTGTCAACATTGGATTATTTTGAAATCCGTGCTTTTCAAAGAGATAATCCAAAAGAAATAACTGAAAGCAAATGCTAAATCATGTAATAAGCTATCAATTGTATGCAAAATTTGATTGATAAATTGGTGAGCAAAAGACTTCTTTCCAAAGAAGAGTTTGTGGTTTTAATCGAAAAAAGAAATGCTGATGTAGCAGAATATTTATTCCGACAAGCACGCCAAGTGAGAGAGAAAAACTATGGTAAAGATGTATATATAAGAGGATTAATTGAGCTGTCGAATTATTGCAAAAACGATTGTTTGTATTGTGGAATTCGTAAAAGTAATGCTCATGTTAGCAGGTATAGATTGGATAAAGCAAGCATACTTGATTGTTGTAAAAGAGGACATGATTTGGGTTTCCGTACTTTTGTATTGCAAGGAGGCGAAGATGCTTATTACAATGATAAATTAATGGTAGATATTATTTCCACTATCAAAAAACTATATTCGGATAGTGCTGTTACTTTGTCTTTAGGAGAGAAAAAAAAAGAAACATATTTAGCTTATTATCAAGCTGGAGCTGATAGATATCTCTTGCGTCATGAGACGGCTAATGCCGAGCATTATTCGCTTTTGCATCCCAAAAACATGTCGAGCGAAACAAGAAAGAAATGTTTGTATGATTTGAAAGAAATAGGCTTTCAGGTGGGAAGTGGTTTTATGGTAGGTTCGCCTTATCAAACCGTTGAACATTTAGCGGAAGATTTACTCTTTCTTTCCGATTTACAACCTCATATGATAGGAATAGGTCCTTTTATGTCGCATCATGAAACACCTTTTGCCGACAAGAAAAATGGAACTATGGAGTTAACGCTTTATATGTTGGCTATATTAAGAATTATGTTGCCGGGTTCGTTATTGCCGTCTACCACTGCCTTGGGTAGCATTAACGATGACGGAAGAGTGCATGGGATTTTGGCTGGGGCTAATGTGGTTATGCCTAATTTGTCGCCTTTAGATGTAAGAGAAAAATACATGATTTACGATAATAAAGTTTCGACGGGAATAGAAGCTGCTGAATACCTCGATTTATTAAAAGAGCAAATGCGGGAAATAGGCTATCAAGTGGTGGTTGCACGTGGCGATTTTAAACCACCGGTTGATTGATTTTTTTTTAAGATTTATTCTAAAAATCCTTTAAAGACAAAACAGGTAGGACCTTGCAGAAAGATGTTTTTAAAACTATTATTTTCTTTCTGAAAACTAACATTAAATTCACCACCTAATGTTTTTACATTAACCGTATTGATGTTTTTTTTCATGGAATAGGATAGGGAAGAGGCAGTTACACCGGTTCCACACGACAGTGTTTCGTCTTCAACGCCACGTTCGAAGGTGCGAACAAATAAGTAATTATCATTGATTTCTACAAAATTCACATTGGTTCCTTTCGGAAAATGCGGATGATGTCGTATGCGTTTTCCTTCTGTAATAACGTCAATGTTTTTTATGTTTTCAACGAATTTAACCACATGAGGCGAGCCTGTGTCAAGAAAAAAACCGTCTTCAAAATTGCCAATGTTTTCTACGTTTTTCATCTGTAGCGAAACTTCGGCAAGATTTTCTTTTTCGCTAATGATTTTTCCATAATGAGCGCCGTCGATACCTATGAAAACACCTTCGTCAGCAATGATTTGCATTTTTTTTGCAAAAGCGAGGGCACATCTTCCGCCGTTGCCGCACATGCTGCCTTCGTAGCCGTCGGCATTAAAATAACGCATTTCAAAATCAATATTTTCCCGATGATGGCTGTGTATTAAAATCAAGCCGTCGGCACCAATGCCCAATCGCCTATGGCATAATTGATAGATATAATTCGGACGGGTATCAAAAGTTTTATCCGGGTCATGTAGTAAGATAAAATCATTGCCGGCACCGTGGTATTTATAAAATTCTAACATTTAGGTACTCATTTTTAATATGTTGATTTCTTCTTTTTTCAAAAAACGCCAATGTCCGCGTGGAAGATCTTTTTTGGTAAGATTGGCATAGACTACTCTATCCAATTTTTCTACCTTATAGCCCAAATGTTCAAATATTCGGCGTACGATACGATTTTTTCCCGAATGCAGTGTTATTCCAATTTCTTTTTTACTTTCACCTACATACATCACTTCGTCGGGGATAATGACACCGTCGTTGAGTTCTAAGCCGTTGACTATTTTTTCAAAATCTGCTAAATCAAGGTTACGATCCAATTCAACATGATAGATTTTGCGAACACCGTAACGCGGATGCGTTAGTTTTTTTGCCATTTCGCCATCGTTTGTAAATAGCAGTAAACCCGTAGTGTTACGGTCTAAACGACCTACGGGATAAATCCTTTCGGGACAAGCGTCTTTTACCAACATCATTACATGTTTTCTGTCGTGTTCGTCATCGGTAGTGGTGATGTAGTCTTTGGGTTTATTGAGTAAAAGATAAACGGGTTTTTCTCTTTGCAGTATTTTGTCTTCGTAACGCACTTCGTCAGTAGGCATTACTTTGGTACCTAATTCGGTAACGACAATTCCATTGACGGTAACGGCACCGGCTTCAATTAATGTATCGGCTTCGCGACGTGAGCAAATACCTGCATTGGCAATGTATTTGTTGAGTCGTATCGGTCCTCTTTCTTCGTTCCAGTTGAGCGATAGGATTTTGGGTTTACGTTCGCTACCACGTCCTTCTTTACGCCTGATACTGACGATTTCCGAAAGAATTTCAGATTCTTTGGTAATGTTACGTTTTTTAGTTTTCGAAGGCGTTGCTTCTTTGTTTTTCAGATTTGCCGAATGTTGTTTTTCGGACACAGATTGCGTGTCTCTTTTGTTGAAACGGCGAGTGTTATCGGATTTATTGTAACGAAAACTTCTTTCTTCTCTTTCTTTCTTATGCGAAGATTCTTTGTTTGATTTTTTTTCAAAACGTTTTTTTTCCTCCGATTTTTTATCGAAAAAATCTTTGCGTGCTTTACGTTTATCGGAACCACTGTCGGAAATAGCTTTATTCAAAGGATTATTTCCTCTTTTTTTACCGGCGGTTCTCTTTTTTTTATTGTCCTTCGGTTCTTCTTCCTTATTTTTTTTTGTGTAAACCACTTTGCTGATGAATTATATGGTTAAAGTTTTATTTTAATTGATGTTGTAAAATATTTTACATTTTGAATTTTTGCAAAAGTACTTATTTTTTACATATCTTTTTTGTTTTTTTATGAAGAATATGATTACAATAAAAAATACTTTTAATTTCTACTATATGATTGATAGAAAATGAAATATTTAAGATATAATGTAAAATCTTCTCGTAAAAATTATTTAAAAAGAAGACAAAATATCTTTTCGACGGATAAAAATAAATTAATTTTTTATCGTCTGATAAAATTTTATATAAGAAAATTGTATCTTTGCAAAAAAACAATAACAGTTGTTAGATGCTGCTGCTTGCTGTTTTTATCAATATGTAAAGCATCTATGTATAAAAACTTAACGTTATGATATTTGAATTACCGAAACTACCTTATAGTCCGAATGCATTGGAATCGGTTATTAGTCAAAAAACCATTGAGTTTCATTATGGTAAACACCACCAGGCTTATGTTAATAATTTGAATAACCTAATCAAAGGAACGGAATTAGAAGATAAAGATTTAGAATATATTATCAAAAATTCAGAGGGCGGAATCTTCAACAATGCTGCTCAAGTATGGAACCATACTTTCTATTTTTATCAATTTGCACCTAAAGGGAAAGGAACTCCCTCGAACGCTTTGCTTAAAGCGATTGAAAAAAAATGGAATACAATGGAAGAGTTTAAAAAAGAATTTAATCAGGCGGCGGCAACTCTTTTCGGTTCGGGTTGGGCGTGGTTGGTAGTAAACAAAAACGGGGATTTGGAAATAACAAAAGAAAGTAATGCGGGAACTCCTTTAACAAAAGGCTTGAAACCCATACTTACTTTTGATGTTTGGGAACATGCTTACTATATTGATTATCAAAATCGTCGCCCCGATTATTTAAATGCCTTATGGGAAATTATCAATTGGGACGAAATTAATCAACGTTTCGATAAATAAAAATAAACATATTTTAAACAAATTTGTTATATAGTGGCTACCGACAAATTTATTTTATAAAAAAAAGCAGTGTTAGACGTTTATTTTGCTATTCCGGTATTAGATGAGAACAAGTATTTGTTCAAGACTTTAGATTGTATTGCAGAACAAAAATGCGACCGTAATATCTATGTTTATATTTGTATTAATCAACCCGACTCGTGGTGGTACAATGAGAATTCGGATATTTGCCGTCGCAATCAAGAGTTGTTGTTGACATTGCAAAAGGGCTATAGAGACTTAGACATACACATTATAGATAAAACGAGTAAGGGAAAAGGCTGGGAAGAGAAAAAAGGCGGGGTAGGCGTAGCTCGTAAGGCTGTAATTGATAGTATATTGGAAAGAGCGGAAGATACTGATGTTTTGATTAGTATGGATGCCGATACAAGTTTTGACAGTAATTTTGTAGCAACAATTGTCAATACGTTTCAAACTTATACAAAAATCGAAGCATTAAATATTCCTTATTATCATAATCTGACGGGAATAGAAGAGCAAGACAGGGCTATGTTGCGTTATGAGTTGTATTTGAGAAACTATATGTACAATATGTTACGCATCAATAGTCCTTATGCTTTTACCGCTTTTGGTTCGGCAATAGCTTGTTTTATTAAAAGTTATAAAGCTGTTGGCGGTTTTGATTCTCAAACGGCGGGCGAGGATTTTTACTTTTTGCAGAAAATAGTTAAGTATGGAAAATTAAAATTATATACTTCTACTACCGTTTATCCGTCGGCTCGCTATTCCGACAGAGTAACTTTTGGAACGGGAACGGCGATAGCTGATTTTCAAACAAGTAACTTTTCACGCTATCCTATTTTTCATTATAAACTATTTGATTCTATAGCTAATACCTACCAGCTTATTGATACTATTTTTGAAAAAGATGTAGATTCTATTTTGATTTCTTTTTTACAAAAACATTACAAAGAGGAAGATTTGTGGACAAAATTAAGGAACAATTATAAAACTCCTGCCAGTTTTAGAAAAGCTTTTCATCATAAAATCGACGGACTTCGATTGTTTCAATTTTTACGTTATATGCAGGCGGAATTGAATGAAAGTGATGATGTTTGCATAAGAGAATTAGTAAATGTATTTCATCCCAACATGTCTATCGTAGACGAAGATTTTTCTTTGGCTACCAGTCCTATTGCCATGATTAATGAATTGAGAGATTCGTTTGTATTGGTCGAAAATTCAATGCGAATAGAGCAAGATATACAGAATTTAACTGAAAAAAAATAGTAATTTTGCATTGTGAGCAAGAATTTAAAACATACACGTAAGTTGCTGGGTGTGATGTTGCTGTGTTTGTTGAATACGGCAATGTATTCGCAGAATTATACGGAAAGCGATTCTGCCGGCATGCCTATGGGCGATAAATCGGCAAAAAACTATGTTCCCGTATCATCATTTTATTTTAATAATTATTTTCCTGAAATAGAGACTTATTCTGATGTTGATACTTCCGTACACGGTATTCAGCGAACGGAAATATTGTCGGCATCACAGCATCTTTATGCTCATACGGGTTTGATAGGGCAAGCATGTTTTCCTATGAATTTTACGTTTCAACGCCAACATGGATTTCATTATAAAACCATGCCTTATGCCGAATATCATCGTAATTTTAAAAATTGGAAATGGTATTATACACCTGAATCTTATACGCGTATAGACTATGAGTGGGCGTCGGGAAAAGAAAATATGTTTGATGTGGTACATGCTCAAACAATTAAAAATTTAGTGTTTGAAGTAGATTTTAGAACCATTATAGCAGAAGGTATTTATGTGCGACAAGCTGTAAGAGATGTCAATGTAGGGACTCGATTCTCTTATTTTACTCATAGAAAACGATACGGATTTACTTTTGCATACATTTATAATTTATTTCGATTAAATGAAAATGGCGGTATTTATAGCGATTCTTTATTTGAAAACAAGAAATTGCCGCCCCGAAGTATAGCGGTTACATTTTGAAATGCAAGTAATAATTATCAAGATCATGATTTGTTTTTCAGACATCATGTCAGCTTGTCGAAAATGAAATTGGATAGCAATCAAAAAAGGATAAATTTAGGCTATATTGTACATGACATAGAGTTTACAAAATTAAAATCTCTGTATAGAGATGATAATTTAAATCCTCACAATTACGGCGAAATTAATTATGATTCGTTAGTAACTTTTGATTCGGTCAATTCCTATCAGTTGAGAAACAGTTTAATGTGGACTAACTATTTGCACAGCGATAGCTTGCTGATGTCAAAAAGTTATTTTTTACACTTGGTTTTTGGCATTGCTCACACCTATTTGAAAGTAGGGGACAGTTCAACCAATTTCTACAATTTTCAATTGACTCCTTTTGCCAATGTGCATTTGCGTTTGTTTCGCTATTTGGATTTAAAAACTAATTTGTTATATAGTTTGAATGCTTATAATTCCAACGATATTACATCGGAATCATCCATTATATGGCATTTTAAAAACAAAAACGATAAAAAACATTTTCTTGCATTCAACGCTATCCTCTATCGCTTTCAGCCCGATTATTTCTACACCTATTATTTAGCCAATACTTTTAGTTGGGAAAATTATTCATTGAAAAAACAATTATTTCTACAATTAGGACTTCAATGGCAGTATGAACGGTATTGTGTAGCCCTTAATTATTATAACTTACAGAAATGGATGATAATAGGAAGCGACTTACAGCCTAATCAATTAGAAACTCCTGCTAACATTATTCAAATGGCTACTTATGTTCCTTTTCGCTACAAGGGTTTTGGATTTGATGTGAATGCCTATGTGCAACATTGTGATAATAAGTATATTAATATGCCATGGTTGGCGACAAGAGAAGCTGTTTTTTATGGATTTCCTATGTTTAAGAAAGCCTTGTTTATGCAATTAGGATTTGAAATGTTATACAATACTCCTTATTTTGCCAATGCTTATAATCCTATTATGCAGCAGTTTTATTTTCAGGATAAAAAGAAAATCGGAAATTATTTTTATTTTGATTTTTTTACGAATGTGAAAGTACAACGTTTTTACTTTCATTTTGTATTAGGGAATTTTTTAGAGAGCGTTTTTTCTCGTACCTATTATTTATTACCTCATTATCCGGCTAAAGGATTGCACTTTAAAATAGGTGCTTCATGGCGATTTCATGATTAAAACTGTTTCGGGAAAAATGTTTGGCTGAATTTTTAGTACTTTTGTATCCTTATAAAAAAATAATGAAGATAGAGGACATACTCACGACCTATCGGCAGTCGGCGATTACAAAACATTTGAGCGGTGAACTCAAAAAGCTTAAGGTAAATAATTTGCAAATCAATGGTTTACTTGGTGGTGCCAAGGCTTTTGTCGTAAAATCCTGTGTGGAAATGAGTGTGGATATGCACTTGTTGGTATTCG
>Ga0116182_1005668_pt1 | contig 10621 bp, 4 predicted proteins | sample AD_UKC077_MetaG_FD_89805 | JGI IMG/M metagenome (GOLD analysis project Ga0116182, IMG submission 89805) | Active sludge microbial communities of municipal wastewater-treating anaerobic digesters from USA - AD_UKC077_MetaG | ecosystem: Engineered > Bioreactor > Anaerobic > Digestate | place: USA...
GCAGACGCCACCACCTTTGCATCAATCGTCCAGGGCGTCCTGAGCACCAACCCCTTCGGATGCACCGCATACGAGACCTCGAGCGGCCCGCAGCCCGCCATGGACAAGTTCAAAGCCGAAAAAACCGTTATTGAAATATATTCCACATGATCATAATTAATTCAATATACTATGTCGTTAATTCAATCCATATTTACAAACACTTTTATATTTCCTTAAATTAAATTGGCGGTATTAAACTTAACGGATAGATAAAAATGAGGCTTGTATTATCACGGGTTATCACAATTGTTGCTTTACTCCTTTTTATCCAAATGGTGACGGGAGATCAAATTTCGACTTTCAACAATTCATCAATTATTGAGACCTATACCGAACAAAATGTTTCTAATTTTGAAATTGACTTACAAAATGTTGCTAAAAACGACATGATAAACGAGATATCAATATTCGCTGATGGGGATGTTGTATTTTTTATTGGGAATGTCGTTAATCTGTCAGGATACAATACATACACAAATACTGTATATTTATACATTGTAGGTTCGGGTGTTCCAGAAAATGGAGGGAAATTAGATGATCCTTCTATTCCTGTAATTGATGGCGATCCCTCATCATTTACATCCGTCAACGTTAATCCTGATGAATCGTGGAGCTATTTATGGGATTCAAGCGTCTTGCAAGCAACAGATAATCATTTTTTCATAATTGCTGCGACAGAACCGCGAGATCTAAACCATATTGAAGGACAATTGAATGCTTCAATATTTGCAGCATCGACTGGTCTGGCTGAACCAATTGTTGAATTTCCAAACCTCACAGGGTATCAATTTTTCCCCTTGGCTGTCTATCCCAGCAGGTATGATTTAAGAGATTACAACAGAGTTACACCAGTAAGAGATCAGCTAGGGTGGGGAACTTGCTGGGCTCATGCTGCTCTGGCTTCACTTGAATCCACGCTTACTCCAAATGAAACATGGGATTTTTCTGAGAAAAATCTTGTGAATATGGATGGCTTTGATCTTGATGAAGATGATGGTGGTACCATACTTATGGCAACGGCTTATTTAGCGAAATGGGGAGGCCCTGTTGCTGAGAGTGATGATCCTTATCCTGATTGGTGGAGGTCGGGATGGTGGTTTGGTAATTCAAATGAGGATTTGCCCGAACAGAAACATATTCAAGATGTGTTGTGGTTATCACAAAGAAGTTCTCCAACAGATAATGACGATATAAAGTGGGCTTTAAGCAATTATGGTGGGATATATACGGTTTTTTACTATGATAACTTTGAAAATTATTATGATCCAATTAACCATTGTTACTACAATCCAAGCGGATTAAATATAAAAAGCGGCCATGCAGTTACAATGGTCGGCTGGGACGATGATTATAGTCGATATAGATTTATTGAAACACCCCCGGGGGATGGAGCATTCATTGTTAAGAATAGCTGGGGGTCATGGTGGGGAGAGAATGGATATTTTTATGTCTCATATTATGATGCTAATTTTGGGAAATATCGTAATGCGCTTGTTTTAGGTGAATCTAAGCACAACTATGTCAATATCTATCAGTATGATCCATTAGGTTTATGCAAATGGGATTCCCAAAATTGGTTCGCAAATGTATTTTCGGCAGAAAGCGACGAAACACTGAAGGCAGTCAGTTTTTATTCATATCTCCCTAATACTTCATATGAATTGTATATTTATACCGAACCACAAAATGGTCCGTTAAATTATAGTGGGTATACATACACTCAAAAAGAGACTATCGTTATACCTGGGTATCGGACAATAAAACTCGATTCACCAGTATTTTTGAAAGAAAATACAAGATTTTCAGTAATTGTCAAGAGTGACGCTCTTGGGTGTCCGATTGAAACAAAAGTTATAGAATGGGATGAATGGTATTCATCAAAAGCAACAGCAAATCCAGGTGAGAGCTATGTCAGTAGTGACGGCGTTGTCTGGACTGATTTGACTACTATAGATCCATATGCTAATGTATGTCTCAAGGCTTTCACAGATTACGGTGAACCTGATTTTCCGGATATGACGTATCTATATTTAGATACGATATCTGACGGACATATTGGGGATATGATTGAAGTATCTGGTTCTACGAACCTGGATGAAGCTACATCTTTAGATATAACACTTCAAACAGATTTTTCTGTTAATAAAATTTGGAAATATCATTCAACTGCTTCCGTTGAAGGTGGGAAATTTTCATCCGAGATATCAAGTTCGGAGTTTGCACCAGGCGAATGGTCTGCAACGGTAAATGATACCAGCGGATTGTATGACACTGCCTTGTTTAATTTGTGCCCCGTACAAAATATTACTGCAACTCCATCATCAGGTTGTGGCCCGCTAACAGTCCAATTCTCAATAGATGATTTCAGCAATTTCACTTCCTTCTCATGGGATTTGGGTGACGGTGAAATCTCAACACTTTTGAATCCAGTCCATACATACACTGAATCAGGAACGTATACGGTGACTCTATCCTTCTGCGATAACTGCGGGTGCGGAAACATACCTACTGAAATTGATGTTTTCCCACCTCCCACAGCAGATTTTTCATATGAAAACGGACAGTTCACAGACAGCTCAACAGGGAATCCCTTTGAATGGAGCTGGGAATTTGGTGACGGTACAGCGTCAACTGTGCAGAACCCCTGTCATGACTACAGCCAGGATGGGACCTACACAGTAAATCTCACAGTAACTAACGATTGCGGGTCTGACTCTATATCAAAGAATATTCAGGTTCCCTGTCCGGTCCCAGTAGCGGATTTCACCTGGGACGGCAGTTGTTTCACAGATACCTCGACTAACAACCCAACTTCGTGGAACTGGGAGTTTGGTGACGGTACAACGTCAACTGTGCAGAACCCCTGTCATGACTACAGCCATGATGGGACCTACACAGTAAATCTTGCAGTAACTAACGATTGCGGGTCTGACTCTGTATCAAAGGATATTACCGTTCAAGGTTCTGAAGAATTTTCTGTCCTATTAAACGAAGGATGGAACATTTTTTCCACACCCGTTGCTCTGGATTCTGATAATTCATCATTCGAAGATATCTTTTCCGCCACAGAACAGCAAAAAGTGCTGGTGGTTCTTGGATGGGACGGTAACCAATGGTTTATTCCAAATCCATCAAGACAAATAGATCCCTTATATGCTTATTTCATTAAAATAAAAGAAGAGTCAACTGCGACAGCCATTCTTGTTCCATCAAAGAGCATCACTTCACTGCCATCACGTCAGGTAATAAGTGGGATTAATCTCGTAGGGCCTGCTCCAGCGTATGATGAAAATATTCATGGATTTCAAGCTATGCCATTAGACCAGAGCCTCACAAGTATCGAATATGTTGGAGATCTTACAGGGTACATCATAGTCGTGAGCCCCAATATGAATCAACCCGGATGGGCGTACGCAAAAGGTGGCTCGTTAAGAGAACTTCTCCCATTCAAAGGATATTGGGTTGTAATGGAGAATGGGCCCGATACTCTTTATGGATTTTCTACAACACCTGTTTAATCCTGAAATAAACAAATTTCTATTTTCTTGAGGATACCCCGTTAAGTTGGCCTCCACACCATTTCCGTCCGCTCCTCCGCGCGTCCGGTGCTCCTCCACTCCGCTTCACTCGCATCGCGGGGCTGCTCTTTCTCGGTGAATCGTTTGATTAGCCTTATAATGGAATCAAAATTATACATAATTATCTAAAGTCCACCGGTTAAAAGAAAATCTTGTATTAAAATAGTGATAGCGGATTCAATTCATAGTTCGACGAATCTTCCTTTTTTACCTTTTGAATAAGTGCAAATTCTCTTCCAAACCCCATTTCATCACAAATGTATTTCGCATAATCAAGCAACTCGCTGTTATCTTTAATCTCATATTCCGTTTTATGAAATGTGAGATACTGCGAAATGAAAATATTTGCTTCTCCCCATCGTGAATAAATATTTAGGTATACATCAAGAGCCTGTTTATATCGGTCCATCATTTCGTCTGTCTTTTGTTGTGTGAACCCTTGGGATCCAAATTCAAGCCGATCAATTTCACATTCAATTAAAAGTGCATGAGCATATCTGTTTATGTTCCTAATTTTTGCGGATTCTTTCTTTGCTTCCTTGCATACTTCACGCGATTTTTTAAAAAATTCATGAGAATCTTGATTATTTAATAATCCCCCATTACTATCCTTTTCCATCGCGGCATAACCTTTAGCGCGGTAATATTCTGCCCAACCATGAAGGAGCCATACATACCCCCTAAACATATATTCATTATTGATATTATCGGCCATTTCATAATATTTTAAACAGTTGGAGAGGTCCTTATCCATCCTATATGCGGTTCCCATTTTCCGGTAAACATCACTCCGAATATGCTGTATCATTTCCAAGTTTTTTCCATCTTCTTTTTCAAGTTTTTCACATGAATAAAGAGCTTGTGAAAAACATTTTCGTGCTCCAATTGTATCCCCCTGATACACTTTGACTTCCCCTAATCGGAAATAAGATCTCGCACATAAAATTGGATGAATTATATTTCCTGGGTGTTTTATCGTCCTATTAAAATCATGGGCTGCATCCGGGAGTCTATTAAGGTGAAGATATATATGGCCTTTCGATATCTGGGTGTCGACAAGGATAGAATTAATATCTACATTTTCTCCTGCAATCAATAACGCATTTTGATATAAGGAGAGTGATTCTTCATACATATCGAGAATGTGGAAAAGATCAGAAAGCCAGAGATAAATTCGAATTTCGCGTTCATTTTCAGGCTTTCCCTCAACAGTAACCGAATAATCATTAATTAAGCTCTTCTCGACTTCTTTTGATTCTAGTTCCGCATCTTTACCATAAACGTCTTTCCAGATATCGAATAAAACAGTACTCGCCTGATTTCCTTCCTTAAGGTTTTCTACAATATCAGTAATATTATTCAACAGCAATTTTCCAAATTCTAATCGCATTCCATCTTCCGCTTTTATATTACTTGCTTCATCTCCGTGTTCCTTGGTTTCCTTTTCAAATGTTTTTTGTGCATCTTTATCCCTTTTCGGTTTTATAGAATTTTTTTTATATATATTATCAGTACCTTCATAGCGGTATTGAATTCTACGATTCTCGCGTTCGTCAATTGAATCTGGAGTGAAATTAAATATTTCGTTGATTGGCTTCAATTTTTTTGCTTTTGTTGACTGTCCACATTGCCTAAGATAGGCCTGAAATCTCCAATACTGCCATTGTCGATTCATAAAATAGAATGGAGAATAATTTTTTTTTAAGTAAGAAGTACCAATCATTCCCTTTTTTAAAAGTTCATCTTTAGATTTCCTTAAACCACTTTCTTTTGAAGTAGTTATTAATTTCTCAAGAGTTTTTAGCCGCAGGGGGCCTTTATTTAGATGGATAAGAATACTACTCGCAGTTGCTGAAAATCCTAAAGACTCTACAAAAGTATTAAATTCCCTTGGATCAATCATTAAACAATTTACTAATCTTATAAACATGTTTAAACTATTGTTCGAAATTTGTTAATAAATTTAAAAAGTTGGAATTTTTTCCGAGAATTTTTTCATAATTATTTTTTTATAAATGTTTATAAATTAAATGATGATCCAAGGCACTAATCTACTAGTGTCACGGAGCAAAAATGAAAAAAAACAGTGAAAATTTTCAACAAATTGCGCAAATTCCAAGTGTTTGCTCATCCAGGCAACCTGAGTCGCTATATAGTATGAATGCATCCGGAGTCGCTCGCGAATCAAATTCATTTCGACCAATAAAGAATAGGCTCCCGGTGGTGCTGTAAATGACGACGAAAGATGATGGCAATCTGTCGAAAAGGGTTCGATATATTGCCGTAATCTTAATTATTTTTTCTTTGACCACGCCAGCACTCGCACTTGATTATAACCGGCAGGCGGCAGTCAATTATGCAAAAGATTATGCGGAGACTATTTGTCCATGTGGTCTTTCATACTACAATTTGGGCGGAGACTGCGCGCATTTTTGCTCACACGCCTTGGCTGCTGGCGGTTTGAGCAATCGAGGTACAGAATATGCCAGAGGCTGGTGTGAAGGTGGGTCTCATGATTATATCATTACAGTAGGCGAATTAAGGCAATGGTTTCAAACAGGGATAGCAACCCAAGTATCATCCGTCGATGCCCTTGAACAGGGAGACGTTATTTTAACTGCATGGGATTACTCCCAAGAAAAGTATACCCATGCGGTTTTGTATATTGGGTCTCATGAAATTGCTAGTCACTCTCCTAATGATGTATTTGATTACAACAAATGGGGGCCAAAGAATGAGTACTGGCACATAAATAGTGGTGGAACGACTCAAAAATTGAACATTGGCGATAAAGTTCGTGTCGGTTCGAATCTTAATGTTCGTACCGGTCCTGGTACTAGCTATGCGGAAATTACCGATCCTGATTATTATGGGTTTGCGCCAAGTGGGACAACTGGAATCATTTGTAGCGGCCCAATAGTGGAAAACGGTTTTACCTGGTGGAGAGTTGATTTTGGCCCAGGCTCCTTTAGCGGTTGGTCTGTTGAAGACGGGCTTGAGAAGATTACAGATGTGACACCTCCAATTGTCACTTACTTCAATGTCGCTCCTCGCTCCGGTCAGCCCTTTACAACGTTTTCTATTTTTTATACGGTTTCAGATAGTGGCGGTTCAGGATTGAAACAAGTAGAACTATGGAAAACACACACATTGAATGAGTATGGACAGTTAATTTGGCCATCCAACGCTGCCCAGATTGTATCAATTTCAGGAAATTGCCCAATATCCGGCTCCTTTTCAGATACACCCCCCTCGATCTTTTTAGGTGATATTTGGTACGGCATCCACGTAGTTGATAATGCGGGAATTTGTAACGATGAACGAAATTCACAAACAGGAGGTTCACCGGGGATATATGGTCCAATTAGGGCATCAATAGCACTACCCACAACCACAGTTCCAACCACAGTTCCAACCACAGTTCCAACCACAGTTCCAACCACAGTTCCAACCACAGTTCCAACCACAGTTCCAACCACAGTCTCGACCACAGTCCCGACCACAGTCCCGACCACAGTCCCGACCACAGTCCCGACCACAGTCCCGACCACAGTTCCAACCACAGTTCCAACCACAGTCCCGACCACAGTCCCGACCACAGTCCCGACCACAGTCCCGACCACAGTCCCGATCGTAATTCCTGGCTTCCCAAGCACTCCAACCGATCTAGATGACGATGGGAAATTCGAGGATCTCAATGGTGATGGAAAATTTGACGTTTTCGATATCTCCCTTTATGCGAGATACCTATCTAAGCTGCAAAAAAGCGAGTACATTGAATCTTTCGATTATACCGGTGATGGAAGAATCGATTATCGTGATGTAATGCGGATCATCCACAAATACATGCTGAGCATGAGAAGAAGATGAAAATTTATTCTTTTTTTTAGGGTAAGTAATAGGCAGTAATTTTGATATTCCCCGACGCCCCGCCAGGTTCGCCTCCACACCATTTCCGTCCGCTCCTCCTATCGTCCGGTGCTCCTCCATTCCGTTCCGCTCACATCGCAGGGCTGTTCTCTTTCGGTGAATCGGGTTTAGGCTGACGGCCATGCTGACTCGCTTCGCTCACGTCGCGTCGCCTGTTCCCTTCCCACTCCTCGCAGGCTGTTTCACAGACTGCTCGTCGCTGTTTGTGAGTTTGAGTACGGGCTGCACAACGGGGGGAAAGAATTCGTTACCTCTCCAATAGCTACGGGACAAAAAATCTATGCCTTTAAAATGGTGAATCACTTTCAAATAGTGGCTTCTTATTCTCCGAGCGAAAGATCAACTAAATAAAAGGTCGATGGTGTCGAGTGACATGTCTCCTTTGAGAATGGACGCAAGAATAACATTTGCTTTTGAGGGATATCGTTGTTGCATGTGTTCAATCACTTCACGTGCGATGTCCAATCTGGTCCGGATATCCGGATAGAATTTTTTCATCGCAGAAAAACCATTTGCGATATCGTCTGACAACATTTCACGCTCGTCGACCGCGAACTGTGAAAATCCGGCTAGAAGAAGAAGCCCCGGATGGTTGGGTGTTTCTTCGAGTTGTCTCCTGCACGCCCCCAATAGCTTCTCCAATCCATCTTTGCCCTTTGCCCTTGAGAGTAGAGTGAACCATAATGTCCAGTCATCACTTTTCGCTAGTTTCTCTACGGGTTCTGTAAATTCGGATTCTATCAGATAATTCATCAGGTATTGCCTGAAATGTTCTGATCCGTCGTTGACCCCCTGCCTGGCAGCATCCAGCATCTGCCCAATTGCACGACGACGCCTCTTTTCGATGAGATCGTACATGAAATCAACGAGTGCGTGCCCACAGGACAAAGCCGCACCCTCATAGGTAGTCTCTCTATAATAAGGCATGCAGGAGGCAATCTCGCCTTCTGTCAGATAATCCTTCAAGTAATCATGAAAAGACCTATAGACCTCATCTGGAGGAATTCGTCTGACATCGACACTGAATTCACGTTTGAGATAATCAAAGGTATAATCCTGGATCGCGCCGATATTCCGAAAACGGTAAAGAGCTTTTTCAAGATGGAGTTTCTTCTTCTCTTCAGCTCGCTTGAGGTTCTGTAATGCAAGTTTTGCATAATTTTCAGTCACCAGATTACCTGGAAGAAGGATTATCGGGATGGTGAGGGTGATGGTCCCGCCTGTTTCCTCTTTGAGATGTGGCAGAATCAAGTCTCTCAATACATGCGTGAGAATCTTCTTTTCTTTTTCAGGTCCCAGGTAGGTCTCAGTGATGAACCACAGGTTTCGAAATGCATCCCCCTGTTTTTTCCATTCAATGGCTGCTGTGTCGGCCTGCAGCTGTTCGAAGGAGGTCAATTCAGTGTTTAACAATTCATTTGAGATTTCGGGGTGGTCATCAGAGAATACAATGGTACACGTGGCAGGATTTCCATCACGGCCAGCGCGTCCTGCCTGCTGATATAACTCCTCAAGAGAACGCGGGAGCATAGTGTGAATGGTGAACCTGATGTTGGGTTTGTCAATTCCCATTCCAAAGCTGTGAGTGCAGACGAGAAGGGGTTTCTTATCAGTCTTAAAATCAACCTGTATCCTCTCTTTTTTCAGGTCCCATTCTTCCGGAGTCTCGCTATCAGGAGGTGTTCCGCTGAACATCTCAAACTGCAGTCCGAGTTCGTTGGTCAGAGTTGCTTTCAATTGTTTGACACCAAGGTCGCCCCCGACAAAGTTTGAAAAAATCAGTCCGCTCGGTGGTGGGGTCTCGTCGTGTGGCGTCCATCCATAGGTACGCAGACTTTCCTGAACAACATCAAGGACTGTGCGTGTGCGATCCGCTGCTGTTGTTTTATGAACTTTGAATTGAAGTTCGCCGCGGTCGAATGTCTGGGGTTTCACTACGGCATCGGCATCTGCGATCTTGAGGATATGGCGGATATCGTATAATACGTTCTGCGAAGCGGTTCCTGTCAACGCAATAAAAATCGGCCTGGATACTGCACCATTCTCTGTGAACCTGCGCCAGATATTCATGTAGGGGAGACGAAAATCATGACCCCATTCGCTCACGCAGTGGGCTTCGTCGACCACGCAGTAGGGAATATACAGGAGATTTTGTTCAATGTTCTTGAGGAATTCACTGATTTGAAACCGCTCAGGAGCGGTAAACACAAAGAGGAGCTGGCCGATGTTCATCTGTTTGTATGCCTTTTCCCTGTATTGCCACCCGCCTGTCACACGACCTTTAAATGCCTCACACCGGTGAATGCCCAATGCAGAGAGGTTCTGTTTCTGATCCGTCATGAGAGACGTGAGCGGGTCTACGACTAATGTGAAACCAGGCTGTACAAATGAGGATAACTGGTAACAGAGTGATTTTCCTGCAGCAGTGGGAAGAAGGCCGACAACTGGTTTCAAGGCAAGAGCACGCTCGATGATCTCAATCTGACCCGGACGAAACGCTTCTTTTCTAAAGATATTCTGGAGTAGATACTCCATAGAAGAACGGAGTGCTTCTCTTCTCTTTGAAGACGCACAATCGATTGCATGTGGCCTTGCTTTTATGAACGGCTCGATATAATCTGATACTACGGGACAGGGTGCAATAACGAGGGAATTCGCATCATGCAATGCGTTCCATGCATCCGCAGAGGGAAATCCAAAATAAAGAATGTCCGGTTTTGATCCCGGTTCCTCTGTCAGAACAAGGTCTACAGGGTCCAGCTGATGGAGGGCTGATAGGGAATTCAGCAGTGTCTGGATCTCCTGGATCACCACGGACAAATCCAGGTGTTGGGGGTTACCAATCGTGATTCTTTTTGAGTGGTTCCGATCAACCAATAGGGCTAATACTGCAGAGAGTTGGGCTTCAGCAATTGGTAAAATTATCAGATTCTGGAGTGCCGTCCGTTGGTCAGGAGCGAGAGTTCTTACGGCACCTGCAGCTTCCAGGACAGTGGGGGGTATTGCCTCAATGAGCTGAATCACAATCTTTTCGATCTTTTCATCCCAGGTATCACGTTCATCAAGCCTGA
>Ga0116182_1005670_pt1 | contig 10613 bp, 5 predicted proteins | sample AD_UKC077_MetaG_FD_89805 | JGI IMG/M metagenome (GOLD analysis project Ga0116182, IMG submission 89805) | Active sludge microbial communities of municipal wastewater-treating anaerobic digesters from USA - AD_UKC077_MetaG | ecosystem: Engineered > Bioreactor > Anaerobic > Digestate | place: USA...
CAACAGCAATAGATAATAGTTCAGTATTAGGAATAGAAGCAGATATTATGGTTAAAATTAAAACCGCTTCTTCTGGTGTAGCTACTTCTGGTTATCTTGATATTTATCTTATTAGGTCGGAAGATGGCACGAATTATGATGATAGTTTTGGCGGTTCAGATGCGGCTTTCACTCCAGTAAATGCTACTAAAATAGGTTCAATGACGGCAAATGCTGCGTCTACTACTTATTATGGAGTATTTAATACAGCTATTGCTGGTAATCTACCAAGAAAATTCTGTATTGGTATAGTTAACAATACGGGAGCGGCATTGGATAGCACTGGTGGTAATCACGCTGTAACTTATACTCTAAAAACCTTACAATCATAATATGCAATTTCAGAGAGGAAATATAGGGGCATTCTTTAGAGGAGATAAGTTCTTAAAAGGTTGGTGGGCATTAGAAAAAAATGCTATAGATTTGAGTGGATACGCACATCACGGAACAGTTAATGGGGCATTAAGTGTTCCTGGGATTATTACTCCATCGTCATATTACTTTAACGGTTCTTCTTATTATATTGAAGTTAGCGGTCATTCTGATTTTCAACCAACTACTAATATTTCATTTGGGGGTTGGATAAAAACTGGTATTACTAATAATAACCCATATATTTTCTTATGCTATGGGGGTAAAACAGGTGGAAATCTATCTGCTTATGAAATATCTGTTTATAATCAAAAAATCAATGCCTTTGTTCGTTTTACTGGAGGAGGTAAAGCAGTAAATTCTGTTTCTTACGTAAATGACAATAAACCACATTTTGTTGTTGTAACTGTTTCTGGTAATCTTATATCCCTTTACATTGATGGAAAATTAGAAGCAACTGATAATACTGGAACTGGTAATATATCTTATGGTGCAGGAACGCAATATTTTGAACTTGGGGTAGGAGCAAATGGACAAGCACTTCAGTATTATTATAATGGTTATTTAGATGAAGCATTTTTCTTTTCTCGTGTTCTTTCCGCTCAAGAAATCTCTCAATATTATCAGTGGGCTACGTTACCATTCAAACGTTACATTTTCCCTTGGGAAAACAAATTAAAAGAGACAGTTTCGCTTCAATCTTTATTAGAAAAGACATTAAAAGAAACTACTTCCCTTCATTCCTTATTAGAAACTTTCAAGAAAGATAGTGTTGCTCTAACTTCTCAATTAGAAGAACAATTAAAATCAACCACTGCTTTATGGACTGAATTAGAAATGATATTATCAGGAGCAGACACGGTCGCTTTGTATAGTTTATTAGAGAAACTGACATATGCGACAGTATCTTTACAAACTACTTTAGAAAAATGTAAGGGAGAGACCGTTGCTTTAAGCACCTTTTTACAATATGAGAAAGTAAGCCCTATTGCTATTCAATCTGATTTGAATTATTTACAAACTCAAACTTTGGCTTTACAGGCAGAATTAGAGTGGGCTTCAAGAAACACAATTGCTTTAAGAACGCTTTTTGAAAAAACAATGCAATCTACAACTTCTTTGGTGTCTGATTTGAGACCTTTCAAGGTAAAGCACGAATTAGATAATTATGATAAACATACTTCTAAAATTCATAATATCAAAAAACTATGAAGCAAGATGATATTCAATATTTATTAGGAGAGATAAGCGGTAAATTAGACGCTATTAACCAAAGATTAGATAAAATAAACGGCACATTGGATAAGCACGATGGCAAAATCAATGAATTGGAGAAATTTAGGGATAACCTTCAAGGAAAAATGACCGTTATTTCTACTATTGGAGGATTTATAGGTGGGCTTATTACTATTGTTATAAATTATTTTACTAAAAAATTATGATTATTGAAAGCGAAAACTTCAAAAAGTCAGAAAATGAATTTTTAGATTTTCCAGTTGAGAACAGGAATGAACCAACTACTGATTATGAAAAGAGAATAAAAGATTTAGAAAAAGAAGTTAAAGAACTCAAAGAATTGTTAGAGGGAGATGTAAAAGCAAAAACATATACCGCTGTTGGGGGTTTTTCTCCTGATAGTAGAAATATGGTTAATGTCCCCTTTGTTATTAGCAACAAACAAAAGAATTTGGATAAAAAACAAAGACAAGCAGGGTTTGGATTAGCAGTTATTCCTAACGTTTCAACCGAAAGTATACAGGCTTCTATAACAGCTCAAAAGTATGTTGATATGACTTCTTTGCCTCCTGCTCTTAATAGAGTTGATTTTAGCCAGCTTCAAGAAGGACAGTTAACGATGGATTATCAGCCAGATATTAACAGATTATTTGTTTGTTCGTTTTTAACTCCTTTAGTTGATGGAACAGGATTTATAAAACAAGGAGGCAATACTTTAACAGACCATACTGCGAAATTCAAACCTAATCAATTTATTACTACCGCTTATAACAATGGAATTCTATACATTGCTAACACTCAAGGTCAATATGAAGCCCATAAAATTCTCAGTAATACTTCAGACACTATTACCATTGATGGGACTTGGGCTTTTAGTGATGGTTCTTATGATTATTATCTTTTCTTTCCTGCTTATTTAGGTTCTGCGTCTTTTCCGTTCAAAAGATTATATGTCGGTGAGGATATTAGATTAGGTTATGGAGACAGTGCTGGAACTCAAGTTGCTTATATTAAGTTTGGTAATGGAAGTCCCGAAGGAGTGGTAACTGCTCCAACAGGAAGTTTATATCTAAATCTTGATGGTGGAACTGAAACTTCTTTTTATGTTAAAACTACTGGAACTGGAAACACTGGGTGGCAAGTTCCTGCTGGTTTTGGAACTGTTCTTCTTCCATTTACTGATTTATATGTGACAGGCGATGTAAGATTGGGAACAGATGCTTCTCATATTTATATTACAAAAGGACACGGAGACCCAGAGAATAATGTTTCTGCTCCTGTTGGAAGTATATATATTAATCTTGATGGAGGAGCAAACACTTCTTTCTATGTAAAAACAGCAGGCACTGGCAACACTAATTGGCAGGCTTTGGCTGATTTTGGAACTTCTGGCTTGCCGTTTACTAACTTATATGTAACAACTGATATTAGATTAGGTTCAGGAGGCTCTTCTGCTTATTTCAAAATTGGAAGCGGAAGTCCCGAAGGAGTGGTAACTGCACCAACGGGAAGTATATATCTAAACCTTAACGGTGGAGCAAATACCACCTTATATGTAAAAACATCTGGCACAGGCAATACTGGCTGGACAGCAAAATAATTAAACAACTATGATTACAATACCTTCCCCAAAAAATAAAAAATGGATAATCTCATATTTAGGAGATTACTTTGGTCATCTTATCAATACTTTTAATATTGATTTATTCCACTCACAGGGGAGAATTAAATTAGGAAAGAAATTTAATTTACATACTCCTACTTGGGGTTCTATATATGGGGCTGTTTTAGCAACTTTGAATAGTGGAGAAAGCGGTTCTGCTCCTACTAATACTAAAAAGATTTGGGCTATTGCTGAAAATAGTGTTTTGAAATTGGCTGAGTCCGATGAATCAGAATCGTCTCCAGAATCATTTATAGAGGATTTAAGCACTGGTTTAGGATACATAAACGAGGGAAGCGATATTATCGCCTTAAAAGACGATAGCGACGAGGAATTAGAATCATTACAATACGATGTTTTATTAGGAAATCAAGGCACTGCTACTTTCCAAATCACTGGGGAGGAGGATAATACAAAGTGGGCTCAATCTATTAAAATTACAGGGTATCTTAAAGAATTATCAGTTTCTTTAAGAAAAGTTGGAAGTCCTACTGATAGTATTAAAATTGAAATATGTGAGGATAATAGTGGTGTCCCAAGCGACACTATCTCTTATGTTACTAAACTTGCTGGTAATTTAACTACTACTTTAACTGATTATACTTTTGAAAAAGATGACTGGTCTAACCCAGATGTTTATTTTAGCGATGATGAAACTTATTGGCTGGTATTTTCAAGAACTGGCAGTGCTGATAATGAAAACTTTTATTTAGTAAAAATTGCTTATGGAGGCGATGGGGATGCTGAAGCTGATGACCCTTATATTGATGGACAACTATTAAATTATAACGGCTCAACTTGGGCTTTACAGGATTATACTTTGGTTACTGATACTTTTACTTCTGATGGAAATTGGACAGTTCCTACTGGAATTACAGAAGCAGTAGTAGAGTGCTGGGGTGCTGGTGGGGGTTCATCTACCAATGTTGGCGGTAGTGGTGGCGGTGCTTATGCTCGTAAATTAGTTACAGGTTTAACACCTACTAATGTCATTCCTGTGGTAGTTGGAACTTCAGCGGCAAATACTGATGGAGAAGATTCTACCTTCAATACTAATGTAGTTGTTGCTAAAGGCGGTAAAAGTGGCACTAATGGTGGTGCTGGAGGTTCAGCGGCAAGTAGTGTTGGTGATGTAAAATATAGTGGAGGACCAGGTGAAACAGGAACAGGAAATAGGGCAGGTGGCGGTGGGGCTGGGGAAAGAGGAGGTGGCGGTGGTGGACTTGGAACTTATCCTGGGATGGGAGGCGAATATAGTGGGGGTGATGGAGATAGTAGAATTATTGGAGGTGGGGCTATGTCCACATCAGCGGGTCAATCACCAGGAGGCAGAGGAGAAGTTAGAATTACTTATAAACAAACCACTCCTTCTGGCTATCCAAGAATTAAATCAAGAACTTTTTATAGGCAAACAACTGATGGAAAACCCGAGTGGAGTCATTTTGCGATGCCTCCTAATATAACAGCAGGAGATATTGTATTAGCATTGCTGGCATATAATTCTAATACTGATATCTCTTTAAGTGGCACATCGTGGACATTGTTATTTTCCCAAGCAGGCTATAATAATGCTTCTACCTTAAAGGCATATTATAGAGTGGCTGATGGAGATGAACAGGACACTGTATTTAGCACTTCTTCCACTACTGAATCTGCTTCAATGATAATGTATGTTATTCAAAATGGAGATGTAGATAATATAGCAAGCACGGCGGCAATAGTATACGGTACTACATTTAACCCTCCTTCTGTATCTTTACCAGAAAGTAAAAAAGCGATTTGGTTTGCTATTGGAAGCGTTCATGGTTTAAGCAATACTGTGGCAATAACTGCTCCTCCTGCTAATTTTCAAAGTATGCTGTTTGTTCCTTCTGGTGGACTTTTAAAACAAGATAGCACAGCTGGGGGAAATAGAGGTGCTTATATTATATCTTCTGAAAGATTTTATGAAGGCATAACATTAGACCCTGGCACTTATACCTCATCTACTGCTTGGAATGTTTCTGCTACTATTGCTATTCCTTACAAAGAAAATACCCATTATAAAGATTTAAGCGGGATGATTAAAACGACTTTACCTTCTGCTACTGAAAGAATTTATGTTTCTACTACTGACGATATCAAAATGCTTGATACTGAAGATAGCCAGTGGCATTCTATCTGGAAAGGTCTCTTAAAACAAAAAGCACTTAATAGTGATTATCCTCGTATTCTAAAAGTTTGGGGATTAGGAGAAGTTATTTTCGTGGCCAATGATAATAAAATTCACTCAATATCTAAACTGGCTTCTCAATTTACTGATGTGGAATATGAGAGAATAGTTGCTCCTACTAATTATTATGCTAACTGGATGGCGACCACAAAATCAATGATTTTTACAGGGTTTACTAATAAAGATGGTTCATCTTTGCCTTCTCTTATTCTTGCTTATGACCCTTATTCAGAATATACCAGAACTATTGAAATTCCAAGCGGAGCAACAATGGGCTTTGTCTTAAATGATATTTGCTATTTTATCAATGTTAAAGGCGAGTTATATGCTTTTTCTGGAAGCTCTTATCAGCAAGTTGGTCATATGGCGGGATATACCAAAGGTATTGAAATAACCCTTCCTCATAGAAACGGCTTCCTGAATTATGAGGGAGAAATTCTAATGCTTTGGAAGGGAAATTATCCTTATGCTGGTGGGGTTTGGAGGTTAAATGATAATCAATTTTACCATTATGCGAGTATTGATAATCAAATAACACTGACAAAAACTGGGGCTTTATTTTTCAGCGGAACTAATATATATTGCGGTGCTACTTATGGAGAAGTAGAAGGAATTTTTATTGATGGTGACGCTGATAATGGCTGGATAGTATTTTCTAAAATACCTTCTCCAGATATTAAACAATTATGGCACAATATCGCCTTGAAATACTTCGTTCCTAAACCAAATACTTCAGAAGGTAATTTTGTGGTAAAATATAGAACCCAGCAATCTCAATTGGGTGAAGGGGTTAATGCTGATATTTTTAGCGGAACTTGGGTAGAAGAAAACATTTTTAATACTACTTCTACAGGGTTTAATGTAGGAGATGAAATTATTGTGGTTGGCGGAAGCGGAAGCGGTTGTTTGGCTCATATAACCGAAATTGATGATACCCTTGTAACCGTTGATGAGGAAATAGGAACGGCTTTAGCAGATTTTACTTTTACAGTAGAAAATTGGAAAAAGGTTAGATTTCCAACATTCCAAAATAATCAATTTAATTCCATTGCAAGCATCGGTGATGCAAGGTCGGAATGGATACAATTCAAAATCGGGATAGAAGGAGATTATGAATTAGAAGAAGTTCAAATCTCTTCTATTCCTGATTTACAAATTGATAAAAAATAAAATAAAACTATGTCAATATATCAATATCTTGACCCTCAAAAATTAGAACAATATCGGTATCCAAATCAATATAATCTGCCTCTTGACCCTCAAAAATTAGAGCAATATCGGTATCCAAATCAGCAGAATCCGCCTTCTCAAAAGCAAACACCTCAACCTAAAATCAATACTTCTCCTTTAGGTTATACTCCTTATACACCTACTACCACAAAAGGCAAGGTTGAACCTTCCCCTATAAATGCTAATTTATTAGGGCAAGCTAATCCGCCTTTACCGCCTGAAACTTCTAATGTTCCAGATTTAGCTAACGGTTTGCAGGCACGCTATGACCTTTTGAGGGAGCAATTAGATAAACAATACCAAGAACAAATTGGCGGACTTTCGACACAAATAGAAAATCAACAAAAATTACAGCAACAATATCAGCAAGAACAAACAAAAGCACTTGGTTCTTATAAAGAATTAGCAACTCAACCTTTGGCTAATATCGTTACTGGAGGTATAGATGAATATCGTATTAGGCAGAATTATTATGAAAATCAGAGTTTAATCAATGAACTTTCTGGTTTAATGAACGAAATGAATATGAGTTTAATGAGAGGGCAAGAATTGATTAAAAGCGGAGCGATTTCTAAAACTGAATTACAAAGAAGGCAAACAGAAACTACAGCCAGAGCAGGAGTAATTCAAGCAGTTATCAATACCCGTAATAATCAAATAGGAACAGCCCTTAATATAGTTGACAGGGTCTATACTTCTATTAGAGAGGATACTGAAAGGCAAGTAAATTATTACAAAGATGTGGTGAATTATTTTGATAGATTAAGGCAAGATGCATCGGCAAAAGAATTAGACCTTACTAAAACTCAAAGAGATTATATCAATGCTCAGATTAAAACAAAAGAAAATGAAGTAGCAAATATGGAAAAGACAGTAGAGTATATTAAAGGTTTGATGGTTAATCCTGAAACTGCTAAAATAGTTGCTGACGCAGGCGTCAATTTGACTGATTCAGTAGAAACTATTGAAAAGAAATTGGCTGAGTGGGGCTATGTTCAAGAGCAACAGCAAATTGCTACTCAATTAGCGGAAAAGGGTTATAGTGAAATTTTCACAAAAGAGGAACTTAAAAAATATCCTGCTGATGCTATTGTTCAGTGGAAAGACAGCAAGGGAAAAATTCATTATTTTGTAAGCACTGAAAAACCTACTGTTAAGACCACTTACAAGGATTTTACTGATAACACAGGAAATACTACCAGAGTTTGGACAGAAATAGACCAATACGGAAATGTTGTTAGAACTTGGTATCAGGGATTAGGACAGATAGGGCGTGCTTCCTCAAATAGTATTTTGGATTTACTTGGATTAGATTTAGGAAGCACTCAAAACACACCTGCTGAAACTTCTCAAAGTGAAAATCCTTTTGAGACAAAAACTACTGTTCCGAAAGAAAAGGAAAGTTCTGGCTCTTTTTCTCTTTCTAATGCCTTAAAAGGCACTAATTGGTATGATATTCCAACTAAATAACATTTAATATTATGGTATCATATTGGGAAAATTTCAAAAACTGGGTTAATAACTTGAACCCCGCTCCAAGTAAGCCCTCTAATTATCCTTTAAGCGGTTATGTAAATCCTCAGACCAAGCAATCTATTCAGGTTAAAAACCCGCCTCTTACTCCTCCAACTGCTACTACTAAACCTGTATCGGTTCAAGGTAATCAACAAAAAGATTTACTAACCCCTACTGTAACTGCTATTAAAAGGGCTTATGATTTAGGATTAAGCATTGTTAATCCGCTGGGTTATAAGAATAATTTGGAAATTGAGTTAGACACCGCCAAACAATTAAATCACGAGGCGGATTTGTTATATAGAAAAGCTCAAAAAGAAACTGATATTCAAAAGAAAAAAGACCTTTTACTCAAAGCCACTAATTATAATTTGCAAGCCAGTGAGATTTCTAAAAATGTTCAAAGAGAAACTCCTAATTTATTAAACTTGCCTCAATTAACCACAGCGGGATTTGCCAAAACCTTGAATATCCCTCAATTTGAAGGAGTTATTCAGCAGACAACTCGTAATTTAGTAGAGGATTATCGCAAAAAGTATCCTCAATATAATGTTCCAACAGATATTCCTATTGATGAACAAGCAAGGCAATATTCCCAACTTATTAGAAAAGAAGCCGAGCAGAAGTTTGGAGAACCAAAATTGCCAGAAGGATACAAAGAACCTGAAACCTTTATTGGCAGATTTCTTGAGAGTTCCAAAGATATGTGGTATAGCAAAATGAAGACAGGAATTTACGGCACAATGCAATATTTTGCCAGAAGTTTTAATCTTCCAGAATTATCTACTAAAGTTGAAAAAATGACTGAAGAGGCTTATGCTTACGCAAGGTCAAGAGAGGATTTACGAGCCCCAGAGGAGCTTTCTGATTTACCTCATATAGTAGAAAGCATAAAAAAAGACCCATTAAAAACTATTCCCTTAGCAACAGCTCAATTCTTTGCTGGGGCTTTGCCTTATACTTTGGCTACTATATTAGCTGAAATGGCAATTCCTGGGGGTGGAGTGGCTTTTATTTACTCCCTTGAAAAAGGAAATTTTCAAAGAGAATTATTAGAAAAAGGAGTTGATTACGAGCACGCTGATGTTGCTTCTAATATTTTTGGTTTGGCTTCCGCTACTATTGAAAATATGAGCGGTTATACCCCAAAAAGTGTAGCTAACTGGCTTTCAAAAGAACCAATTCAAAACTTATTAAAACAAAGCTGGAAAAATGTTTTGGCTCAAATACCAAAGGCGATGGTTAAAACATTGTTTAATTCCATAGAGGAAGGAAACGAGGAAGTTTATCAAGATTTAGCAGGGCAGTTAATTAAATGGTGGCTGGATATTCCCGACAATAAAGAAAATATTGTGCCTCAATTAGCTTATGAGTGGGTAGGAGGTTTTATTGGAAGTGCTCCATTGGGGGTAACTAATTTTAATTATCACCCAGAAATTTCTGGCTTATCTGTTAGAAGTATTGAACCAGAGAATTTAGTTCCAGAAGGGGAAGCCTATAGCGGTAAAACTTCAGGTGAGGGTTATACCTTTGTTGGTCTAACTAAAAATTCCAAAGGTCGGTATGAGATAAATTATAGAGTGCCATTTCAAAACGGAATTGAAAAACTCTATGTAACTTATAAGGACATTCCTTCAGCTTTGAAAGCTGTTAAGGAAATATTTGTTTATGAAAAAGACCAGCCAGTAAGCGAAGAAGCCCAAAAGAGATTACAGGTAACTGACGTGCAGTCCGACCCCAAGATTTATGTCCTAACTCAAACTTTATCCTCATTGGAGGAGGAATTAAGCCATATGGACATAAGGATGACAGAAGGATTAAATGTAGATATGGAAAAGTATGATAGAATTGAAAGGCAGATTTCTGATATTCAAAGGCAAATTGCTGAACGGAAAAGAGAGCTGTTAGCTAAAAATAAAGAGATTGTGCCACAGGCGACAGAAACTCCTGTTGAGGAAAAGGCAGAAACTCCTGTTGAGGAAGCGGCAGAAATTCCACTAAAAGAATCTAAACCAGCTGAAATCACAAAACCAATTCCTAAAGAACTTGAATCATTAGCAGAAGAAGTAAGAAAATATAAAAGTGCGGAAGAATTTGTTAATGCATTTTTTGCAGATTACGGTAAATATCCTTTTTGGCATTCAACAGATAAACCTAATTTTAATATTTCTAAAACCTTTATTCCTAAAGATGCATCATCGTTAAATATAGGTTTGGTTCCAGGTGAACCAGGTTTAATGGCAACACAAGATTTAGATTATTGGATGAAAATGATGAAAAATGGTGGTTTATCTCCACGTCAATATGCTGTTAAACTTGATTTATCTAATCTTGAATATGGTAAAG
>Ga0116182_1005675_pt1 | contig 10611 bp, 3 predicted proteins | sample AD_UKC077_MetaG_FD_89805 | JGI IMG/M metagenome (GOLD analysis project Ga0116182, IMG submission 89805) | Active sludge microbial communities of municipal wastewater-treating anaerobic digesters from USA - AD_UKC077_MetaG | ecosystem: Engineered > Bioreactor > Anaerobic > Digestate | place: USA...
CCAACGTTTTGGCGCTTGGCGCAGTGGCGGATTTCGGAGCTCTTCACTGTCAATACACCACAAAAGTTGATACGAGGTAGAAGGTTCAATTAACCACTTCACCCGCTATTGCCACATACACGCTGTTACCACCAGTGCTTCCTTGTCTTCCGTGGTTTATCGGTCTATATGTTACTACGTTTTTCATTGTCTTTTGTCGTGCGGTGGGGCATTTTTTAAAATTTCTTTTTCTCTAGCGTTGGTTTTGCAAGCTCTTTGACAAAGCTTTGGATTGTGCGTTGGCTTGTGCGGCTTTGGCAATGTGCTTGCAAAATGGCGTGGGTATCATTTTATACTATTCCTTCTATTTTCTTCTTTCGACTTTATTAACTCGAGTTTTTCTTTACCGTATTTCGTTTCATACCAAAGTCTAGTTTGGTCAAGCAGCCTTTCAATGGTTGTATTCAGGTGTTTCATTTCTTCTTCATTAGTACATAAGTATAGTCTGTTCTCCTCTTCATATTGTTTTGCTTTTTCATTCCAGCGTTTGTGATATTCAGCATCAGTCATAAGCCCAAGATGTTCAATTATAACATTTTCATACTCGGGTAGCATGAAGTCTGGTAAAGCATTCTGAATATTGTCGTCCGGTAATTCGTATTCATACAAAATACCCAGTCTATGAAATTCATTTGCAATTAGCATTTCGGATTTAGATCTGACTAATTCACCATTGTTGGTTTGAAAGACTCTGCCGTCTGAACGGTAGTCACCTTTGTCTTCAATGTTTACTTTTGGTGTGTTGATTTCAATCTCATACACACTTTCAGCCTCTTTTACCAGACTGCTGTCATGAGATAGCTTTAAGAAATTTGATTTCTCATAAGTTTTTGGACTTCCGAATAGCGTTCTGTTTTTACTATTTGAAATAACAAGATGATATTTTGCTCTTGTCATAGCAACATAGAAAATGCGTTTTTCTTCCTGAGTATATATTCTTTCCAGGTCTTGATTTGTTATACTTGCTCTCCAAGTTGCATGGCTTAACCCTTGAACAACTTTCCTCCATTCAATAAGGTGACTGTGGCCTTTTGGTTGTTCATGTGGAGAATTACCTTCCTCCATACCTACAACAATAACCGTTTCAAATTCTTCTCCTTTTTGGCTGTGAATAGTTGATAGGATAACCCTAATACCTCCGTTTGCAGAGGTATTGAAATGTTTCAAATTACTAATTGGTTCTTTTTCTAGTAAATCACATAAGTCTTCAAATTCAGTTTTTTCAATACCGGTTATTCCATCATCCGTTTGTATTGAAGCAATTTCTTTAAGGAGTGCACCCGCTGATAAGATATTATTCATTTGAATTTTCTGACCAAGCTTTCCTTCTACAGAATCGCCAAATTCTTGACCCGAATCTGCTCGGTGTAAAAGGTTCGCAGCTTGCTCAACGATTTTTCTGATTTTAGGGCTTGCTAATAAGCCTCTTGCTGTATCTCCTTCAATTTTGTAAGGAATGCCATTCTTTAATAACCCTCTTTCAATATTTGCTAACAAATGCCATTTGCGTGCTAAAATTCCAACCGTAGCCGGTTTAGGTGGATCTCCAGGGATTTCCAATGCAAGTGCTGTTTTCACAACAGCAGTAACCGTTTCGGCTTCCAGATTATCATTTTCATTATTCAGGAAATAAACACTCTGGTCTTCTGTTGATCTTTTGTGGTCATATTCAACTCTTAGACCTTGGAGTTCACCAGCACGTTCCAAAAATCCTTGTGACATTCTTACCAGCTTTGGAAAGCAACGATAATTTTTTGAAAGGTAATAACTGGCAGTGTTCGGGAAGTCAGCTTCAAAACGTCTTAGGTTATCTGGATCAGAGCCTTGCCAAGAGTAAATAGATTGATAGGAATCCCCTACAACAAATAAGTTAGCCTGTTGACCGAGCAATTGTAAAAGGGTTGCTTGTGCAGGTGATGTGTCCTGATACTCATCACAGAAAATCCATTTGAAGCGATTACTCCATCTCTGTGCTTGGTCTTTGTTTTCTCTAAGAATTCGGATTGCCTTTACAATAGCCTCTCCATAATCAATTACATTCTTCTCACGTAACATGGAAACATAAGCAAGATAAAATTTGGCAAACTTTGCCATTAAGGGATTCTCAATGTTTAGAACCTCTATTTTTCCCTCAAGTTCCTGTTCGTTTATGAGACCATTTTGAGCATAACCTAATAAGGTTAAGGCATCCTCATCATTCAATGTGTTTTTAATTATACCTGAACTTTGCCTTGCTTTTTCAATTAGTTCAAGTTGTAAAGTTGGATTTTTTTCATCCAAGAAATTTGTTTCCTGGTCTTTCTCAGAATCATCCTGACGGATTATTCTCATAGCCAGCTTATGATAAGTCAAGATGTTTCTATGCATAGCATAAGCCTTATCACCGCCTAATTCACTTTCAATACGTTCATACATTACATTCATCGCCTTATTGGTGAATGTAAGTGCTAAAACCTCCTCAGGTTTCGCATTGTGATTATGAACTAACCTCACAAGCCTTTTAATAAGGACATGGGTTTTCCCTGACCCTGCGGCTGCCCTTACTAGAATTCTTTTTGAAGGACTATCTACAATTGCTCTTTGCTCTGGTGATAATTCATAGGAAGCATAAGTAAGACCGCCCCAGACGTATGATGATTCAATGCTTTCTCCGGCAAGAAACTTTCTCACTGATTCTACAACAATATCACCTGTGTCAATTACTGTTGTCGTTTCAGGTAAGCTATGTAATAATGATTTTCCATATCGTTTGGTATAAATCCGAGGGTCGGTAATAATTGTAGCTCCATAATCTTTCTCCGAACGAATAAGCCTTCCATACATTTGTCGTAAGTGTATAAAAGTGGCAGGAACAACATATTCTGCAAAGTAATCTCTGTCATGTCCACCTGCTTCATAGAATTTCTTTTTTGCGATTTGTACCGGGTGGTTGTGATATTCAAATGGCAGACGTGTTACAACCAAAGAGGAAAGTGCTGCACCTTGAATATCAACTCCTTCCCAAAATGAACGAACTCCAAGCAATACAATTTTCTCTCCTTTCCGAGGAGCATCCCTGAGTCTATCTACCAAAGCGGATCGATTTCCGTCTTTTTGAGAAATAACAGTAATGCCGGAATTGTTTAACCATGCTTGCAACCTTGGTTGTATTTCAGTCATGATTAAATTGGAAGTGAATAGAGCCAACATTCTTCCATCAGATACAATTGCTTGTTTGGCAATATGTTTAGCTTGTTCCTCAATGTAATAAGGGTCTATTTTTAATTTTGGGTCGGCCAATGGCATATCATGAGGGACAGCCAAAAGAGCTTGTTTCTTATAATCAAAGGGAGAGGGGAATATACCCGTTACAGGAGCAGTATTTATATCTAATGAGTCTAATCCCAATCGGATGCACACTGGGTCAAAACTTCCTGCCACAGTTAATGTGGCTGATACAAATGCTTCATGTTTAAATTTGGGATGGAAATTTGTTCTTAACCAACCTGCAATATCAATTGGAGTGCTATGAAGTATAAAAATCCAATTAAATTCTTTTGAATCATTTGCATTTCCTTTAGCTACTGCCTCACCCCAATGTACCCAATCATTCTTTTTCTCAAATAAATCAGATAGGCCTGTATTATTTTCATTTAAACGCTGCTCAAATGAACCTATTGAGCCATGAAGTTTGGAAGGAACACTTGATAAGGTTTGGAATGCTTCCAAAAGATTTCTGGTCTTGTTTGCCAATTTAGAAATGACTTCACTGAGAAGTTTGGCGTCCTCAAAAATAGAGGGAATCCAAAAATCACTTAATTCAAATGGTATAGGGTAATCAGGATCAGCATCAGTTATGTTGGACAGCAAATCTCTCAATCGTTTTAATGCATTAGCACACCAGCTATTTAAAGCAATCTCATATTCAAAAAGTGCTTCATTAAAAGCTTTGATTAGCTCATTGTTCTCTTTTTCCTTGTGCTCCGTCAGTGGTCTTAATAAGCCTTGAATTTTATCTTTTCTATCACGTTTTAATAGAGAATTTAATTCTCCTTGAAGTTCAAATGGTTTAAAGTGTTTCGTCAAAACTTCGGTAACAACATTTTCTATATTGTGTGCTTCATCTACTATCAGCGTATCAGGGCCTTCATTGTTTTGACCGGAGCTTTGGGAAATTAAAACGACATAAGAATGGTTAGCAACCACCAAATCCGCTTTCGATGCAAGTTCTTTTGCTTTATTGTGTGGGTCAATATCAGACCACTCTCCACGTAAAGAAGGCGGAGCCATATCTCTGGAAAGTAAACGAGAAAGTTTCCAATTGCCTAAATGTTCAACTTCACTTAACCAACCTGTTTCCGTTATCAATAACCAATGTAGAATACTTGCCAAATAATATCCATCGTCCGGTGATTCTATATGTTCACCAATGGAATCAAGAATATCAGCATAAGATTGAAGGCATACATAATTGCTTTTTCCTTTGATGATGGTTGCTGTTTTCTTTATGCCAATATGCGATAAGGCATTAAAAACAATAGGGATATCTTTAAACCACGCCTGGTCTTGAAGGGCTTTCGTATGAGTTGTAACATAGGTTTTATTCTTTGATAAAAGCGAAGGAACTAAATAGCCAATTGTCTTTCCAATACCTGTGCCTGCTTCAAGTACAAAAGGTTTTGAGGATGACATACATTCCTCAATTTTTTGACTGAATGCAATCTGTTCCTTACGTTCTGCATAGCTAAAAGAGCTGAGCTGACTTAAAACCCCGCCATTTTTCAAGATTTCCAAAGTGGAAACATCACCAGAATTGCCTTCCTCTTTTTCTGTGCTCAAAATGGAGACTGGTGCTAGTTTTTCATGATAAGCTTTTAAAAGCTTAATTGTTGTATCTGAATTATATTCTTGGCTTGTGGGAAAGAATATATTAAGCCATTCTTCTGAAAGAAAATCGGAATCAAAAACTTCGAGGTAATCAATAATCAATTTACCTTCTTTTCCTTTTGGTTGATTCTCAAGAAGTTTTTTTAATGAAAACTTCAATTCATCAGAAAGCTCAGTTTTCCCAAATTCTACTATTGTATTTAGGATTGAAATTTCTGCTGACAATGGACCACCAAGACCCATTTCATCAGTGAAGTTGATTTGACGTTGTTTGCAAAAAGATTCTGGATGATCAGTTCTGTGAGTCAATGGGAAAAATACACTTGAAATTTTTTCAAGGTCATAGAATTTCACTGAGTCAAACACCTGACCTTTCAGGCGATAGTGCCATTGATTGAGCAAGGATAGAACCTTATTTGCTCCCCAAATAAAAGTGGCCTCACCATTCAATTTCTCGATTAATGTGTCAAGTAATTCTAACTCTGAACCGAAGACCTGCCAATTCGGGTCGTCTTCGTACGCAGGGCTGTTTTCAACACAGGCAGCAAAAGTTTCAATTGCACCATTTCTAATTATTCCCAGCCAAACTGCATCTACGCTTTCGTAATTTTCACTTTTAGGGCTAAAAACGCCAAGAATATTAAACGGCTTATTTATTATTGATTGAAGTCTTTCACCGTCTTTTTTTACCTGAGCAGGGAAGGATGATTTTGGTGTTTCAATGGGTTTGACTATTTCCGGTGCATTCTTTTTGATTGCCTTTCTTATGTCTTTCAACCACTTATTGCAAGAGCCGTAATCTGGATGATCAGGCTGTAATTTATCAAGGTTTTGCTCGACTTCCTTTTTAGCAGCTTCATATTGACCTGCATCGAACAATGCTTGAACTTTAGTGAAATCAATTCTCAGTACATTGGATTCTACATTCAATAGCTCTCCAACTTTTCGTAATGCCAATCTCGCTGTTTCAAGATTGTAACATTCCAAAACAAGCCATCCTTCAAGTAATTGAATGTCATTATTCCCTTGCCTGATGCCAATTTTATGATTTGGCCATGCAAAAAGAAATACTAACTCATCGGCATCACCAACAAAAGTAAAGTCAGTTTCAGGCTCAGGTAAACCGAATTCCGGGAAAATATCTATTAAAATATCAAGCATACTTTTCATATTACTGTTAACCGGCTGAATAACTTTCTACCTTCAGCAGTTTAATTATTTCGTTAATAAATGAGGATGGATTTTCTTTCGAACTGACCAGAAACAAAGCTTCGGCTGCTCTGGTTATTGCTACATAAAGCAGCGTTCTTTCTCGTTCCAGCGCAATTCCAGCCTCTTCATCGCCAATTGATTTTATGGGATTTGGTAGCACACCATTGTGCAATCCTGTGATAAATACTACCGGAAACTCAAGTCCTTTTGCGGAGTGAATAGTCAGCACCTTGATTTTGTCTTCAAGGATATCAAACTGCTCATCATCCCTTAGAATGCATGGAATATTCAGTTGGTCAAATTTTGATTTTACTGCATTACACAACTGTACTGTTGGACACAAAACGGCAAAATCAGATAAACGAAATTGATTGTCACCTGCTAAATCAAGAATTTTTTCTGCTATAGCTTTGGTTTCTCTATCGGTGATATCGCATTCCAACAACACAGGCCCCGGTCCTTGTCTGTTTGTAAACAGTGGGTCAACATATTCCCCCGACAGCTTTACATTTTCATTGTATGCATTTAATGCTGCTGCTGTTTCTGCAATCTGACGTGTATTCCTGAAGTTTCTTTTCAAACTAAAACTCCGTCCTTGTATTTGCAATCCTGCTTGCTTCCAGGAAAAACCTCTTGAGTACAAGGTCTGTGAAAAATCACCGACCATGAAAATGCTGGTGTTTGCAGTTGATTTGCCTTTCATCAAACGCTGTGCAATACGAACCTGAATGCTTGTCAAATCTTGCGATTCATCGACAATCACATACTTATAAGGCTCACTCAAAGGCGACTTGAACAGTTCTTTATAAGCGATTAAACTCAGATCCTGCCAATCAATCCATTTATTTTCCTGAAGCTTTTGCTGATAGGCTTCATAAATGGCCCATGTGGCTGAACGGGCTTTTCGTTTCAAGGCAGTTTTTCTGCCGTAGCGAGGAATTGATAAATAGTCTTCCTCTTTGGTTATTCCATTACCCTTTATCACTCTTGCTATCTCGTCCCTGAAAAATGTCCACGGAAAATCATGCACATAGGATCGCTGATATAGCTGAACACTTTTTAAAACCTGAAGGTAAATCTCTCTTTGTTCCTGACTGTTAATTAAGGACATTTGATGACCTCTGCTTCTAAGGAAACGCATGATCCAGCCATCAATGTTTGTAACTTCCAAATATGGTGGAAGTTCTCCAATCAATTCTTGAATGAGTGTTTTTGCTGCTTTAGCAAGTGTTTTGTTGAAAGTAAGAAAGATTGTTTTTTCGCCCGACATGGCAAAATTGATTGCCCTATAGATGGCTACAGTTGTTTTTCCTGAACCGGCACAGCCACGTAGTAAAAGAGCTTCATCAATTTGCTTATCCACAAATAGTTTCTGCTCTTCCTCCAAATTTAACATCAGGCGTTTAATCTTGCCCTTGCAGTAGCCTTCCAACTGGTCGAGAGTTGAACGGAAAAACAATCTGCCCGGGTCGAATAAAACGTTTTCAAGTTTCGTTTCTGTAGCAAGCTCTAATAACCACATTTTAGTTTGCTCAGAAAGTCCGGATAATTCTTCAATGGAATCCAAAGTTGGTGCCTTTCTGACCGCCTTGATCAATTGTGCGGGAACACCCAATATTCGTAAATGACTATAGTTGAAATATTGAAAAGGATAGTCGGCTTCCTCTTTAGGTTTAGACCATTCTTCAGGAATGACAAATTCATCTTTTTCCGTTGGAGATTCTTCCTGCTCGAGAAAATGCCTGAATGGGGTATGAGCTGCAAATGAAAGTGTATGAACTTTATCAATAATAGAATGGTCGCCTATTTTCCAAAGTCGAATAACATCTGCCAATGGCTCGTATATAATGCGATAAGCCATATTGATGTAGCATTCCCATTTTCCCTCTGTTCTTTTTATTTTATGAGCATTCAACGAAGGATGGGCAGGATTCTCAGCAAGCAGTTTGATTTTCTCCAAGGCACGTTCTTTCAGGTCTGGAGTGAGATCGTCCAAACCTGTCAAAAAATCATCGCTTACTATTAACTCTCTTGCCATTAATCAAATACTTTTCCATCAACTTTATGGTCTGCAAACCATGCACCTCTTTTGCCAGACCATTTAAAACCTGCATTCCTAATTTTTTGTGCGTGTGGAGTGTCTTGTGGAACCCCATAAATCCATGTCCAATCTCTTTCGTAAGTTAATTTGATAGACCCATCGCCTGATTGAACTGTGGTAGTTGGTTTAGCTGTCTGCCAAGACGTTGGATTCTTCGCTACTTCTGCGACTTTTGGTACTTCTTCATATAGTTTATCAATGTCCAGGTTTTCGTCCTTTAGAAATCCTCTGATTTTTTCCTCTTTTACTCGATAAACGGCTTTCAACACTTCATGTCTCTCTTTGATGGATTTACCCTGAACATTTTGCAATAAAACCACCAAGCCTACTTGCGGACGATCATCCTCTGCCAGTAAATTTTGTAAAACCGAATTGCGTTTTACGCCAAATAGATAGGATGCAACCACTCTTCGGTAATCAGGATATTGCTTCAACAAATCGGGCATAAGTTGTATTTGTCCCGCTGTACCAATATTATTTGCCAGGCAATGGGTTAAACGATTGGCAAGCACTTCATCCACCAGAATGGTTTTCAATTCTGCCGGTTTGTTCCATGGCAAATTGGGCACCGATGAAGCATGCATGCGTTTTTCGATTTCTAGCATGTATTCATTGAAATGCTCATCAAGCTCCCGAAGTTTGTTGTTCCAGTATTCTCTTTTATCGGGCTGCCTATCGGGATGATATTTTACTTTCAGCCGTTCATAAATCTGACGAGCTGTATCTGGGTCAACTTCGGCTTCAACGGCTTGGGTCTTGAATTCACTCACAGGGTCTTCGGTTCGTAACTCTCCGGTGGCAGTTTCTTTTTGCCCTTTCTCAAGGCGAATGCCTTCCGCTTTAATTTCTCTTACGGTGCTTTTATCTGAAATGGGTTCTATGTATGCTTCCATTGCCCCGGAATCATTCAAGGCAATCTGAAGTTTAATCTTAATGTTTCCTTTGCTTTCCGGACGAACCACCGCATTGAGTTTCGCCAATAAGGTATTGGATGAAGCACTTATATCGTTGTCACCTTCACGGATTTCAATTTCAATGATGTCCTGCAAATCCACACTCGTTGACAGTTCTACTTGACGTGTAACAGGTCGGTCTTCACCTCTGACAATTACTTTGTGATAGGCATCCGTGTTTTTATCATTGACCACTTTCACACCAATTGACTTGGCAACTTTGTTGGTTACAACCAATCCACCTAATCGCTTGATTTCAGCAAGACGGGCGGCACCTTTGGCTACGCTGGTAAGCGGATCTGAATCATACAAGTCAGCTCCTGAATCATCTGCAATTTCTTCAATGATGTTTTTCACCGATGGCATTAAAATAGGCCCACCTGTAGCAATGATTTTATCTACTCCGCTATCCTGCCATTTAGCTGCTCTAAGAGCTTTTTCAATAAGTGTTTTGAACCTCTCCAGCAAAGGTGCTATGAGGTTTTCAAGTTCAGCACGGTTGTAATTGACAGCTAATGTGGAACCATCATTCAGCTTAATATCTTCGGTAAATTCTTCTTTGCTGCTAAGGGCAATTTTTATTTTTTCAATGGAATAGGGATTAAAAGCTTCAACCGGTTTTTGATACTTTGCTGCGATTGCTTTTTCCAGCAATGCATCAATATCCGAGCCTCCCAAATTGTTATCGCCTTCCACACAAACTACTTTCAGGTCTTTTGAGCCTTGTTTGCGTTCAATCATGGAAATATCGCAGGTACCACAACCCCAGTCAATCGCCATCCATTTTTCATTAGAGGTTGCTGTTTCAGCAAGGCCGTGGTGAACGGCTGCTGCGGTGGGTTCATCCACGATGTCAATGGATGGCAATCCAATCTGCCTGCCGATTTCCATTAATACACTGCGGTATGCCTGCCCCGTATTGGCCGGACAAGTAAGCACTGCTTTGACAACTTTTTCGGTGCTTGCTTGGATATAACTGTCAAAAACATACTTTAAACGAAGTGCTGCCAACTCTGTGAGGTAAGCAATGGTTTCCTGATTCTCCTCTTCAAGTGCATTGAGCAACTTGCGTTTGATGAATTTTTCAATCTTATACTCAGACAGGTTTAGTAAATCCTGAACAGGTTGCGGATGAACCTGCCCTTGCCGGTCAATAGCCACATCCGAACAAACCAAGCCATTGCTGCCTACCAGCTCAAATATTTTTGATTGTGTGCCGTACCACTCTGCCAATACGGTATTGCCTGTTCCGAAATCTATGCCGATTGTATTCATTTTAATAAAGTTGGTGGATTTGAAATAATATTTGACCGATTAACCAGCCAACCAGTTGGAATGTAACAAATAGGTTGAGAGTAGGATCTAGGGTAGTGTGCTATAGTATCATATCTTTGTACAAATTCATATGCCTCTCTTCCAGTGCGCCATAGAACTCTTCCG
>Ga0116182_1005681_pt1 | contig 10604 bp, 7 predicted proteins | sample AD_UKC077_MetaG_FD_89805 | JGI IMG/M metagenome (GOLD analysis project Ga0116182, IMG submission 89805) | Active sludge microbial communities of municipal wastewater-treating anaerobic digesters from USA - AD_UKC077_MetaG | ecosystem: Engineered > Bioreactor > Anaerobic > Digestate | place: USA...
CATACGTTGCCATCGTCATTTCCTCCTTTTTTTCTTAGTCTTTTTTTAATCGAAGAGACCCGTGGCGGCGAATTCGGCAATCTGCGCCTCCGTATAACCCAGGGCCTTGAGGACCTCCCGGTTGTGAGTCCCCGTCTTGACACCCGCAAAGGCGTAGGAGGCCGGAGTTCTGGAGAACTTCACCGGATTGGCCAGTTGGCGCACCGTGGCGCGTGGCGCGGCGATTCCCCCAGTGGCGGCCCCGGGGTCTCCCGCGGCTTTCCCGGATGCACCCCCACCCCCCGCCGCCCCGGCGGTGCCGCGGGCGCCGCTTTCCTTTATCGTCGAAGCTTTGCCTGCACCCTGAACACCCGCCGCAAAGGCGCCATCACCCGCTCCCAGTGCGCCACCGCCACCCCCCGCGTCTCCCCTACCCACGTCCGAGCCGTCGGGCGCCGCCAGCGGCACGTCCACCACCATCTCCCGCCCCCGGGCCAGTTCGCCCTCCAGGGCCTCCGCCAGGGACAGGACGGGCTCCACGCAGGCGTCCACCTCCTTGAAAATCGCCTCCCATTCCGCCCGGGTCTTCGTCCGGACGATCGCCCGGATCTCCTCCCGAACCCGCTCGAAATCCCCAGCTTTGGGCTGTACACCGCCGGGGATGAGATCGGGACGGCCGATCACCTCGCAGAGGGTCCGGAAGAACTGCGGCTCCAGGCTGCCGATGCTCAGATAGCCGCCATCTTTCGTCGCGTAGAAATCGTAGAGCGACCCCCCGTTGAGCCAGTTTTCCTCCCGTCCCGGCGCCTCGCCCCCGGCGAGATACGCGGCCCCCGCCATGGCGTTGAGGGCCATCACCCCGTCGGTCATGGAGATGTCGATAGACTGCCCCTCCCCGGTCGCGGCGCGGCTCACCACCGCCGCCAGGATCCCGATAACGGCATTGTTGGAACCCGAGGCGATGTCGGCAATCTGGATTCCCATGAGGGTCGGCCCGGTCGCCTTCCGCCCCGAGTAGCCCATCGCCCCCGACAGGGCCATATAGTTCATGTCGTGCCCCGCCCGGTCCCGCAGGGGACCCATCTGGCCGTATCCGGAGATGGAGCAGTAGATCACCCGGGGATTGACCTTTTTCAGGCGCTCGTAATCCAGTCCCAGCTTGGTCATGATCCCCGGCCGGAACTGTTCGATGACGATGTCATAGTCCGCCAGCAGCCGATGGACGATCTCGATCCCCCGGGGGTCCTTTGAGGTTCAGGGCCAGGGAACGCTTTCCCCGCCCCAGATAGGCGCTCACGGCGCCCACCCCCGTCGCGGGGAGCCGGGGTGGCAGGAATTCCACCAGATCGGGCCGGGATCCCGAAGTGACGCGCAGGACGTCCGCCCCCATGTCGGCCAAGCACATCGTAGCGAACGGTCCCGGCAACAACGTAGTAAAATCCAGCACCTTAAGCGATTCAAGCGCTCCGGACATAGCCCCCCTCCCTTTTACCATGATGGCCGAAATTATCATAAACGGGCCTCGTTTTCCAGCAGGATTCCGCCGGCGCCGGCCCCAACGCCTGAATCATTTTCAACATGGCCGTTTCACTGGTTGACACGCCGTCGAAAATATGAAATCTTCTCCCACCGGTCCCAAGCAACATAACACTATAAAATCAAGAAGGTATAGTAAAATGATCGAAGAGAGATGCATCAACGCCATTCGCTTTCTGGCCGCCGACGCCGCCGAAAAGGCTAAATCCGGGCATCCGGGGATGCCCATGGGGGCGGCCGCCCTAGCCTACACCCTCTGGATGCGCCACCTCAAGCATAATCCCGCCGATCCCGCCTGGCCGGACCGGGACCGGGTCATCCTGTCCGCCGGACATGCCTCCATGTTGCTTTACAGCCTCCTGTACCTCACGGGTTACGATCTGACCATCGAGGACCTTCGGAGCTTCCGGCAATGGGAAAGCAAGACGCCGGGGCATCCGGAACTTGGCCGTCCTCCGGGAGCGGAGATGACCACGGGCCCCCTGGGCCAGGGGGTCGTCCACGCCGTGGGCATGGCGCTGGCGGAGGCCCATCTGGCGGCAACATACAACCGTCCCGGACACGAGATCGTTGATCACTTCACCTATGTCCTGGCCAGCGACGGCGACATCATGGAAGGCGTCACCGCCGAGGCCTGCGCCCTGGCCGGCCATCTCGGCCTGGGAAAACTCGTCGTCCTGTATGACGACAACGGCGTCTCCCTCGCCGGGGCGACGGCCCTCTCCTTCACCGAGGATGTGGGCGGACGTTTCGCCGCGATGGGCTGGCAGGTCCTGGAGGTGGCGGACGGAAACGACGTCGCGGCTCTCGACGCGGCCCTGGCCGCCGCCAAGGAGGAACGGTGGCGGCCCACCCTCATCAAGGTGCGGACTTGCATCGGCTACGGCGCCCCGACGAAGGAAGGCACCTCCGCCTGTCACGGCTCGCCCCTGGGGAAGGAGGAACTCGCCGCCGCTAAGGTGCGCCTGGACTGGCCGGAGGAGCCGGCTTTTTACGTCCCCGAGGAAGTCTTGGCCCACTGCCGCCGTCCGTCCCTGGAAAGAGGCGCGGCCCGGCAAAAAGCCTGGGAGGAAGCCTTCCGCGCTTACGCGGCGGCCTTTCCCGAAGCGGCGGCGGAATTCCGGCGGGTCATGGCGGGAGAACTCCCCGCGGGATGGGAAGAGGCCATCCCGGATTTCTCTCCGGCAGCGAGGGCGGAAGCCGGAGACGCCGGCGGGGCGAATTCATCAACGGTCGCGCCCGCGGCATCAACGACGTCGCCCTCAGTATCCCAGGGGCCCCAGGCACACTCGGCCCCGGCGGCGCCCCCAGCGGTGGCGGTACCGGACATCTCCACCCGTAAGGTCTCGGAAACGGTGATGCAGGCCCTGGCCGCCCGCCTCCCCGAACTCATGGGGGGGTCGGCGGATCTGAATCCTTCCTGTCTGACGTGGCTCAAAGGAAAAGGGGATTTTCAGCGGCCCGTCGTCTCTGCCGGCGCCCATTCATCTCCACCCGGCACACGGACCAGTATCGATTCCGGCTCGGCATCTGCATCCGTCTCCGGCAGCGGCACCCCATTTATTCCACCCTCCGGCGCCGTCGGCGGTGGCTGGGACTACCGGGGCCGCAACATCCACTTCGGGGTCCGGGAGCACGCCATGGGCGCCATCGCCGGCGGCATGGCCATCCACGGCGGCCTGATCCCCTATACGGCCACCTTTTTCACCTTCGCGGACTACATGCGGCCGCCCATGCGCCTGGCCGCCCTCATGGGTCTCCGGGTGATCTACGTCTTCACCCACGACAGCATCGCCGTCGGCGAAGACGGCCCCACCCACCAGCCCGTCGAGCAGCTCATGAACCTCCGCGCCGTTCCCCATCTAAGCGTCATCCGCCCCGCCGACGCCGCCGAGACGGCCCAGGCCTGGCAGGCCGCCATCTCCCGCCGGGAGGGGCCCACCGCCCTGATCTTCACCCGGCAAAATGTCCCGCGGCTCGACCGCCGGGAGCTGGCTCCCGCCTCCGGTCTCCAAAAGGGCGGCTACATCCTCTGGGATTCCTCCCTCGTCAAGCCGGACCTCATCTTCATCGCCACGGGTTCGGAACTCCACCTCGCCCTGGCGGCGGCACGGAAACTGGCCGCGGAGGCGATCCGGGTCCGCGTCGTCTCTCTCCCCTCCTGGGACATCTTCGACGCCCAGCCGGCGGAATATCGGGAGCGCGTCCTTCCTCCGTCCGTCAAGGCCCGCATCGCCGTGGAAGCCGGGGTGAAGATAGGCTGGGAGCATTACACGGGCCTCGACGGCGCCGTCATCGGCATGGAGAGCTTCGGCGCCAGCGCCCCCGCCGCCGTCCTTTACGAGCAGTTCGGCTTCACGGTGGATCGCATCGCCGACAGCGCCCGCTACCTCCTCAAAAAATGATGACCCATTCACCTCCCCAACCCGTCCCCTTCTTAACCCATTCTCCTCCTAACCTCCCCCTTGAAGGGGGAGGAAGGGTACCGGCGGAGCTATCTTCGGCCGATATGGAGGTAGGTGGTGCCGAGGGTGAGGGGGTACTGGACGATGTCACGGAGGCCCGCCGCCGCCATGAGGGACCCAAAGGTGGCGGGGCTGGGGAAATTGACTATAGAATCGGCAAGATAGCGATAGGCCGCGGGATTCGCGGTGAGAAAGCCGGCGATCCGGGGCAGCAGGTGACTGAGGTAGGCGCGGTACAGGGGGCGCACATACGGACTTTCCGGCAGATGCATCTCCAGGATCATCACCTGGCCCCCGGGGACGACGCAGCGGGTCATTTCCTTCAGAGCCGCCAGGCGATCCGCCACGGGGACATTCCTGATCCCGAAGGCGATGGCGGCGACGTCGAAGCGGGCGATCCGCAGAGGTAATTCCCGGACGTCACCCTGGACAAGGCTGATCCTGGCCGCTCGCAGGGTCTTTTCCCGCCCCCGCACCAGCATCTCCCGAACGAAATCCAGTCCCACAACTTCGATGTCGCCGTGGCGCCGCACCGCCGCCAAGGCCAAATCTGCCGTGCCCGTCGCCAGATCGAGGAGCCGACGGGTTTGGAAGAACCGCATCTTCTCCACGGCGAAGCGCCGCCATGCCACATCCCGCCGCAGGCTCAGGACGCGGTTGAGAAGGTCATAACCTTCCGGAATAGTTTCGAATATCTCCTGAACTACCTCGGCATGCCGTTTTCTGGTGATCTCACTGACGGGAGGATAAGCTACTTGTTTCACTTTCGACCCCGGAAAAATGCTAATTTTAAAGACCTGACCCCCATAATCATCCTAAAAGGCGAGGCCGGAGCCCAGTTGGGTGCGGTCTTTCTTCCAGTAAACCTCCTGATTGCGGCCCATGAAGCCGAATAGGTTGTTGACGTGGTCGATGTCCTGGGCAGCGTCCCGGGTCCAGGGGGAGATGGCGAAGTTGTACGTGGACTTGGTGTCTCTCCCGATGAACATCCGCAGCGGCCAGATGATCCCGATTCCCTTGTCGTGGTAGCCCCGGTTGTACGAATCGGTAAAGACGTCGTTCGTATCGGTCATGCTGTACCAGGCGTATAGGATGATCCCGTGGAAAAACTTCGACAGGGTGATGCGCGTCCCCCGATCCCCCGCCAGAAACTGACCCGTCCGCAGATCCAGCGTCATCTCCGCCTCGGGGATGTTCAGGGCCGTGTTGAGGAAGGCCGTGGTGTAGGAACTCTTCCAGTCGTTCTCCTTGAACGAGAAGGCCTTCCCGATCTCCCGCTTCTTCACCACGCTGCCGCTCAGCCCCACCATGAGCCGCCCCCCCCAAAACGGCTTGGCCACCTCCCAGTCCAGTCCGGCGTACTCCGTCTCCAGGTAGCCCACGGCGGCCCGGGCGTAGATCTCATGGGGCAGCTTCACCATCTGATCGACGAGCAGCTTGTCCATGAGCACCTTCTCATAGGTGTAAAAGACGTAATCCGTCCGCACCGGCTGGGCCGACGCCACATTGGAGGTGGAAACGTTGTTCAGGGGATACTGCTCCAAGGCTGCCATGAGGACCGAGCCCTTCCAGGGAAAGACGCGGACATATTCGTTGAAGCCCGCCCGGTACTTGAAGAACCCGGACGGGTCGTTGACGAAGAACCGGAAGGCCGGATTCACCCCCCAGTCCCACCAGTCCCGGTGCTTCTTCTCCACCTCCAGGTTCCGGTAGGCGTCCGTACGATATTTGGAGACGTACAGGAATTCCCCCAGACTCAACTTGTCCCCGAAGAAGGCAACGATGTCCTCCCGGTGGGTGGCAAAGCTCAGCGTGGGAATCCCCATGTCCGTGAAGGTGATCTGCACGTTCTCCATATGGGAGGGGAGCAGATCCCTGAGGATCCGCAGCACCACCCCCAGCCCTTTGGGATCGTAGTAGTACTTGTCGTTCCGCGCCTCGATCCGGATGTCATTCCCGATGAGCTGTATGCCGATGTCGGAGAAGCCTGACTCGCTCAGCGCCCGCGTCAGCCGCTCCACCAGGGGATGGGGACGCAGCTCCGCCTTCTCCCGATACGGCGCGTCATAGATGGGCAGGAACGGCCGCCCGAGTTCGAAGTTCATGGAGATGTTCACCCCCAACTGCTGCCCCCGCTGGTAGCTCACATTCGCCTCCAGCCAGTCCCAGGGCCGCCAGCGGAGGCCGAAGTTGAACTGCGACGGGACCGCCGTCTGGAAATCCTTGGGCTGGGCCGGATCGGAGGTCTGCTGCTCATAGCGGATGGAGCTGTATTCCGCCATGAGGATCAGCCGTTTCGTCACGGCGAACTGCACCCCCCCGAAGAACAACCCGTCGGAAAGCCAACTCCGGGGGTCCTGAAACAGTTCGACCTTGAAGTTATCCCCGCTCGACGGCAGCGCTTTCCGCCCGTAGCGTCCATTCCCGAAACCGATAGTAAAGTCAAACGGATAGAGCTGCTTGCTCGCCACGATGAACTGGGAGCCGTAAAGGCGCGTACCATGAGGGTCAAACAGACCCAGCGCCAGGGCGGGAAACCATTTCAACTCCGGCAGGAACTGGAACTTGATGTCCGCCACCTTGTCCTTATTCCAACCGTAGGCATCCGATAACGCCCATATTCCTATCGTCTCCGTGAACCGTCCGTCGATCTCCACCCCCTTGAAGGGGCTGATCGCCCCGTAATAGTGGCGATATGGATCAACGAGCGTCACCCCGAATCGGAACTGCCCCTCCTTCAGGACCCGGGCCGTCGGGGTCTCCATGATCCCCGTCCCGCCCCAGTTCGCCGGCGTCACAAACGGCTCATCCCCGGCCCAAACCGAAGCTGGCAACAGTATAAACAGCACAAAAAAAAGGGTCAGAAATAAATTGGGGGTCAGGTCTTTTGTTTTAGCGTTGCGAAGCAATGCTGAAATGAAAGCCCTGACCCCCGAAAGAGTCAAAAACGTCACTTCGTTATCTGCCTTTATTCACCGCTCTATAAGCCGCGACAAACCTCTCCACCAGCACCATCGCATCGTTCCTGACGATATGCAGATTGCCGATATTGGCAATCCCCGTCATATTCATGCTCCAGGTAGTAGCCATTGTCCGGACTTTCGGGTTGGCCTCCAGATAGACCACCTGCCGCACCTCCACCTTGATATCGTAAGCGTACCAGTACTTCTCCGTCTCATGGGTGTTGATGCTCACATACAGAAACGGATTGCCGGGAGTCCGTCGCCACTCTTCCCCCGCCACCACTTTGATTCCCGCCGCCGCCAGGCGCCGCTCCGTCTCCATCTGTATCGCCTCCCGGTCGATCCCCGCCTTCCGAGCGTATTTCTGGACATTCGCCTGGGTGTTCTCCACAAATACGGACAACCCCTGCAACCCCGCCAAGGTACCCCGGCTGATCTCTGAATCCTCGGCATAGAGTTGCCACGCACCCATAACAAAAAAGACCAATACCAACACAGCAATATTTTTTCTTCTCATCTCCACCTCAATAAGTATTCACCAAAATTATCTACAAAAGCAGTTACTTGAAAACCTTATGCGGCTTAATTGTTATAGTATTTTACATATTTTTTGAGCAGTAATTTCATTTTATCATCGCTATCGGGAGCAGGATCTTTAACCCCTTCAGAAAATTCCTGAAGAATGGAGAAAAGGTCCGACATCGTGTAAGAACCGCTATTGCGGGCGACAAAGATCTTTTCATGACAACTCGCGTCCGTGCCTTCCTCCGCCGTCAGGATCTCCTCGAACAGTTTTTCCCCCGGACGCAGCCCGATAAAGCGGATGTCGATATCCCGGTAAGGCTCCATGCCATGAAGTCGGATAAGTTCCTCGGCGATTTGCTTTATCACAACGGGTTCACCCATATCCAGAACAAAAACCTCACCGCCCTTTCCGAGGATCGAGGCCTGTATGACAAGCGAAACCGCTTCGGGTATAGTCATGAAATAACGCTTCATCTCCCGGTCCGTTACGGTCAGCGGCCCCCCGTGCTTAATTTGTTCGAGAAATAACGGCAAGACGCTGCCCCGGCTGCCCAATACATTTCCAAACCGCACCGAAATGAAACACGTCGCATCTTTTTTCCCCCGATTTTCGCCACATATTCCCGGAGTAATATTTTCAGCGCCATTTTCTTCATTAAAGGCCCGGCAGATAAATTCGGCCATTCGTTTCGTTGCCCCCATGACGCTGGTAGGCCGCACCGCCTTGTCGGTGGAAATCATCACAAACTTCCGCACCCCATATTTCACAGCCCCTCTGACAACGTTCAATGTCCCGAATATGTTCACCTTTACCGCTTCCCGGGGATGAAATTCCATCATGGGCACATGCTTGTAGGCCGCCGCATGAAATACCATTTCGGGACGATATTTATTGAATACTTCTTCGATCCTCAGCTCGTCACGGACGTCTCCCGCGACATAATGAATATCGCCGGATAAATGGGGATATTTGCGCGCCAACCTAAGGCCCAAATTATGCAACTCCGTCTCATCTATATCGAACAGGACCATTTGCCGGGGCCGGAAAGCGCACACCTGCATGACGATTTCCATACCTATGGAGCCTCCCGCCCCCGTTATCATCACCGATTTGTCTTGAAGCGAATCACGAATTCCCTGTTGATCCACAACAATACTCTGGCGACCGATGAGATCCTCGATGCTGATCTCCTCAAGTCCCTTCAGGCTGATGTCCGGTTTGTCATAATCATAGATGCGTGGCACAATCTTTATAGTTCCAATCTGGAGTTTCCTCGCCAGCTTGTATAAAGAACGCAGTCTTTGGTGATTCAAAGACGGGATAGCGATGATCACGGCCTCCGCCCTTTCCCGCCGGATGACGCTTTCCATCTTGTCGGTCGCCCCTAAAATCTTCACCCCGTGCAAATATATACCCGCCTTGTTTCTTTCATCATCCAGAAACCCGATGGGGTAAAAATTGGCAAAGCCATTGCGGATCATGTCCCTCAAAATCATCTCTCCCGTATTCCCCGCGCCGACAATCAATGTCCGCTTTCCCCTCCGGAGAGGACCTTTTTCACGGATAACCTCCAGATAGAGACGTTTTGAGATTCGCAAAGCGCCGATGAATGAAAGGGTAAAGAAACCATCGACGAGAAAAATCCGTTTGGAAAGACCGGTAATCGGGAGGCTGAAGAATGAATTGGGCAAACTCAAGAGCAACAAGGCAACTTGGGAGATAACAACGGCCATGATAATGTTCATCAGGTCCGCCACACCCACATAGCGCCAGGTAATTCTATAGGTGCGAAACAACGCGAGGGAGGCAATCTTCAGGATAATAAAGAGAGGTAAGACCTCCTTCAAAAGATCCGGGTAAGGGACCTGGGAATTGAAATCGAAGTGAACGAGAAAGGATATGAAAAGAGAAAGGGAAATAAAGAAAACATCGGATAAAACGAAGAATGTGATGCGATGCAGGGCGGAAACATGCGTCAAATCATGAAGCAGACTTTTCATGGATCACCGGCCGGCTATGGTCATAACTTTTATCACGGCCTCGGCAACTTTGGCCATATCCGCCTCTGTAAGGGTCGGGTGGACCAGGAACATTAGGCTCGTCTCTCCCAGTTCCTTCGCCACGGGGAGGCGCGCCGCGGGACGAAGCGCGGGTGGCCCTGTTGGCGCGGTCAGCCATTGCGAACCGGGTGGCCCTGTCATTTCACCGCCACCTTGCGCCGACGGTCGCGGTGCCGGATATGCCTCGTGCGGCGTCCCACTCATCCTGTCCATCGTTCCCGCAACGCCTGCCGCTTCAACTGCCGCACCGCCCATCGCCGTGCCGGCCGCCCCCTCCCCCCCGAAGGCCTTCTCCAGGTAGATTTCGCTGCAACTGCCGCTGAAGCAGGGGGCCCCTTCCTTCACCACGGCGTTCATGATCCGGTCCCGGTCCCAACCCGGCCGCAACCGCTCCGGGCGGACGAAGGCGTAGTACTTGTAATAAGAATGATAAATCTCCTCCGGCGGTGGCGTCAAGCGCAGCCCCTCCAGCCCTGCCCAGGCCCGGCTCAGGATCTCCGCGTTCCGCCGTCGCAGCCGCACCCACTCCGGCAGCTTCCGCAACTGCCGCCGGCCGATGGCCGCCTGCATCTCCGTCATCCGCCAGTTCGTCCCGAAGCTGTCGTGAAGCCACCGAAACCCCGGCGGATGTTCCTTATGATAGACGCTCTCGTAGTTCTTCCCGTGATCCTTGAACGCCCAGGCCCGCTCCCAGAGCGCCTCGTCGTCCGTGAGCAGCATGCCCCCCTCGCCGCCGGTCGTCATGATCTTGTCCTGGCAGAAGGAAAAGGCCGCCGCGTGGCCCATGCTCCCCACAGGGCGCCCTTTATAAACCGCCCCGTGGCTCTGGGCGCAGTCCTCGATTACCTTCAAGCCGTGCTCCCGGGCCAGCGCCATGATCTCATCCATATCGCAGGGCCAGCCCGCCAGATGCACGGCGATAATCGCCTTCGTCTTCGGCGTGATCACCACCCGCATCGTCGCCGCCGTCATGTTCTGGCTCTCCCGGTTCACGTCGGCAAAGACCGGCGTCGCCCCCTGGAGGACCGCACAGCTCGCCGAGGCGATAAACGTCCGGGGCGTCACGATCACCTCG
>Ga0116182_1005691_pt1 | contig 10597 bp, 12 predicted proteins | sample AD_UKC077_MetaG_FD_89805 | JGI IMG/M metagenome (GOLD analysis project Ga0116182, IMG submission 89805) | Active sludge microbial communities of municipal wastewater-treating anaerobic digesters from USA - AD_UKC077_MetaG | ecosystem: Engineered > Bioreactor > Anaerobic > Digestate | place: USA...
CCTGCATAGACATAGGTCGCGTCTTCCCAGATGCGCCCCCAAAACTCAGGTGTGTACACGCCATCAAAGTCGCCTGTGCCATCAAGTGCAAATCCAGGCTCTCCCTCCCACATCGTCACAGCGTCCGTGATAGGGCTGCCGGAGTCGAGTAGGGCATAAGCGGCACGATTTACCTTGCACAGTTTTCGATATTTCCACGGGTAGAGGTTGTCAAATGGATTGCTGTAACTCGCATTGACCTCCCCGCGGTGACAGAAATTGGTGATGGTGGTGGTGATTGATGCCGCGTCGCCCATGCGGGTACATGCGGAGTTAACTTTATCCCAGCGGATGATGTATTGTTTAACGCCTGACAGTGCGGGGGCGTCTGCGCCGTTGTAGACGGTGAAGGTTTCGCTTGATGTACCGTCATTGTACAGTATCGTGTAAGTGTCAGTTGAGCCAGGGGTTCCGTCACCCGAAGTGCGATTGATACTCTGGATGCCTTGATTGCCTTGGTCGCCCTTCTCCGCAATTTGCTGCCAATGCGACGTATCGGTGACAGGTATCCCCGCCGCAGGGGTGTTGTGTTTGTAAGCGTAAGAGCCTCCGTTGGCATCAACCACCATGTTGCGGTGGTATAGTTTCCCAGCGTCATACGGCCCGTCAAGCACAAACCCCGCATACCCCAACTCTGTTTTAGTCGCCATTAAATTGTCACCTCCAACATTCCTGTATCTTCGTTGTATGTAAAGACAGGCCCGTCATAACCGTCAGGCGTTGTCATCTCCAACATTCCGGTTTCGTAATTGATTTCAAACGTTGCAAAATACGTCCGTCCATCCGGTATGCCGAGATTAAAATGTGTGCCGTTTTCGTCCTGCGTGATGGCCGCTGTTGGCGTTTCATACGGCTCCAACGGTGTGACGCTGATTTCCGCGTCAGTCCACAGTGGAGCAATGCCTTCCATTGTTGCCGCTATCGTGTTGGCGCGGTCTGCGGCGTTGTTGGCCGATGTGGCTGCGCTGTTCGCTTCGCCTGCCTTTGTGTTGGCCAGTGCGGCGGCGCCATTCGCCAGCCCCGCCTTGGTGTTCGCAAGTTCCGCCGCGTTGTTCGCAAGGCCTGTAGCGGTATTAGCGTTCTCAGTCGCTTCAATGGTTTCATCAACAAAATGGTCCACTTCGGACAGTTTGGCAGCCGCGTTCGCTACCCAATCGGTAACAGGATCAGGCGGATCGCCTTGAGCTTCGTGTCCGTCCGTTACAAAGTACCAGCAGGATACATTTTTTTCTTTGCCGTCTTTGACGCAATGGATAACAAAACTTCCCTGCCCCGGAACAGACGTGACTGTGTTCGGGACTATCCAAGTCAGTATTCCGTCGGAATGGGTAACCCCCGTAACTGGCCAGTTACCAGAATCGCCCGGACGTTTAACAGTGATGTGATAGTCATAGCCCGGAAATAAAGTATCCCAGTCCGATACATCAAACTGTATTGATTTAGTTTCGTTTTCAATCTCGTTTCCGAGGTCTATTGATGACGGCAGTTCGGTTATTTTAATCACAGCCATGTAATCACCTCTCGTAATTGGTTCATTGCAGCAGCGTTAGGCTTTTCAGTTATGGTTGTCCACGCAAAGGGGGGCACTCTATTTGTAGTTGACAATTCGTCCCACGTGTTAATGAGCGTCACAACGTCGTTAATAGCGCTTCGCAACTCCGTGATATGTGCTTTCCAGTTGCGGCTTTTTGTCACTCCCGCCACAATCGCTTCATTCCACACAACAGTGGATAGTCCGTAGTACTCCCGGATCGTGTTGACCATCGTGCGCAGTTCCGTCATGTGCGCCGCCTTGACTTTCGCCAGCCCGCCCGGCTCAATCGTATCAGTATAATCCGGCGCGGTGTAGGTCGTATCACGCGTTACTGCACTCGTTTCCAAACCATGCACGTCAGCCGCTTTAGCCGAGACTGATACAGTTCCGGCCGTTGCGTCATTGGTTCGGCGCAGAATAACTTTAGCCCCCGCCGCCAGATTTGACGCACGTGAGGCCGTGTAGCCATCAGCCGTTATCACCTGCATGTGCGCCTCGGGGTCCGATCCGAGCGTCACCAGAAAGCGTGGCCGACTATTATGTATCGTTTTATCTGTCTGCGGATAATTGATAGTCAGATCGCCCGGCGCGGTATTTTTGCCGCACACGTTTGATTCCAAATAATCCGATACGCCGTCGGCCGAATCAACCGCTCGGACGCGGTATTTGATATAGGCATTAGCGCCCAATGTAGGCGTGTGCGTTGTGGCGTTGTTCGCAAGAGACGCCCACGCGCCCCATGCCACCCCATCAGCCGACATTGCGTACTGCACATTATGGCTGAGTGGGTTTCCGTCCGGGTCAGACGCGCCGGAATAAACAAGCGAAATATAACCCGACACATACACGTCAGGCGAAGCCACAAAACTGGTAGGAGCGCTCGGGAGTCTGTTGTATCTTATTCCGTTGGTTTCTTTCCAAGCGCTATAATAAGATGATCCAGCGCCGCCCTGTGTGCGGATCCGATACTTGCGGTAATAACCTCTTGTTGCGGGCAGATTAACAGTTGTCGAGCCGCTTGTCCCCCCTGTTGTAACTGTTTTTAGTGCAGTCCAATCGCCCCAAATCGAGTTATCAGCGGATTCGGCGTACTGGATTTCGTACCCGGTTATCGAGTTTGCCGCGCCAGCTCCCGCACCAGACCACGTTAAAGTCGGGGCTGTTTCTGCCAAAGTTGGGGAAACGGACGCAGAGGACGGAGCGGAGCAGTTGGTATAAGCCGTATAACCTATCGTGACTGTCTGCGGAGTATTTTTGACAAATATTTTACTCGCTTCGTTCAGCCCGAAAAAAGATATTGAAGCAATCGAATTGACATCAACGGATGTTCCAAAGTCAAACTGCCAAATCGCCCCGCCGTAGTTGCTTGATGTAAATTTAATGTCGGTTCGCGTGACTTCAGCAAGCGTTGCCCCGCCGCTGTCGAGCAGCCTCACCCGCACCTGGTAGGTGTTGCTATATGCGTTGGTAGACATAAGCGACGCGGCCACGACCGAATCAATTCGAGCGCCTGATATTGAGCTGCCGCCAGACAGGGCGACCGTGCGAGTATAATTAAGGGCTTGTGCCGCGCCAGCATCGCCGCTGTACATTGTGGTCGCCATGCTAACCTCCTTTAAGCGTAGTAACTGCCTACAAAATCAGCCAAGCGCGTAATCGTCCCGCTCAACGTCGTGCCGCTCAGCGTAAGCCGATACAAAGGCTCCTGCCGCTTGTCGCCCGCCGTACCAGTAATCAAGCTGTCCTGCTCCAGCGTCGGGTCAGTTGCCGCGCCCGACGCCGGTGTGCCTTTAATGACCTTGAGCACATGTGTATCGGATGTATCGCCGCCGCCAATGACGTATTCGGCTACAACCAAATCGTTTCGGTTAAATCCAGCCGTTCCGATATCGAGCGTCAGGTTGATAGGCGCATCAACCCGGAGCATGAAGCCCTGGTTGGAAAACACACCCGTATCAATGCTCACGGTGGTATCGTTCACGCGGGAACAGGCCAGTTGATTGTCGGCCTCGGTGATGCCCGATGTGCTTCCTAACAATGCCCGATAAATGGCCGCGTCATCGCCGGCGGTAATGTGAGCTGCGTCTGCCGTTTTGGTGTATAGAGTTATGCCCTTCTGACCCATTTATCTCACCCTCGTTTCTATCCGTATCTGTCCGGCGCTGATGGTTGCAATTTTCCCCACGACAGCCGCGGATGCGCTCATTCCAGTTAGTCTGTCCCTGACCCCTACGATGTCGCCAAGTTTCAAATCCAAACCATCCTCACTCGGGTCCATTTCGATCTGGTTCAATGGGGATAGTTCTTTTAGGCGCTTTTTCGCTCCGCTTTCCAATTCGTCGGATGTAGCGTTAGAGTATTCGTACGTCACTACCAGATCGTCTTTTGTTCCGGCCCATGAGGGCGCAGTAGTGGTTAAGGTTCCGTTTGCCAGCCTGTAAACGTGTATCACTTCGCGGGCGGTTAGTTCCCCAGCCCCCAAAGCGATAACGTGGTTATAACGGTCATATCCGCCCATTGTAGTGACCATATCCACGCCATAATCCTGTGATAGGTCGATGGACGCAGAATAATCAACCACGGCACGAACTGACAGATTTACTTTTTTTGTCGCTTGGTCGAACTCAATTTCAAGCGCCCCGCCCGCTTCGCCTAACATTTGCTCGATACCCAACAGCAGGTTGGTGTATCTAAACTGTCTGCTGACGGTGATGCCGCTGTCGGATGTACTGACCGTAAACAACGTTCCAAGTGCGTCATCCAGCAGCCCTTCAATGGCCGCGTTTGCTTCGCCCGAAACAATTCGATACGCTTCGCCCGTGGGCGGTTCAATCACTTTTCGAAACAACATCCCCCGCCACGTCACGCCCGACACGGTTATCTGCTGCCGCTTTGTACTGTGGACTATTGATTCGACCAGCCCGCCGAACTCCGTTCCGGGCGAATAGATGTAATGCCCGGCCGATATCGGGTCAGCCTCCCATACCCTATCCGATACGGTCAGCGAAAAGCTGTTGCGGTGTATATCCGCATCCGTTTCTTGCGTCACTTCCGCATCAAATTGGTCGATTTCCTGCACATAACCGATTTCGGCCAGAGTTGCATCAGCGTGAATTAGATCCATGACGGTTCGCTCCTTTGCGTTATGACGCTAATGTCAAACGCGAAGTCACCCGTGTATATGACCGTGTTCGACCCTGGTTGAATCGGTGCGAATATGTCATTGTCTTTATCGCGGTAATCAAACAGGTTGATCCTGGTCGCTGCCGCGTCGAGCGAGTAGATCGTCCGCGCCAGTTGGTCAACGATGATGCGCTGCCCGGCGCTGATCGTAGCGTCAACGGCGTATATTTTCCCGCCAATAGTAATTGATGGATTCACCGCCGCGTCGTATATCGTCAGTCGCATCGGGCACGGCGCGTAATGGCTGTTGATAATCACGCCGCTGGACGTGGACGCGATATATCGGTAATCGTAGCGCCCATCGTACCGTTTCGCCCCAACCACAGTCTCGGGAGCGCCAGCCAAAAACCTTTGAGTTGTTTCGACGTGCCAGAATGGTTCCGTGACGACTATTTTCAATTCCTTGCTGACCCAATTCTGACGCCGCGCGTAAACCGATATGGCACTGGATGTAGCGAGGTAGCAAGTCAGGTATTGGTTGCCGAGATACAGTTTGCCCGGCGTGTGGTTGAGTATGTCAGGTTCCGTTAAGGCCATCAGGGCCGATGCGTTTGAATTGAACTCGGCCGGCGTACCCCCTTTGATGCCGACTATAATTGTTTTCTCCTGCACCGGCCTGGAGAAAGTGACCCGCCCGCCAAATCCTGACGGGCGGTTGGTTGCCGTGTAATCCCACTCAAAGTTACGGAGATCGCTTGCTCCTACCAGATAATTTCCCGCGTTCAGCACGATTTCAGCGCCGTTTGAATTGACATACTTGATTATCATGCGTATGCCCTCCTAACAGCTCTGCCAAATTCCCGGTCATTCAGTACAATGATCTGGTCGCCCATCGCCTCGCGGATTGCATCAATCAGCGATGTCCTTTCGTCGGCGGGCCGACTGTTTACCACGTCGCTGAAACTGCGCGTCACGTCCATCATGACATTGCTGTGCACAGCGGACGGAACGAGGTTTGACATTGCCGCATCGACCATGCCCGCGTTGTCCAGTATGCCTTTAGCAAGTCCTTGAACCATCGGCTTTCCGATCATGTTTGCCATAACCCTTGAGGGCGATTTTATGCCGAGCAAGTTGCCCAACCATCCAAGCGCATCTTCAATCCAACCTGTCAGCTTATCCCATAACCACTGTGTTGACGATTTGATTCCTTCCCACAGCCCTTTGACCAAGTTGATGCCGACATTGCGGATTTCGCCAAGCCCGGCCATCAACCCGCCGACAATAGCAGATATTATTTGTGGCAAAGCCTTGACCAATTCAGGGATTGCCTCGATTATGCCCTTGATAAATGAGCCTAGTATCTCAGCGCCCGCCTTGATGATTTCGGGTAGCTTTTCGGCAAGTGTTTGAACAATCGTGACAATGAGTTTCGGGATCGTTCGGGCAAGTTCTGGGATTTTATCAACAATACCCTTGATAAGGGCCAGCAGAATTTTAATACCTGCGTCAATGATTTCCGGGAGCATGTCAATCAGTTTTCCCGACAGAGTTAATACCGCTTCAATCGCCACAGGAATCAGCAAGGGGATGCTTTCAAGCAGTCCGTCCAGCAGCCCCTCAAACAGCGCTATAGCCGCATCGAGTATTTCAGGCATATTATCAACCAGAGCGCCAGCGAACATCACCACTGCGTCAACGGCGACCGGAACCAGTGTCGGGAGCAATCCCACGACGCTGTTGAGTGTTTCCGTGAATAGTCTGGACGCAACCTCGATGAACATCGGGAGCATCGCGCCAATTTGGGTAACAATGGTTCCAACGGCAGGCGGCAAAGCGGCTATTAGGTTTTCGACAATCGGAACAATGTTGGTTACAACAGCCTGGAATGAAGTCACCACGCCATTCACCAATGCCGACATATCCGCGTTCGTATTGCCCAGTCCTGCCACAAACGATTCAGCCGATGCCTTGAGCATTCCAAGAGATCCGGTGATGGTTTCGGTTGATTCCCGCGCGAAGTTCCCGGCATACTGCGTCGTATTCTCGAGGAACATTTTCATTGCCAGTTCAGCTTTTTCGGCCTGAGTAGCGGTAGCGAATGTAAAGTCCAACCCCTGAGCCAGAGCGTACGCCTCGATGCTCGTTGCGTTCATGGACACGCCGAGGTTGTCCATCATCGTGAAGTTGCCTTTGGCCGCGCCCGCTACGGATTCCATAGCCATAGACATGTCAATGCCCATGACGGATGCCATATCTGCGGCCCGCTGCATGGCCTGGGTGGTCATGTCAAGGCTTTTCTGCTGAGAAATACCAGAGCCTTGAAACAAAGCGCCCATCTTATTAGCGGTCGCCAGATATTGAGATTGAGATACGCCGAGATTCTTATACGCCTCTTCTCCTGATTTCTGGATTGCCGCGGCGTATTCGCCGAAAACAGCCTCCGAGCCGCCAAGATTCTGCTCAAGTTCGCCGAACGCCATGACAACTTCTTTGCCGGCTTTGACCGCCATTGTTCCTGCAGCCACGGCTACGGTGCCCACAGCGACGGCAGCGCTTTTAGCAGCGGCGACAAACCCTTTCCCGAGCGTATCTCCCACCTTTTTGAGTGTGTCGCCCCATTTGCTTGTTTTCTTTTCGGCGCTGTCCGTTTCTTTTCCTAAATCCTGTACAGCCTGCTCGTTAGAGTCCAGTTCTTTGCCCATTTTGGCAAGAGCCGCTTCAGCGTTATTCAGCTTGATCCGATACGCGTCTGTCTTTTTATCCGTTTCGCCATAAGCGTCAGCGGAGTCTTTTACAGCTTTACGGAGCGCTTCAACGATGACTTTCTGCTGTTCAATTTCTTTCCGCAGAATACTCCCGCGCTGAGTCAGCCCGTCCATTGACTTTGCGTTGTCGCCGAATTGCGCGGTATTCAATTTAAGTTCGGAGCCGAGCACCTTCATGGCGTTGTAGGCCTCGCTCATGCCCGCCTTAAATTGCTTTTCGCCGTCTAAAGCCAGTGTGGTCTTAATCTCTCGGGCCGTCATCGCTCTCAGCTCCCCTCTTGAATGTTACACCGTGCATCTGAGCGTCATAGTCACGTTTCCACAGATACAGGTCGATTAGTTTGCCGGGATTCGACAGCCACGCTTCTTGTTCCGTCAAGCCGCACATCATCCCCCATAGGACAAGGCGGAGAGGCTCTACACCTCTCCGCTGTCCGCGTTTTTTCCCAATTCCTCCAGAACCACATCAACCGGGCCTTCCTCGGATTCGTGGTAGGTTCCATTTCCGATAGCGATAGCCGCCATCGCTTCGCTTAACATCCCCTGCCAGTCCTTTGGCATGGTGTACAACGCAACCCATTCCGGCGTGATAAGGTCTGGATTATTCGGTTTGGTGTTGCCTGTGTCGAGCATGATGCCTTGATTGCAGAGCAAACTGACAAGCCAAGGAACAATGCGGGCCGCTTCTTTCTGGTTGGCGTCCAGCTTGTCGGCCATGCCAGAAACATCGCCGTACTTGTCGTACACTTCAAGCATCGCCGCCGATGTGTAAACCATATTATAGGTCTTGCCGTTTAGTTCGATTGGCCTCCCTTTTGCGTTCATGCTATCCCCCTATCAGGTGATCCCGGCGATGCCGTTGAGATATTGCTTAGCAAGCGCTTCGGTGGTGAAAATCTGCATCTTGCGGAACTTGAACACTCCGTTGCCGTCCAAATCCTTGCCGTAAATCTTGCCGTTCAGGGTCGGCGTCTGCCATTCGATGTTTTCGCCGCGAGACTTGGCGGTTTCATCGTCAAGTGTGAATTGCACATCATGAATCCAATAGGCTTCATAGCTTTGAGTTCCGTTGTTCCTCAAGACTTTGATGTAGCCAAACCCGCCGTGCGGGGCCGTTGCGTCTGAGTCCTCATAGGTCAGCGGAGATCCGCTCCCAGTCATGCCGAGCATTGAAGCCCGGAGAGCCGCAGACATATGATCGTATCCAAAGGTGATTTCGCCAGATACGATTGAGTTGTCCTGTTCGACCGGCACATCATCGCCGTACAGAACATTGGTGTTGCGGTTCCACTTGATGTTCGCCTCGATAGCGTGATCGCCTGTTACTGCCGTTCCATACACAATCGCCGCACCGTTGCCGCCCGATACATAGGGCGCCCAGACCGGGTATCTAAGTCCAATTGTTGCCATTGTTATTATCCTTTCAAATGTTCGTCCCAAATTTTGCCCATAGCTTCCATGACCGGTTCGCCAGACGCTTTATCAGCATCATCAACCCAGTGTGTGGCCGGTATCCCCGCGCCTTTACGCTTGTCAACTTTTCCCCGCTTTCGTCTTGCGTTATCCGAGTTCGTCCCCTGCGTACCGTAGTTAAGGATAAACGCTTTCTCGGCGTTTCTGACGCCTTTTCTGTCTTTCCCCTGCGGGTAGATGTCGATCGTTCGGATTCCGCCAGCCGTTTTTGGCTGGCGCGGAAACCCTATGCTTTCAATCATGTCGCCCGTGTCCCGGAGCCGATGCTTTTCTGCCGATTTTCGCCATTCTTCCTTGACCGCTTCGGCCCCGGCCATCAGCATCTTGTCAGCCGTATCGCCGCTCAATTCTCCGAGCCGTTTCATGTCGGCCAGCAGTTCATCAAGTCCGGTCGTGTCAAACCGTGCCATTACATCACCCCGTAGAATGTCAGTGAGTAGTGGCTGATGTCGGGATCAGGCACGTCCAATTCATCAGTGACGTTGAACCCGATAGCTTCCATCGCTGCTATGACCGTATCCTTTAGAGCAAGGTAGGATGTTTTTGACCAGATTTCGACGTATACTGTGTATTCCTTTTCGGTGTATTCATCGGATGCGTAAACAGTTCGCCCGGTTCGCGTGGTGAATGTTATGTACTGGTTTGGCGCTTCCTGTGTGCCTATCCAGTAGCCCAAAAAGACAGGAACCGCGCCAGTGAGCGCGGTCTTTACCGTTGTTTGGATATCCACGTCATCACCGCCTTGCGCATGTCAGTTCGACACGGCCCGCCTTTGTGTACGCCCTGACAATCTCGTACACCGCGCCGTTGAACTCGACCTCTGTTGCACCATTCCAGTCATCCGCGTTGATTCTCAGCACCAGTTCAAGGCTCTTTCCGACCGCGTTAGCGGCGTAGAACTCTGACTGTCTGACGCTCAATTTATCGGCGTACACCGTTACGGTTGACACCGTTTCAGACGCGAACCCGCCGGAGTCAGCCGTGACTGTTACGGTTCTCAGTTTCACAAGGTGCTGCATGTTCATGCGCCATACCCCGTTGACCGTCTAAGTTCGTCAGCTTTCTCCCTGTATTCTTCCTGACACCTAACCGATTCGTTCGGGTCAGCCGCGAACCTCCACCTTGCGTATCGTTTCACCGCGTCCAGAATGTGGACATCGGTTTCGTCATTGACAACCGTGTCGGAAAGGCCGAGCCGAATCAAGTCGGCCCGGCACTCTTCCACGGTGTCCCACAGTTCGGTCGCGATTTCGGGGGCGGTCGTTGTCAGCCTAACCGCCCGCTTGATTTTGGCCAGATAAGGCGCACTAACCGCCATAAGACCTCCTTAAATAAACAGCAGAAGTTGGAGGGCTTTCGCGCCGTCCAGGTTCCCATTCGGATCGTAGATGTTCTTGGAGAGTTCGTTCGCGTCCACGGCAAACGTGCCGGCGGTCCCAATCTCCACCACGCCGTTGAACTTCTCCAGCGCGAAGGGCCCGGCCGCCAGTTTCAGCGGCAGGCCGATGGCTTCCGTCCAGCCCGCGTCCCAGGTGATGCCGCCAGCGTTCTTGGGGTAGGTGACGCTGGTGACGGTCTTGAACGCCTTGGCACTGTAAACCGCATTGGTCGTGCTGGTCGCCACCTTGTCGGTGATGGGGTTGTCGTCGATGTCTGTGCC
>Ga0116182_1005692_pt1 | contig 10597 bp, 9 predicted proteins | sample AD_UKC077_MetaG_FD_89805 | JGI IMG/M metagenome (GOLD analysis project Ga0116182, IMG submission 89805) | Active sludge microbial communities of municipal wastewater-treating anaerobic digesters from USA - AD_UKC077_MetaG | ecosystem: Engineered > Bioreactor > Anaerobic > Digestate | place: USA...
CAGAAAATGCGTTTTCAGCAGGCAGGCGATGACCAAACGTCCATGAATAGAATAGAAAGATGGGAAAAGGGCCTTGAAATGGCCAAGAGATACCCCCTGCTAGGCGTTGGTTATAGAAACTGGGAAATGGCTGATAATAGACTGTTTCTTGGTAGTGGTGCTTATTGCCATAATATATTCATAGAATGCATGTCCGAGCTTGGTTATTCAGGACTCGCTGTTTTCATTCTCATGATAGGTTACACTTTCATAAATAACCATAAGACAATAAAGATTGCCAAAGAACGGCTAGGAGGCAATAAATTCATCTCATATATGGCTCACGGCCTGGATGGTGCACTGATTGGGTACCTGGTGAGCGGGTTTTTTGTCACGGTTCTGTATTATCCTTATTTCTGGATTAATCTCTCGATGACCGTGGCTTTGCACGGTGTGGCAAAGAATGAGGCGGCTAAACGTTATAGGGTCGAGCATGAATCGCTATCAGATCATACATCTAATCTCGATTAGGTTTAATCTCTTCGGGTTAATTTCCAGAATATATGAGCTCTTATGAATCCAAGATTATTTATTAAGAACATTATAGCAGGCTTATTGTACTATTCTTGCCTGCTGAACATGCTTTCTATCAAGAAATTATCCGGCAGAGGCTTTGTTCTAATGTACCACCGTATTGTTCGATCAAGAGAGCAATATAAGAACTTGATCCAGCCAGGCATGTTTGTCGCAGAAGAAACTTTTGAAAAGCATATTGCATTTCTGAAAAAAAAATTCTCGATCATAACACTCGATGAAATGGTGCGAAGAATAGACCGGGGCCAGTCTGTAAACCGGTGCTGCTCCATCACGTTTGATGATGGATGGAAAGACACATACGAGGCGGCTTTCCCAATATTAAAAAAATACCAGGTGCCTGCATCGATATTTTTAGCCACCGGCTATATCGGAACGGATAAGTGGTTCTGGCCCGAAGAATTGAATCGATGTTTAAGGATGCTCTTCGATATGAGATCCAATCATCTGGAAACAGGTAATATTTTAAAACAATTAAATATTGACTTGCATGAAAACAAAGGGAAAAACCGCACTGAACTGATCAATGATGTAATCGAGCGGGTCAAAGGATATCATCCCGATCAAAGGGAACTTCTCATGAAACGATTGAGGGGCATTTTCCCGGATAGTTCGAGGGAACGCCTCTTGATGAATTGGGATGAGGTTTCGCAGATGCATGAAAGCGGTCTGGCATCTTTTGGCGCACACACTGTAAACCATGTTTATCTAGACCAGATGGAGGCCGAAGCAATTCGGTATGAAATTTGTCTGTCAAAACAGATGATCGAAAACCATCTTGGCGTTCCGGCAACTTTATTTGCCTACCCGAATGGAAATTATACTGCGTCGAATATCGCCATGTTGGAACAGAACAATATTTTGGGGGCGGTCACTACCAGAAGGGGCTATGTGGATAAAAATACCCCTTTGTTGGAAATGCCGCGTATTGCCATGCACGATGATGTAAGCAGGACGATCCCGCTGTTTTTCTCAAGGCTGTTGTTCAGCTTTTTCTGATAAAAAAAGATGATCAGCGTTCTCGTTACCGATGGTGAAAACAGGGCAGCCCTTGCAGTAACGCGCTCTCTCGGAAGAAAGGGCTGCAGGGTTTTAGTAGGAGGAAGGCCAAAGAACATTTCTTCTGCTTCGAAGTATTGCGCCAAAGCATACCACCTCCCGAGCCCGATGATAGGCGAGCAGCAATATCTAGATTGTGTTCTGAAAGTTGTTCGTGATGAAAATGTCGAGATTGTCTTCCCCATGACAGAGCCTGCCATGCATATCCTCTCAAGGAAAAGGCATGAATTTCCGGAAGGGGCTCTGATAGCAGCTCCTGAATGGGATAAGATAAAGACCGCATTGGATAAGGTCGAGGTGTTCAGGCGGGCAAAAGACCTGGGAGTAGGCATACCCTCGACGATGTTTGTTCATGATAGAGAAGACTTTCTTTCAAAAGAGCACCTGTGCACAAATTTTCCCGTGGTCGTCAAGCCGGGCATGTCGAGGATACACACAGGCTCAGGGTTCATCTCCGCAAAAGTGGCTTATGCCAACAGCACCGATGAGCTTAAGGCCTGTTACGAAAAGAACGATGCGCTCAACTATCCCTCTATGATTCAGGAGAAGATCATTGGGCCTGGTACGGGCCTGTTCACCCTTTTTGACAGGGACCATCATCTGGCCTTGTTCAGCCACAGAAGACTGAGAGAGAAGCCGCCCTCCGGAGGAGTGAGCGTGGTCTCTGAGAGCGTGCCTCTTGACCCGGAGATGGTTGATGCCTCGGCCAGACTGCTCTCGTCTATAGGGTGGATGGGCGTGGCAATGGTTGAGTTCAAGCGGGATATCAGAGACGGCAGGCCAAAGCTGATGGAGATCAATGGCCGGTTCTGGGGATCGCTCCAACTGGCAATCGCCTGCGGTGTTGATTTCCCAGCTCTGCTCCTTGACTATCTCCGTGGGGAAAGGCCTGACAGCTCGATAGGAGAATATAAGACAGGGCATAAGCTCAAGTGGTTTCTGGGCACGCTCGATCACCTCATCATCAGGCTCAAGAACGACGATGCATTACTGAACCTGCCGCCCGGTTCTCCTTCCAAGTTTCAATGTCTTATGGATTTTCTTAAGGTATGGGAAAAGGACACTTCCTTTGATGTGATCGACAGAGGCGACATCCGGCCCTTTATCCGGGAGCTGAAAGGTTACTTCAAGAACTTGGACTGAGCACGTGATCAATATACTCCACACGATCGATACCACCGGGCCCGGCGGGGCCGAAACAGTATTTCTCAATATAATAAACGGATTGGATACAAGCAAGTTTCAATCTACTGTCGCAATCTGCGGTAAAGGGTGGGTGAATGATCAGTTGGTAAAAGATGGATGGCGCCCTCTATTCTTATCGGCCGAAGGGTCATTTAATATTCGGTATATCTTACAACTTATCTCGATAATCAGAAAAAAAAAGATTGATATTATACATTCCCACCTCATAGGTTCAAATGTTTACTGCAGCCTTGCTGGTTGGATATGTGGTGTCCCGGTTATATCAACGTTTCATGGTTTTGTAGACACGGCTTCGACTGACAGCCTGCTTAAGTTGCGGTTCATTCTAATTAATAGGGGGTCAGATAAGATTGTTTTTGTTTCACAACAATTAAAGAATCACTTTATAAACAATTACAGAATAAACTCGGACAAGTGTTTGACCATATATAATGGTATCGATCTTGAGAGATTTCAGTTATGTAATAGTGATCGAATTAGGCACGAACTCGGTCTTAATCAACATCACATTTTGATTGGCTCAATCGGCAACATAAGACCCGCAAAAGGTTATGATCATCTGTTGCGGGCTGCTGCAAAGATAGTGGCGCTGCATCCTGAGTGCAGGTTTATTATAGCTGGCGAGGGTTCAGATGCCCTTTTTGCAGATCTTCTTTCATTAAAGTCACTTCTTGGCCTTGATGAAAAAGTCTTTTTTCTTGGATTCAGAAGTGATGTGGCGGAAATCCTGAATAGTTTAGATATATTTGTCTTGCCTTCGACTTCAGAAGGTTTTTCTATTGCGACAATTGAAGCTATGGCCTGTCATAAGCCAGTTATTGTTACGAAGAGCGGAGGTCCAGAGGAAATTGTGAACGACAAAAACGGAATAATGGTTCATCCCGGACAGGTGGATGAGCTTGCCAAAGCCGTTATCACGCTTATAAAAAATGATGGTGTCAGTGACGAGTACATTCAGAACGCATATGACACGGTTTGGGATAAGTTCAGCAAACAACGCATGATTGATGAGTACATGCGACTATACTGTTGTATCCATACATGAAAATGATGAAATACGGTTACATGTTTCGACTGGAAATACACAAAAGTGTAATGCAGAATTATATGTTAATAGATTGAAAATGAGATAAGCTGTGGAAAAGAAGAGCCACAATCATTTGGCATGGTACATGCTTAATATGAAATGCCAAATTCAAAAGAAAGTTCAGGGAGGTTTAGAGAATGGAAAATAAAATCAAAAGCCTTATTATTTTTGCTTCATGCATGTTCTTTATATCAATGCCATTCTTGTTTATGCCGCCTGTGCTTAATGCGGCATACAATCCTCTCGAGATAATCAACATCAAGCCTGCCGGCACAGGTAACCCTGCCATAAGCCCAAACCACAGGATATATAGGGCATATCCCGGCATTGAGTATAATATCCGTGCTGCAGTAATCGGAGGAATGTACCCCTATAAGTTTTCTCTGAGCAATGCCCCTTATGGGATGACCATAAATGAAAATACAGGAGTTATTAGCTGGCCAAACCCCCAAACTAGCGCGCAATCAATTCGCTTGACCGTAACAGATGCAGAAAACCATGTTGCCACATCAACATGGTCGATAAATGTTACTCAAAATGGGTTTATTTTCATTGATGCGTCCCGCACCGGCACTGAAACTGGAACTATCTCACAGCCATATAATTCGATACAGGATATTCTGGGCTTATCGGGGCACGAGTCTGACATTGTGTATTTCAGGGAGGGGACCTATACTGTACCAACTTTCAGGCCAGAGTACTATTTAGGAATTGGATGCAAGTTGTCCTATTACACCAATCCAAGCCCTCATATCTGGCTTGCGTATCCTGGGGAAACCGTAACGATTAATATGGATAAGCATTATTTTGAGGTTGCTGCAAGTACAACTCCCTATTATTTTGACGGCTTGAGATTCTATGATTCGTATGAGTATGGATTCAGGGCCTCTTCTGGAATGAATTATGCAATATTCCTTCGTTGCGAGTTCGACACGCTCACAACGGGAAGAGCAATTAACGGAAATCAGGGATTTTATTTTGCTATTAAGGAGGGCACAGGCAGCTATCTTGCGTTCCAAGATTGTATATTCCACGATTATACTGGCGTAGCAGGAATTGGCAGTCTTTATAATCAAAACAAGATGCTCGTCGAGGATTGTTATTTTTACAACCAGTATAATGGTGCAAATCCAGACGTTTGTACAGCGATAGCGCCGAAAGAAAATGTATCAAATAGCACCTTCAGGAAAAATAGGGTAGTCATTTCTCAAAGTACGGCCATTGGAGGGGGTAATGGCGGATTCCACACTTCCAGTAATAATGAGATATGTTTCAATTACTTTAATAATACAGCTGGAGGAGAGGTTGACAACTTTAATCATGCTGGCGATCAGGAGATTACATATTACTATAGGAACACAGCAGTTGGTACAATAATGCTGAAGTTTATCAATGCCGATGGCTATTCGGATGGCCCGTTCGTCTTCGAGAATAACGTAGTTATCAATAATGCCTCTGGATTAACATATCACTATACATGTGGACCCAATCCTCAGAATTATGTTACATTTACAAATAACCTGACAGGTACTCCTACTAGTCGTATCGTTGATTCGAATGGCAATCTTGCAGATAGCTATTCACAATATATCGGGACACGTGGGTGGCAAATAGGCAATCCTGTTAACACAGATTCCTTACCCCCGACCGCTCCTTCAGGTATATCCATTATCATAAATGATTAATTAATCTGATTTATTGCATCTTATGATATGGAAATCCTTTTTAGGTAAAAGTATCCTCCAGCAAAGCTGGAGGATACTTTTACCTAAAAGAACACAAGTTATTGATATTTTGAGACCTTTGCACAATTCCGGCAATGGCAGAGCTTGTCAGAGAGCTGATTTTCGGCAGTCACATTCAATAATATGATGATAATATTGATGATTCGTGGTATACTCCTTCCAGTATGGAATGAATCGGGAGGGGAGATATGGGATTCAAGGAATATGAGCGGAACATGAGCGGAACATGAGTTTTTTGGATCTTGAGTTGAGCAAGACGTTAGGATCTTCACGGACGCAGAAGTTTTTACAAGGAGATCCATGACTATATCAGGTGGGAGCCGATTGAGAGGATACTTCTTGATGTGTATCCGGTAGGCAAGGCAGCGGCAGGCAACAGTGCCTATCCTCCGGTGATGTTGCTAAAGGCTTTATTGCTGCAGAAGTGGTTTGGCATTAAGAGCGATCCTGAACTGGAGAATCAGATCAACGATAGGATCTCGTTCAAGGTGTTCATTGGGCTACCCTTTGGAGATCCTTCCCCTGATCACAGTGTTATTTCCCGGTTTCGGGCTCGGGTGGGCTCCAAGGCGATGGAGAGGGTTCATGCCGAGCTTTTGTCTCAGCTTCAGGTAAAGGGATTTTCGATTGATGCGGGATTGGCAGTGGACGCGAGGCTCGTGCGCTCGGCATCAAGCCCTTATACGGTGATCAAGAGCATGCACACCGGGAAAATGCTAGCCCCTAGTGTATGCGGATAAGGGATATCATGGGCAGCCCAATCGTGAGTTTCTGCACATCAATGAGATGAAAGACGGGATCATGCGCAAGGATGAGCGGAATGCGAAACTCACCGAGCTGGAGATCTCTCGCAACAAAAAGATTTCGAAGGTGCGCTATAAGATCGAGCAGTACTTTGGAGTGACGGCGCTTCACCAGGGGGCTTCGAGGGCCCGGTTTACCACGCTTGCGAAGGAGGGATGGGACCGGATCTGCCAGGTGATGGCGTTTAACCTAAAGCGATCATACCGCTCGGGCTTGAGAAAAGCATCACCTGCGATGGCGATCTAGGGACGGGCGTGTCCGGCGTATGGATATACCGCCGAACTCGAGGAGAATGGGGATGGTTTTGGCAGAAAAATGAGCCGCTAGACTTGATATCTTGATGAAAAATATCAGAGAGCCCCAGATAAACGCTTTTTGCCGGATTACGCAAAGGTCTCATAATGTGAAAATTGGCAATAGGGGAGCCTGGATATTATCCCCAAATCTTTATGAAAAACCCGAACTCATTATAGGAAACAATACTGTGATTAATTATCAAGTTGGAATAAGCATAGAATGTAGGGTAGAGATAGGAAACAACTGTGTAATAGCTGGTGGAAGTATGATCTTTGATAATAATAGTCATTCAATTTATTATACAAATGGTCGTAAAATGATTTCATTGTATTCGTTGTGCTAGTGATTTCCAACAAAGGAGCGAATAACCCTTCATGAAAAACATTCTGATCGTTTTCGGAACAAGGCCCGAGGCAATAAAACTCTGTCCACTGGTGATCTCCTTGAGAGAGCGCAAAGAGTTTTTCAAGGTTGTCACATGTGTTACCGCCCAGCATAGGGAAATGCTTGATCAGGTTCTCAAGGTGTTTGATATAACGCCTGAATACGACCTGAATATCATGAAACAGAACCAGACGCTCTTTGATATTACAACGACCGCTCTCGCAGGACTTGGTCAGATTATGGAGAAAGAGGCCGTCGATATGGTCGTTGCTCAGGGCGATACGACAACAACCTTTGCCGCCGCTTTAGCCGCCTACTACAATCAAATCAGTGTCGGGCATGTGGAAGCGGGCCTGAGAACATGGGATAAATACGCGCCATATCCAGAGGAAATGAACCGCAGGCTGACCACTGCGCTGGCTGATATTCACTTTGCTCCTACGGATCAGAATCGTGACAATCTTATAAGAGAAGGAATTCCTGAAGAGAATATATTCATAACGGGCAACACGGTGATCGATGCCCTCCTGATAGTGAGAGAAAAGATCCGAAATGAGAAAAAAGAGTTTAAGGTATTGAAAGGGATCGATAAAAAGAAGATCATCCTTGTTACCGGCCACAGGAGAGAGAATTTTGGCCAGGGTTTCATCAACCTGTGCAATGCGTTGAAGGATATCGCACAAAATAATCCAGATATTAATATTGTTTATCCTGTTCATCTTAATCCACACGTGCGAAAGCCCGTTTATTCAGTTCTCGGGGGTCTGGGCAATGTCAAGCTGCTTGATCCTCTTGATTATGAACCCTTTATTTTTCTTCTCGATTCATCGTATCTGGTCATTACGGATTCCGGCGGCGTTCAGGAAGAGGCGCCTTCCCTCGGAAAACCTGTGCTGGTTACCCGCGATAAAACCGAGCGGCCGGAAGCGCTCGCGGCGGGAGGGGTAAAGCTAGTGGGCACGTCGCGAGAGCGCATCGTTTTGGAAACACAAAAAATTCTGGATGACCCAGGTGTATACAGCAAAATGTCCGTCGTTCAAAACCCATATGGCGACGGGCATGCTTGCGAGCGGATAGCCAATATTTTAATTCAATACTTCAGGTTGTGAGCTTCTCGAACCATGAATGTTCTTTTTATCATATCCGGTGATCTCTGGGCAGGAGCAGAGGTGCAGACCTGTTCACTCATTCATGCGCTTGCACAAATAAAGACATTCGGTCTGCACGCAATCACCTTTAATGAAGGGACACTTACTGAAAAACTCTACAGTGAGGGTATTCCCGTGACAGTCCTGGACGAGAAGAAACATTCAGCGCCGGCACTTATTTCGGGGTGTTTGCGAGTAATGCGAGAACACCGGCCCGATATTGTGCATGTGAACGGTTTCAAAGAGAATTTATTGGGTGGAATCGCTGCCAGGATCACCGGGGTGCGGGCAATAGTCCGCACTCATCACGGGAAGGGCATGATTGGCTCTTCTGTTAAACACAACATCATGGAACGCATTAATGGAAGATATCTTTCTGATGCCGCTGTGGCAGTTTCTAATGATCTAAAAAGATATCTGGTCGGTTTTGGGCTCGGCGAGGAAAAGATCGCGGTTATCCATAACGGAATCGATCGGCGCCCTTCTCTCGACTCGAATAAGATCGAGTCTTTGAGGAGAGATCTTAAGATCGGAAGGGGTGAAAAGATCGTCGGAACTGTCGGCAGGCTCGTGCCTGTAAAGGATCACAAGACATTCATCGAAGCAGCAAAGCTGATTTTAGAAAACGAACCCTGTACTGGATTCATGATCGTGGGGGACGGACCGCTCCGGGCTCGGCTTGAGCAGCAGGCCCGTGAGGCTGGCATTGATTCCCGTGTCCGTTTTACGGGCTTCAGAAGCGATGTACATGAGTTGTTAAATATATTTGACGTGTTTGCCCTGACATCTATTCATGAAGGAATCCCCATGGCCCTTCTGGAGGCTATTGCCATCGGGAAACCCGTAGTTGCGACGTCTGTCGGCGGGGTGGTCGAGATAGTCGTCGATAAAAGATCCGGATTGCTTGTCGAGCCTGAAAACCCTCAATCTTTTGCCGGTGCGTGCATAAGAGTGCTACGTGATGGGAATCTCAGAGAATCCCTATCGGAAAATGCTGCTGCGACCGTGAAGGAAAAGTTCACATTGGCTGCTTCTGTGGGTCTGACCCAGGAGCTGTATCGGAGGGCTGTACTACAATGAACATACTATATATATGGGATGCCGACTACCCCTGGGATATACGAGTGGAGAAGATCTGCTCAACCCTTGTTGATGAGGGGCATAAGGTTCACATCGCTTCCAGGAACCTTAAAAAGCTCCCTGAAATAGAGATAAATTTAGGCCTTGTAATCCACCGTCTGAAAGCATGGCGCAATGATCAAATAAATTATATCATCTCTTTCCCGGCCTTTTTCAGCCCAATATGGGGTCATTTTCTTGATCGGATCATCAGGGAGAACAATGTTGACCTTGTAATTGTCCGGGACCTCCCCATGGCCATCGCAGGTATTTGGGCAGGCAAAAAACACAACATACCGGTGATCTTTGACATGGCTGAGGACTATGTTGCAATGATCTGGGACATATGGAGGGAAAGGAAGTTTCAAGGGCTCAATTTCTTAGTAAGGAACCCATATCTTGCGAGACCCGTTGAGCGCTACGTCTTTAGGAATGTAGACCACATCCTCGTGGTGATTGATGAAGCACGGGATCTTGTCATCAAAAAAGGGGTTATGCCCGAAAACATCACAATAGTGAGCAACACTCCTCTCCTAGAGGCTTTCTCAGAAACGGAGTCAATTGAAAACGAGGCAATACAAAAGATCAGGAAACATTATTCTATTATATATACTGGCGGTATTCAAATGGCCCGTGGGATACAGACCGTGCTGGATGCGCTTCCGTTTCTGGTAAACAAAATACCCGAAATTCTCTTTGTTGTAGTAGGCGATGGTTATGCTGTGCAAAAACTCAAGGATCGTGCAAAAAAGAATAATGTTCAAGATTATGTACTATGGACGGGCTGGGTCAACCATGAGATGATCTATGAGTATTGCAGGGCCAGCAAGATTGGGGTCATACCTCATCTGGTAACTGATCATGTCAATACGACTATACCCAATAAAATCTTTGATTATATGGGACTCGGTCTGCCGGTTATTGCCTCGAACGCCGCACCCATGAAAAGGATATTAGATGAGGAGAAATGTGGAATGACATTCCAGAGCGGAGACCATGAGGATTTGGCTAAAAAAATCTTAGATATTCTAAGATCTAGTCACAATTTTATCGACAATGGAAAGGTGTCTGTAACTCAAAAATATAATTGGGATCTTGATGGAGCAAGGCTTCATAGCGTGATTGAAAAATATGAAAGATAAAATGAAATAATAAATTAACCTTATCAAATCATA
>Ga0116182_1005703_pt1 | contig 10585 bp, 9 predicted proteins | sample AD_UKC077_MetaG_FD_89805 | JGI IMG/M metagenome (GOLD analysis project Ga0116182, IMG submission 89805) | Active sludge microbial communities of municipal wastewater-treating anaerobic digesters from USA - AD_UKC077_MetaG | ecosystem: Engineered > Bioreactor > Anaerobic > Digestate | place: USA...
ATGAACTCTCCATTCGGTCCGCGGAAAGATAGATTGGGAATATCGGACAGGTCGTCGTCTCCTGCGGCCATCTTCTGTTGTATTAGCTCAAAAGGCACTTCTCCGGCCCCCTCAACAGCCACATCGAACATGGGGTGCTCGCTAGTGAAGCGCTCGCGTCCGACCACCTCCGGACCACCAACAACCACCAGCACGTTTGGAATCAACTGCTTAATGAGGTCGGTCATCCAGCGGGCTGATAAGATCGTGTGCACGTACAAACTAAACGCGACTACACGAGGCTGCAACTCGATAATCCGTCCGATCAGTCCGCTTATTTCCAGCTCGGGGTTAGGGACGCCACCTCTGAAATCCTTCTCGGACCATGTGTACACGTGAAAATCAAACCTAGCGGCAATATCTGGAAATTGGAGCACGTGAGCCCGTAGCACATACAACCCCATCTGCCAGGAAAACGGGTTATCGACAGTTGACTGATTCAGACAAGGCATCAGCAAAACATTGTTTTTTTCACGACCCATCCCCTACCTCCACCAGCCGCAGCCACAGATCTGTACACAACTGAGGCGTTGATTATAGCCTATTTTTCACCCCTTGTCAAGCTACTATTACTCCACAATCGCTTAACTCTAACTAAAAACAAACAAACTTGACTAACGCCCTGCCAACCATTTTGTCGACCTAGAAAAATGGTATCCGAAGTCACGGCACTAATCGCAAACTAGGTGTAATTGAAAAAACTTGGAGCGTGGTCAGTGGTCAAACAACCGCCAAAGCCTTATCCAGGGCGTCGATTAGGTCCTGCTCATCTTCGATGCCTACCGACACTCGGACCAATCCATCGGATATACCACCCTTTAGCCTCTTGTCTTGTGGCACGCATGCGTGGGTCATTGATGCAGGATGCTGAATCAAGGAATCAACACAACCCAAAGAAACTGCAAGGGTAAACACCTCAATTGTGTTCATCAACTTTCGCCCTGCCTCAAGCCCACCAACCAGCTCAAAAGACAGCATACCGCCAAAATGCTTCATCTGTTTTTTTGCAAGCTCATGCTGAGGATGGTTTTCCAATCCAGGGTAATAAACGTGTGAAACCTTTGGATGCGTGGACAGATACTTGGCAACAGCCATGGCATTAGAACAGTGTTTTTCCATCCTGATGGCCAAAGTCTTCAACCCTTGATTAATCAACCAAGCATCAAAGGGTCCTGGTGATGAACCCATGTTTTTGATCAACTTATACAGTTCGTCTTTAACCCAATCCAAAGTAGTCGTTACAAGGCCACCTACAACAGTCCCATGGCCGCTTAGATACTTTGTCGCGCTGTGAACCACCACATCCGCACCAAGCTCAAGAGGCCGCTGCAGATAAGGCGTTGAAAAGGTGTTGTCAACAATCACGACGATGTTTGGATTAACTTGACGCACTATCTTGGCAACAGCGGCGATATCAGCCAACGCCAAAGTTGGATTCATTGGAGTTTCAAAAAAGATAGCCTTGGCTTTTGGATGCTCGCCAATCGCTTTTTGAACCGCTTCCAGGTTTGCCACATCAACATCAAAGGCTTTAATACCTAGATTATTCAAGACATTGTAGGCCAACGACTCGGTGGCACCATAAACCACGTTGCCAAGCAGGATCTCGTCACCAGCCTTGGCACAAGCCAGCAGCGATGCAGTAATCGCGGCCATTCCAGAAGAAAAGGCCAGCGTTGAAACCCTGATATCTCGATTAGCCAACTTAACGCCAGCACCCTCAAGCGCGTTTAGCTTGGCCTCTGTGACCTTAACAGTCGGATTTCCAAGCCTAGTGTAAATGTAGGCGTCATCCTGACCTGCAAAGGCCTTTGCCCCCTCCTCGGCACTTGAAAAAACAAAAGTAGAAGTCTGATAAATCGGGTTAACGTGGGCAGGTGTGTGCGGCTGTCCAAAATGTTCCCCAGCGTGCAGCGCCCTGGTGGAAAAACCACGCTTAAGGTAAAATGCCTTAACAAAATCCGGATGTTTACTATCTTCCATCAATCCTCTCCTGGTTTAAACGCTCGTTTCATCAAGCTCATGCCCACAATCAGGGCACGGCGGATTATCCTCAGGTGCAGCATGCACCCATACCTGCTCGCAAGTACTACAGTACTTAACGCCCTCCTCGGCGCTATTTCCTCCAATGACCAAGGCCTTCCCATTTACGATGGCATCTGCGACCTTATGGCGAGCTATTTCAACCATCCTGGCAAAGGTTTGGCGAGAAATACCCATAACTTCAGAGGCTTCCAATTGGTACATACCATCGAGGTCAGCCAGTCGTAGAGCCTCAAACTCATCAAGGGTAAGCATCACCTCCTCTAGCTCACCCATGGGCACACCCCGTGGCTTAAAGTAAGCTGCGACGGGCCCGCCTGATATTCGCCTGGGATTTTTGGGTCTGGACATTTTCTGCTCTCGATTCAGTAACGAAAATCCAGTTGGCACCAGCCAAACACGACGGTGATTGTAGCACCAGCCAAAAAAATGACAGCCTCAGTCACGAATGGACGGTCATTTTGAGGTCATTTCATGCTCATTTCGAGATCATTTCATGCTCGCTTCGAGGCCGTTTCATGCTCATTTCGAGATCATTTCATGCTCATTTCGAGGCCGTTCCATGCTCGCTTCGAGGCCGTTCCATGCTCGTTTCATGCTCATGTCGCGGTCATTTCATGCTCATGTCGCGGTCATTTCATGCTCATTTTGCTGCCATTATTAAGACATTTTAGCCCCGCCCCCTTGACAAGGTTATGAGCAAATGCCACTTATAAGATAACACGGCGCACGCCGATGTGTTGTTTTTTCAAAATGTTTAGGAGGAGCGCAATGCCTTGCAACGATAGAACAGGACCTATGGGTGACGGACCAAAAACTGGGCGTGGAACTGGCCCTTGTGGTGGCGGCAAGGGGCGAGGCGCTGGCCAAGGCATGGGCCGAGGTGCCGGACGCGGTATGGGCCAAGGCATGGGCCGAGGTGCCGGACGCGGTATGGGCCTAGGCTTAGGCCGCAGAGCTGGCCACGGGCGTAGTTGGCAAACGTCACAAGAAACTGATTCAGATCCTTTAACTACCAACGATGATTCTGCTAAACTAGACAGCGATGCTGAATCAGCTAAGGAGTAGACATAATGAGCTTAGACAAATTGATCGCGATGCCAGTTGAAACTGATCGGGGCCTTGACTCTGAAGTCGCCCACCACTTTGGCCATGCGCCAGCATTCGCGCTGGTAAAGGTCAAAAACGGTGAAATTGACTCGTGCGAAGTCATCCCAAACCCCATGGCGGACAACCACCAGCCCGGCCAGTTGCCCAAGTTTGTAAGGGACACTGGTGCCAATGTCATGCTTTCAGGCGGAATGGGTGCCAGAGCCGTTGAACTATTTAAGAGCTTCGATATTGAAGTGGCCACTGGGGTCTCCGGGCCAGTATCCAAGGTGGTCGCGGATTATCTCAACGGTAATATTTCCGGAACCGCCCCTTGCAGTGAAGGGGGACACGGCCACGGATGTGGTGGACATAAGCATTAGATTAGGAGAAAGAAATGAAAGTAGCATTCGCCATAGAGGCCGGTGATGGCCTCAACGCACAGGTTTGCCCTAACTTTGGGCGGGCCCCTAGGTTTTTAATCGTCGATTCGAAGGACAATTCTACAGAAGTCCTTGAAAACAAAGCTGCACAAGAGGCCCATGGAGCTGGTACAGGCGCAGCCGCAATGATCAGCAAGCACGGCGTGCAAGCCATCGTCGCCGGTCGTTTCGGACCTAAGGCCTTCGACGCGTTGTCCGCCGCTGAAATAGCGATGTATGAAGCCCCAGCCGATCAAACCGTCAAGACAGTATTAGTACAAATTCAGGCTGGTACCCTTAAAAAACTGTAAATCAACCACCAGCACCCCCAACGAGGAATGCCAATGAGGATAGCTATAGCCAGCGGAAAAGGCGGCACTGGTAAAACTCTGATAGCAACGTCGTTAGCCGTTCATTGGGCAAAACAGGGCAAAGCTGTCACCTACGTCGACGCGGACGTGGAAGAACCCAATGGGCACCTGTTTTTAAGACCAACCTTTGAAAAAACCACACGACATACAGTCCCAGTCCCGCGCCTTGCAGGTTTTTGCGATGGCTGCGCTAAATGCCAAGATGCATGCGCCTTTAACGCGATCATAGCCCTGAAAGAGCGAGTTCAAGTCTTTGATGAACTCTGCCATTCATGTGGCGCGTGCGTCAATGCATGCCCTCATAACTCCTTGAAATTACAGCCAAGGGAATTGGGGGATCTGCGCCATGGCATGGCCAAAAACATCAATTTCATCGATGGGTTACTGGATGTAGGCGAGGCCAGAGCCACCCCGCTTATCGAAGGCGTCGTCGAGGCTGCCGATGGAGAACTCGTAATTATAGATTCACCCCCAGGCGCCTCTTGCCCAGCTGTCACCGCGATTCGAGGGGCCGACATAGCTGTTTTAATCACCGAGCCTACCCTGTTTGGAGTCCATGACTTGGACCTGGCGGTTCAGGTGTGTCAAAAACTAAACGTCCCACCAATAATCGTGTTAAACCGAGCCAATCTAGGTGGAGATATGATGGATGCAATCAAGGCTACTGGCGCACCCTTGGTCGCACAAATTGACTTCGATCCTCAAATATCGGTCGCCACAGCTAGGGGGGAGCTTGCCATTGACGTGGTCCCTGGATTTGCTGATGCCATCGCCAATATAGCTAAGGCGATAGTCGTAAGCGAGGTGGTATCATGAAGCAAATCGTTATGCTCAGTGGTAAAGGTGGAACCGGAAAAACTTCGATAACAGCTTCGCTCGCAAGAGTCGCCACAGAACCAAAGGTGATCGTCGATGCAGACGTGGACGCGGCCAACATGGCAATTTTACTGCCAGGTGATGACGAGCAGTGGCGCCCATTTTTTGCTGGCACCAGGGCAGTAATCGATTATGAGGCATGTATTAACTGCATGACCTGTGTCTGGGAATGCCCTTTCAAGGCAATTCGGGAATCAAAGGACTTCAGGCCGGTAGTAGACGAGTTCGATTGTGAAGGTTGTGGCGTATGTGGCCAGGTATGCCCCACAAACGCGTTTAGTTTCAAGCCACATCAAGCCGGCACATGGACCGTCCGCGACACCAAGTGGGGCCCCTTGGTTCATGCCGCTTTAAACGTCGGCGAAGACAACTCTGGGAAACTAGTGGCCCAGGTCCGCCAAGAAGGCCGAGCACAGGCCGCCAAAACTGGCGCTGATTATGTGCTCATCGACGGACCACCTGGAATTGGCTGCCCTGTCCATGCCGCACTTGGTGGAACAGACCTCGTAATAGCTGTCACAGAACCAGGCGTTTCCGCACAACACGACCTAAATCGTCTGTTGGACCTTGCTGGCTGGTTTAAAATCCCAGCCGCTATCATCTTAAACAAGGCCGACCTCGACCCAAAAGCCGCCCAAAATCTGCTTAAAACAGCTGAAGACAAAGGGGCCAAAGTCGTTGCAAAAATTCCCTTTATGCCAGAGGTACCCATGGCTTTGTCCAAGGGAATTCCCTTGATTGAAGTCCCGGGAATGCAGGAAATTTTGGGAAATTGTTGGCAGGAAATTAAGGAACTAGTCTAGTAGTAACCACAGCTGTCCCAGTCGTAGTACCCGAATTCTTCAGGATCCAGAAGCTTCACACTTGCAACAGCCCCTTCCTCAAAATCGCGGGTATCGTGGATCAGCAACCCAAGACGGCTAAGGCTGTACACATAGTCTTCAACAAAAACGCTGCGATAAATATGGGCCTGCCAATAACCATTATAGTAACGGCAGTCATCTCTACCACCAAATTCATTGATGAAGTCCATGTGGCTGATGAATGGCAAAACTTCAATGTCCTCCTTGGTGACTTTAAACAAGGCCAACTGTGACTTGTACTCGCCCACCCACTGGCCACCATCATTGGTTTCAACCCAGCCACTTACAGGAATGGCCAGCAGATTACGGGCTTTGAAGTAGTTGAACGCCTTGTGGTCATACAGGACATCGCTCCAAGTGTCCCAACCATCGCCAATAACGGCGGTCTTAACGCTTTTAGGATCGCTCGGGTCACTGACATCAAAGATCTCGATCTTAATTCCACCAACCCGTCCTTCCTCGTCGCCATCACGACCTGCGGTCAGCAAGAAGCCAGGCTCCAGTGGATGTATATAGGAAGAATAACCCGGAATCTTCAGCTCGCCAGTAACTTTGGGCGCGGCAGGATCGCTCAAATCAATCACATACAGCGGGTCAACCTGGCGGAATGTAACAACATATCCCTGATCGCCAATGAAGCGAACTGAGTAAATCTGCTCACCCTTACCAAGGCCACCAACCATTCCGACTTCAACCAGTTCCCCTTCCTTTTCCTCAAGGATGGTCACTCGGCTTTCACTTTCCTGGTCGCTCCACCAACCGGTTCCCTCGGTAGTAGCCACGCGCAGGTTTTCTTTGTACTCGTCAAAGGCAAACTGATTAATGGCATAACCCAGCACCTTGCCAGAAGCCGAGTACCTTGCAAATCCGTCATCATCAAAGGCAAATTTGTGGATATGAGTCGAAATCGGAGGAATTTCCTTATCTTCAGCATCACGCCACCAGTCGTAGAAGTAATAGTTTGTTGAGGCAACGTAAACTGCCTCAAGGCTAGCATAGACGTTGCCCCAGTTGCCCTGAATGATTGAGGCCATCAAATCACCAGAATCCACATCCACAGTGACCAAGCCCAACAGCCCAATACCAGAATAGACACTGGGCGCGTACAGATCTTCACAGCTGGCAAGCATCTCGCCATCACTGTACTGGGCCTTGGCGCCACCCTTAGCAGTCCAGTAGTGAGGCAGCCAATCAATCAAGGTCCGACTCTTAATCTTCTTGATGTTTCGTTCAATCAAAGCGTCGAAGGCTGCATTAATGGTCTCGGGTGATGGTCTTTGCTGCGAACCATAGTAAATCCAATCCAATTCATCAGGCCAGTAGGGCAAATAAATCGAGATGTACTTGTTTAACGCCATGTAAGTCTTGGCCTCGATTCGCCGACTGTCCATCAGTTGGCCATCATAAATGCTGGTTTCGACCTCTTTTGGATTCGCCTTGTCAGTCAGGTCAACGATAGTAAGGGTGGTCACGGGCCTGTAGTCATAGTAGTAGTCCGGATATCCGCTTTCAGCGCCTTCAGATTCAGACATGGCAGCGTCTATATCAGTCCCACCACCAGCAGGTTCAGTTCCCTGATCACGCTCGCCAGTTGGAACCCCTTCGACCAAATCGTGCAGATTTGCGCTTCCTAAAACGATTGCTTGGTTGCCCTTCAAAAAGAAGTTCATTGGATTGACAGACAGGGTAACTCGCCCAACTTCTTCGCTTTCGCGGGCAGGCCAGGACTTGACAACAACAAGGTCGTTGTTGCTAAGCACATAGATGTAATTCCCATCAGTTTTGACAGTATCAGCCTCGTCAACACCTTCAACTTGAGTGTTGGTCTCGCTGTAGTCTTCAGGGGTTTCTTTATCAGAGGTTCCACCTGCCTCATCGTCTACACTTGGCTCCGTAATACCAGAATCAGCGTATCCGTACCCAGGATAAGGATAACCGCATCCATCAGTGCTTAGCGCACATCGCCGATTTTGTTCCACTGTAATAATCATCTCGGTGATGACGGCCTCTTCGATCCAGTCCTCTGCCTCTTCGCAACTTGCTGCGGTAGTTAAAGCAGCCTTCCGTGTCCAATTCATCCGCTCTGAATCGTCCACCGGATCTGGCTCGATGCTGTCATCTTTATTGCTGTCGTCCTTTATATCCTGTTCCGGTTGAATAACGTCCTCATTTGTATTTCCACCTGGGTCATCACCAAGCTGGGGATTATCCGAAGCGCCGAAACATCCTGCCCAAGCTATGAGCGGGATCAACAATGCCAAATGTGCTATGCGAGTCCTCATGTTAACCTCCTAATAACCACCACAGGCGTCCCAGTTAAAGTATGGGAACGACTTTGCATCCAATAGTGTAACCTGAGCCACAGATCCTTGCTCAAAATCACGAGTATCGTGAACTTGCATGCCAAGAGTGCTCAGGCTGTACACGTAATCCTCAACAAATACACTGCGATAAATCGTAGCCTGCCAATAACCACCGTAGCGTCCACAATGGTCATTGCCACCAAAGTCTTCAAAGAAGTTCATGTGGCTGATAGTCGGCAGGGTTTCGATCTCGTCCTTGGTCACTTTAAACAGCGCCAGCTCGGATTTGTAGCCCCAAAAGTCATCAGAATCAACCCAGCCACTGACTGGAATGGCCAGCAGATTGCGAGCCCTAAAGAAGTTAAACGCCTTGTGGTTAAATAAAGCTTCGCTCCAAGTGTTCCAGCCATCGCCAACAACCGCCTTTGTCACGCTCTTTGGATTCGCGGGGTCAGTCACATCGAATATTTCGATCTTGACGCCACCAACGTTGCCTTCTTCGTCGCCATCACGTCCAGCAGTCAACAAAAAGCCATCTTCCAGTGGATGAATATAGGAAGAAAAGCCCGGAATCTTAAGCTCACCAGCAACTGTTGGATTGGTGGGGTCCTTAAGATCGATGACATAAAGTGGATCGATCTGTTTGTAGGTCACGACGTAGCCTTGGTCACCAATGAAGCGCACACCATGAATCCGTTCACCAAGGCCCAATCCAGCTACCACACCGATTTCTACAAGCTCACCACCCTTGTCCTCTAAAACGGTGACTCGGCTTTCAGATTTATCGCTGTTCCACCAACCCTTGTCGTCCGTAGTGGCTACACGCAGTTTGCCCTCGTACTCATCAAAGGCGAACTGATTGATGGCATAGCCCAAAACCTTACCTGAAGCGGCGTAATTGGCGAATCCACTCTTATTAAAGGCAAATTTGTGAATGTGAGTCTGGATGGAGGGGAAATCATCTTTATCTTCCCACCACCAATAAAAACCCCAGTTGGTTGAAGCAACGTAAACAGCCTCGTGGCTGGCATACACGTTACCCCATTCGCCTTGGACTGTAGATGCCTCGACATTGCCAGTCTCCAAGTCTAAAGTTGCAAGGCTCAGCAACGCCTGGCCGGAGAACACGCTTGGTGCATAGAGGTTTTCACAGGAGCCAAGAGTTTGGCCGTCCTCATAGTTGGCCTTTTCGCCACCTTGAGCGACCCACCCCATTGGAAGCCAGTCTGCCAGCGTTCCGGACTTGATTATCCGGATGTTTTCCTCAATCAATTTGTCAAAAGCAGCGTTAATCACATCCTCTGCGATGCGTTGATCTTGACCATAGTACCATCCGGATGAATCTTCCGGCCAGTATTCGAGATAAATCTCAATGTACCTGTTCAATGCGACATAGACCTTGTTGTCGATGCTGCGGCTGTCAATCTCGTAACCATCAAAGATGTAGGTTGTTTCAACCTTTGGTTCAGCCTTGTCCGCGAGGTCTACGATTGTCACTGTGGTAACTGGGCGGTAATCACGATGGTAGTCTTCCGAATAACCACCGGGATAATCACCTGGGGATGCGGGGCGTGTATCTGGGCCATCATCGTCTTTTTCAGGTATGCCATCTACCACTGAGTAAAGGTTGGTTTGGCCCATCACTATGGCCTTGTCACCCTTAAGGAAAAACTTGCTTGGATACCCGTCCAGTCTGATACGCCCAAGCTCTTGCGTTTCAGCTGCTGGCCAAGACTTAAGCACAACTAGGTCTTGGTCGCTTATCACGTAGATGTGGACACCATCAGTCTTAACTCTGTCGGCTTCGTCCACGCCTTCGACTTGAACGTTAGTCTCGCTGAAGTCTTCAGGCGTGTCCTTATCTTCAGTGTTAGTTTGATCCGCGTTGCTAGTCTGTGTGAAGGCTTCGTCAAAGGCTACATCGCCAAGACCCCAGCCACACCCTCCAGAACTCAAGGCACAACGACGGTTGCGCTCAACGTTCAGCACCATTTGTGTGATGAAGGCCTCTTCAATCCACTCTTCAGCTTGGGCGCAGTCTGAGGCAGCGGTTAAAGCAGCGGCCTTGGACCAGTCAAGATTCATCGATTCACCAGGTAGGCCATCGCTGTCTGCACAACCATGCAACACGAAAGCCAGCACTGGAGTAAGCACCAGTAAACCTAATTTGAACCGTTTCATAACATCCCCCTAAGAATTTTCGGGCTTTTAAGAATCAAAGTCCGCGTCAGCGATATTGTGACGCGGGCCGTCGGCGGGGTCAAGGAAGAAGCAATTGGCGTGCCAAAATCAAAACCCTGTGTTATTCAGGTGTTAGGCGCAAAGCCGAAAAGTTTCGACTGACTCGCCATGACACGGGTGACATGGTTGATTTTGCAGGGGCGGGGACGGGGACGGGGACAGGGGCAGGGGCAGGGACAGGAGCAGGGACAGGAAGATGATTGTGCTTTGTAGCAGGATTTGGAGCTAAAAAGAGGTCGAGAGGGCACCCTGCAACATGGTCCGGGGGCAATCCTGGAGGGCGCTATCGGGAGTTGCCGGGACCCGACGTCTTTTAGCTGACATGAAGGCCGCGCAGC
>Ga0116182_1005709_pt1 | contig 10580 bp, 6 predicted proteins | sample AD_UKC077_MetaG_FD_89805 | JGI IMG/M metagenome (GOLD analysis project Ga0116182, IMG submission 89805) | Active sludge microbial communities of municipal wastewater-treating anaerobic digesters from USA - AD_UKC077_MetaG | ecosystem: Engineered > Bioreactor > Anaerobic > Digestate | place: USA...
CACGGCCGGAATTTTCCTGACGACCCTCTTTCTGACACTGCTGCTCTATTTCTGGCGGACACGCAATTGGTTTAAAACCCCCGCCCGTTCCAATGTCGATTTTCTTGTTTTTGCCATTGTCGCCCTGCTGCAAATATTTTTCATCAAGGCCGGCATCTTCATTGCAGCCGCCATTAACCACGCCTTTCCCTTCATTCCGGCGGACGCATGTTATTTTGCGGTCCCTTTTGCCTGCGGAGCCATGATCATCGCGGTGCTCGTCAACCGTAACGTGGCCATGATTATGAGCATTCTCATCGCCTTTCTCAGCAGCCTTCTTTTTGATGAAAATGTCATCTTCCCTCTTTTCGCGTTTCTGGGTTCCGTGGCCGCCTCCTATCACATTGTCAACAGTCACCGGCGCTCCATGTTCCTGAAAGTCGGCCTGTTTCTCAGTCTGGTCAATGCGGGGATTATCGTCTGTCTCAATCTCCTCACGGGACAACTGCTCAACGATCTTGTCATCAGACTGGTAATGGGCATTTTAGGGGGAGCCGTAACCGGAGTTCTGGTCGCGGGAATCACCCCTGTTTTTGAAAGCATCTTCGGGTTCATCACCGACATCAAACTGCTGGAGCTGGCCAACCTCAACCAGCCCCTGTTTCAGCGCATGATCATCGAAGCACCCGGAACATATCACCACAGCATCATCGTTGCATCGCTGGTTGAGTCTGCAGCCGAGGCCATCGGCGCTAACGCCCTCTTGGCAAAGGTCAGCGCCTACTACCACGACATAGGCAAACTCGCCAAACCGCATTACTATATCGAAAACCAACTGGGCTACGAAAACCGGCACGATAAACTTTCGCCCAAAATGAGTTCACTCATCATCATTTCCCATGTCAAAGACGGCTGCGAACTGGCGGCCAAAGTGAAGCTCGGGCGGCCCATCATCAACATCATCCGCGAGCATCACGGAACCAGCCTGGTCAGCTACTTTTATGAGAAGGCTAAAAAAGACAAGGATGAATCGATACGCTCACTGACGGAAAACGATTTCCGCTATCCCGGGCCAAAGCCGCAGACCAAAGAAGCGGGTCTGGTCATGCTCGGCGACATCATCGAGGCCTCATCGCGCACACTGAGTAATCCCACGCCGGCAAGGATCAAATCGCTGGTGCGTGAACGCATCGAGCGCGTTTACATGGACGGGCAGCTTGATGAATGTGAGCTGACGCTGAAAAACCTCAATACCATCGCGGATACTTTCACCCGGATCCTGAACGGTATTTTCCACCATCGCATCGAATACCCGGAGACGGGAACGAAAGAGACCAACGATAAAAAAGAAAACAATGAAAATTCTCATCGCAAATCAGCAGAAGTCTATTAAAATCGACCGGCGTAAAATCCGCCTTGCGATGACCCGTCTGATGAAAGAGACAGACTGCGCGGACAAGGAAATCAGCATTACTTTTGTCGATGACGCCATCATCCAGAGCATCAACAAACAATATCTCAAGCGCGACAAACCGACCAACGTGATTTCCTTTCCCATGCAGGAGGGCGAATGCGCAGGCATCAATGCCGACGTGCTGGGCGACATTGTAATCTCGGTTCAAACCGCCGCCAGAGACGCGCTTGAGGGGGATTTGACTTTAGAAGAGGAAATTATATTTCTGCTGATTCACGGTTTTTTGCATCTGACAGGCTACAACCACGAAAATACGTCGCGCGCAAATGCTTCGAGAATGAGAAAAAAGGAAAAAGAACTTTTCCGCCTGCTCACAAAAAAGTGAGGCGCAGGTTAAATGAGCACGTTTTTTGTTTTTCCGACGCAGATGCCTTTCAGGTTTTCAGGCACGGAATTTTCAGCTTCATGCCCGCCTGGAGGGTATCGGATTTCAACTGATTCATTTTCCTTAGCTTTTCCATCGAAACATTAAACTGACGGGAAATTCCCCAAAGGGAATCGCCGGCCCTGACCTGATAGACTCCAATGGCGACTCCGCCTGCACAGCAGCCCGCCGCCCGTGAAGAAGGCGCGCCGGCTTGTCTGGGAGAGGCAATCCCGCCGCCGCGCGCCGGAACCCGTATCACCCTGCCGGCGCGTATAATGTTATTTTTACCCAGATTATTGGCTGCGTTGACGTCTTTGACTGTCACACCGTACTTCCTGGCAATGGACGACACAGTATCACCGGGACGGACGCGATAGCTTATGAATGTTCTTTGTGCAAAACGGACAACCGGTTTTGCGCTTTCGGGGATCTCCTCATAAACCTGATTGAATTTTTCGAGCGCGCCCTGAGGGATACGCATGGCATATTCCCGGTCGGGCGTGACCTTGTGCCTTAGTTCAGAATTCATGATATTGATCGCCTCCTGGGACGCTTCCAGTTTCAAGGCGATATCGGAAAGCTTCATGACCTTGTTCACGGTAACTGTTTCGTAGCGAAGAGATACCCCAGGAGCTTCCGCCAGTTCAAAACCGTATTTAGCCGGATCCTGTATAATATGCAGTGTGGCCAGGAAGCGCGGCACATAGCGTGCCGTTTCATTCGGCAGTTGATAGTACAAATCCCAGAAACGGTCAAAGTGGTTGATATGCTGCCTGGCGATGACACGCAGCACCCTGCCCTCTCCGCAGTTGTAGGCGGCCAGCACCGTAAGCCAGTCGCCGAACATGGAGTGCAGCTCTTTCAAGTAGGCAATGGCGGCCTGGGTCGATTTTAAAATATCCATTCTCTCGTCAACCCACTCATCACGGACCAGTCCGAATTTATAACCGGTCGAAGGAATGAATTGCCAAAGTCCCAGTGCTCTGGCGCGCGACAGGGCGCCTACTTTGAAGCCACTTTCCACCAAGGGCAGCCAGAAGAGCTCTGGCGGCAGACCTGCTTTGTTGAGTTCGCCCGTGATCAGTTCTCTGTAGAGCCATGAACGCTGGTATGATGACAAGAAAAACTCGCGCTCCGGTCCCTGAAAAGAACGTATTTCCTTTTCCACATCAGCATTGAGCAGCCGGGGTATTTCGCTGGCTGTGCCGTTGGCCCTGATTGTCTGCGAAGAGGAATAGATGGCCAGGACGCGCCGGGCAATCAACAGACGCAAATCGTCTTTCTGGCGCGCCGATTCAGTATCTCCGTTTGTGTCTAAAACCAGTCGGTAGGCTGCGTCCAGCGTTTCTATTGCGCCTTCGATGTCGCCTTTTTTCCATGACTCATCCGCCTCTTCGATCATGGCCAGTGCTTTTTCCGTAAGGTCCGGACAATCCTCTTCCGCTGTCGTGCTGTTTTGCGTTTCAGGATTGTCCTGAGACCGAGCTTCCTCCGCTCGTCGGATCTCCATTTTCGGGGCAGGCTCCACGGCCGCTTGCGGCTCCTTGGCCGGCTCCTCTTTTTTCATTTCTGCGGCAACGGGTTGCTGCGGCCTGTCAGAAGAGACGACCAGCGCATCGCTCCCCGCGCATCCTGCCACAAGAAAAAATACTGCAAAACATTTAACCGCCGTTCGAATAAGCGCTTCTAGAGACATTCGCCACTCCCACAAGTTCAACTGAATTTCATTTTCCCGTTAATCAGACAACGCACGCCATGAGCGTGCGTACTTGTTTTTAAGCAATTCTGTTTTTGTCGCCCCGATTTCATAGCATATATGTAATATTTCGCCAAACGATTTTGCCCGTCTGTTTTGAAAGCAGGCGACTTTCCCTGAGGTGTCAACTGCTCATAAGATAGGCATGGATAAACTCGTCTATATCGCCGTCGAGAACTTTTTGAGCATTACCTGTTTCCAGATTCGTCCGGTGATCCTTCACCATCTTATAGGGGTGCAGTATGTATGAGCGGATCTGACTGCCCCAGGCGATGTCTTTTTTCTGTTTGTTTTCTTCATCAATTTTTTCGTTTTTCTGTCGGAGTTCCCTTTCGTAAAGACGCGACTTGAGATATTTCATCGCCATTGCTTTGTTTTTGTGCTGGGACCTTTCGTTCTGGCACTGAACCACAATACCGGTCGGCAAGTGGGTGATGCGTACGGCGGAATCGGTTTTATTGACATGTTGCCCGCCCTTGCCGCCTGCGCGGAAGGTGTCAATTCTCAAATCGTCTTCATCGATTTCAATGTTGATGTCATCATCCACTTGCGGATAGACAAATACCGAAGCAAACGAAGTGTGACGCCTGCCTCCCGCATCGAACGGGGAAATCCTTACCAGCCGGTGGATTCCGCTTTCCGCCCTGGCATAGCCGTAGGCGTAGTCCCCTTCCAGTGTGAAGGCAACATTCTTGACGCCTGCTTCATCGCCCGCGAGATAATCGATAATAGCCGTTTTGAAATTTCGTTTTTCCGCCCAGCGCATATACATGCGCGTGAGTATTTCCACCCAGTCCTGCGCTTCCGTGCCGCCGGCGCCTGCGTGTATGGAAATGATGGCGTTCATCGCGTCATTCTCGTCGGAGAGCATCATCTTCAGTTCGTCTTGTCTCACTTCCGAGGAAAGCTCTGCAAGCTCACGGGCGAGATCATGGATGACCTGCTCATCTTCTTCTTCCGAAGCCAGCAGCCACATATTCTCTGCATCGGCTATCTGTTTGCTGTATTTTTTCCAGTGATTGTATGATTCGGATAATCTCGTCTGCTGCCGCAGGATGTTGCGCGCATGTTCCGGATTGTCCCAGAAATCATTGCGCGCCGAGAGCATCTCCAGATCTTTTATTTTCAACTCAAGCTCACCTGTGTCAAAGGCATTCCCCGAGATGATGTATTCTTTTTTTCAGATCACTTATGTTATCTTGTAAATTTTCTTCGGACATGTTTTATCCTCCAGGCCAAACTCAAAATTAAAAAAACAACCAGCAGTGCGAAGCTGACCGCAACCGGCCAGTCGCCGTGCCGCGCATAAAAAGACGGCATCTCAATAAATTTTATTTTATCATGAATTACATCTTTTTTAAATATTTCTGTACGTACGGTAATTTTCCCGCACGGGTCCACAACAGCCGAAATGCCTGTATTTGCGGCCCGCACCAGGTAGAGCCTTGTTTCCACCGCACGGAAAACGGTCATGGACAAATGCTGATAGGGAGCGGATGTCCTGCCGAACCAGGCGTCGTTCGTAATGTTCACCAGCGCTCCGGCGCCTTCATTTTTGTACATCCGGCCCGCCTCCGGTAAAATGCCTTCGTAGCAAATCATCACGCCGATTTTCTCATTGTCCATGTTCAGGGGATGAAAGCCCGCCCCTTTGCCGAAATCCCCTATTCCCGCCGTAAGCGAACTGATAAATGGAAAAACATTTCTGAGCGGAACATATTCTCCATAGGGAACAAGATGCACTTTATCATATCTGCCGCGGATCTCGCCCGCCGGCGACAGTAGATAGGCGCTGTTGAAAAAATCAGTATTTTGCTTATGCGGATTAAAACTTACCGCGCCGAAGACGAGCCATTTCCCCGTTTGGGCGGCGATGCCCTGCACCCGCCGTCTTAAAGAACTTTCCGCCTCGAAGTTAAAAGGGACAGCCGTTTCCGGCCAGACGACGAGGCCTTCCCGCCGGGAATCATCCTGTAGGGAGAGATGCTCATAAATATCGATTGTTTCTTTCTGGAAATTTATGCTCCATTTTATGGACTGATCGATATTGCCCTGCGCCAGTGAAACACTCATTTCCTTTTTGTGCTTCATCGCCTCCCTGACCTGTTCGACGCGGATCATGCCGTATGCGTAAACGCCGGCCCATAACAGGCAGACGACGGCGGCAAGCGCTATGGTTTTCTTTGCTCTTTCGTTAATCAGACCGGATATTGCCACGTTTAACAAAACGATCAAAAATGACAGGCCGAATACACCCACAATGTCTGCAATCTGAATGAAATAGAAGTTATTGAATTGCGAGTAGCCGAGATTTTCCCAAGGGAAGCCTGTGATTACTTTAGATTTGAGGTATTCCGTAACTACCCATAAAAAAGGCGCGGCAAGATAAAGAGGCACCGTGTTTCGCAAATAAACCGTTGCGGCGGCAAACATGCCTGTATAAATACTCAGATAACAGACCAGAAGGAACAGACAGGCGATGCCCATATAGACGGGCATATGCCCGTAGTTGACAACAACATAGACAATCCAGTACAAAATTCCCGTATAGGCCGCGCATCCTGTGAGCCATCCCAGAAAAAAGGCTCTTTTCATCGTGTCGGTGCCACGCAGGGCGGCAAACAGCGGAACCAGTGCAAACCATGCCGCGAAACTCAGGCCGAATACAGGGAAAGACAAAAAAAGCAAAGCTCCGCTCAAAAGCGCCATAAAGATACAGTAGCGAAGCGGTTTTGTCTTTTGGTTAGTCTTTTGCTGATTTACACTATTTTGCTTCATCTGTCTTTTCTTGTTTTAATTTTTTTATTTTCACTTTTTTTATGCTTCGCTCATCCGCACTTTCAATGATAATTTCCATGCCGCCGATTTCAAGGCTTTCCCCCTGAGCGGGAATCCTCCGGATGGACTCGAGTATCAATCCGCCGATTGTTTCATAACGACCCTTCTCGAGGCCGATACCGAGACGCTCTTCGATTTCTTCAATCTCCGCACGGCCGTCCGCGATAATGCAGCCGTCCGTCGTATCTACTATCTCCTCTTCAAATGCGGCGCCTTCGTGCTCATCATGGATATCTCCCACAATCGTTTCCAACAGATTCTCGAGGGTTACCAGACCGGAGGTTCCGCCGTACTCGTCGATCACGACCGCCATGCGCCTGCGGTTGGTTTTGAACTCATAAAACAGCAGATGGGCGTTTTTCGTTTCAGGTATGTAATAAGGTTTTGTCAGGCCGGCCATGATATCGGCAACTGTAATACTGCGGGGGGCTATCTTGAGCAGGTCCTTTACATTCAGGATGCCGATAATGTTGTCCACCGTCTTGCGGCACACAGGCAGACGTGTATATCCGCTGCAGGCAATGTCTTTGTATATTTCCTCGATATTGTCGTCAATGTTTACCGAGGCGATATCCGTTCGGGGAATCATTATTTCACGAACAAGGATGGATGAAAAATCGAGGATATTTTCAATCATTTCACACGACGCATCATCCCATGCGCCCAGTTTCCGGCCCTTTGCCAGAATTGCCAGGATTTCCCGACGGGCAGTTTCAGGATCGCCTGCCCGGAATATATTTTTTATTTTTCGGATAAGGCTCATGGTATCGTCCGTTGCCGGCCGCTTTCAGTATAACGTCTGTGTCCATGATGCTTTTGCATCAACCTCACCAAAGCACAAAATGCGGACCCGGTTTTCCGGCAGCTTGTTTTTCTTTTCTTCTTGTGATGCCGTGGGACACTCTTTTTGAGCATTGCCTGAAAGCCAAAAAAGGGGAGCCGGCTGTGGCTGGCTCCCCTTGATTTTCTGGCGGGGTCGATGGGACTTGAACCCACGGCCTCCGGCGTGACAGGCCGGCGTTATAACCAACTTAACTACGACCCCGAAAATCATTTGACAATGTCTTTTTCTGGTAGGCGGGACAGGGCTCGAACCTGTGACATCCACGGTGTAAGCGTGGCGCTCTTCCAGCTGAGCTACCCGCCCGCAAGCTCAAAAAAAGCTGCATGGCTTCTAACAACATTAATTTTTCTTGTCAAGCTGTAATATTAAGAATTCTCCTCTAATTAAGAGGCGAAGCGCTCGCCTGCATTTCACCGGTCAGCAGATTGCCGAACGTGTCCTCGTCCTTGACGAAAGCGATATCGAGCACCTCATCGATGTGTTCAACAAAGACGATTTTCAAGGCCTTTTGAACATTTTTCGGTACTTCCGCCAAGTCTTTTTCATTGTCTTTCGGAATGACAACAGTTTTAATATTCCCCCGGTGCGCGGCGAGGATTTTTTCCTTAAGCCCGCCTATGGGCAAAACCCTTCCTCTGAGGGTGATTTCCCCGGTCATCGCCAGATCGGCCCGCACTTTTTTCTTCATCAGAACCGAGGCGATGGAAGTAGCCATGGCAATGCCGGCGGATGGCCCGTCCTTGGGAATTGCCCCTTCGGGGACGTGAATGTGAATGTCAATTTTTTTGTAAAAGTTTTTCATCAGCCCGAAACGTTCGGCCCGCGCCCTGATATACGTCAGCGCCGCCTGCACCGATTCCTGCATTACGTCGCCTAGTTTTCCCGTCATCACCATGCGTCCGGTGCCTTCCATGACGGAGGCCTCGATCGCCAGAAGCTCGCCGCCGATTTCCGTCCAGGCAAGCCCCGTCGTAAGTCCGATCTGGTTTTTTTCTTCCGTTTCACCGTGGCGGAATTTTGGGACACCCAGATATTTCGGCATGCCTTTGGAGGTGACCGTGATTTTTTTTATCACTCCGTTGCTGACAATTTCCCTAGCTACTTTACGGCATACGGAAGCAATTTCCCGTTCCAGATTACGCACACCCGCCTCCCTGGTGTACTGGCGGATAATACGCAGAAGCGCACCGTTGGTGAACTCGATATTTTCCGCGGTCAGGCCGTTTGCCTCCATCTCCTTGGTGACGAGAAATTTTTTGGCGATCTGCATTTTTTCCTGCTCTGTATAACCGGCAATGCGGATCACTTCCATCCTGTCTTGCAAAGGGGCGGGGATGGTCTGCAGGACGTTGGCCGTCGTGATGAACATGATATCGGACAAATCATAATCAACGTCCAGATAGTTGTCGTTAAAGGCGACATTTTGTTCCGGGTCCAGCACCTCCAAGAGGGCGGACGAAGGGTCGCCGCGAAAGTCGGAGCTCAATTTATCCACCTCATCAAGGCAGAAAACCGGATTGTTGGAGCCCGCCTTTTTCAGTGACTGTATAATTTTACCCGGCATCGCACCGATGTATGTCCGGCGATGTCCGCGGATTTCCGCCTCGTCGCGCACGCCTCCGAGTGAAATGCGTACAAACTTGCGGTTCGTGGCCCGCGCCACGGATCTGGCGATGGATGTTTTACCCACGCCGGGCGGCCCCACCAGACATAAAATCGGCCCTTTGTTTTTCTTGACCAAGGTCTGGACGGCCAGATACTCGATGATGCGCTCCTTGACTTTTTTCAGACCGTAATGGTCCTCGTCGAGTATATTTTGTGATTCCTTCAGTGTGTATTTGTTTTCTGTAACTTCCGACCAGGGCATATCCAGCAGCCAGTCGATGTAATTGCGCACGACCGTGGCCTCCGCCGACATGGGAGACATCATCTGAAGCTTTTTTATTTCCTGACGGACTTTTTTGTGCGCCTCTTCAGAGAGTTTCTTTTGCTTGAGGCGCTTTTCCAGTTCCGCTATTTCATTTTTAAAATCATCTTTTTCGCCCATTTCCTTCTGAATGGCGCGCATCTGTTCGTTGAGATAATAGTCCTTCTGTGTTTTCTCCATCTGCTTTTTGACGCGGCGCTTGATTTTTTCCTCAACCTGAAGGATCTCTATCTCAGAGAGCATCAGCGAATAGATCGCCTCGAGCCTTTCCGCGATGCTGTATATCTCCATGATCTTTTGCTTGTCTTCGAGCTTCACGTTCAGATGCGTGACTACTACGTCGGCGAGCTTGGAGGGGTCATCGATGGCGATAATCGTTCCGAGCATTTCCACATGCACTTTTTTACTAAGCTTCAGATAAAGCTCGAACGACTCTTTGATGCTGCGCATCAAAGCCTGCTTGCGTACATTGGTCGGGTCATCATCGACATCCTCGATATCATCAACTTTCACGAGAAAAAAGTCGTCATTTTGCAGATATTCCCGTATGATACCGCGTGATTTGCCTTCGACCAGCACTTTTACCGTTCCGTCCGGCAATCGCAGAAGCTGGATGATGATGCCGATGGTTCCGACACGGTAAATATCCTCTTCGGCCGGATCGTCTTTTTTCGCATTTTTCTGCGCCACCATAAAGATACCCTTTTCATACTTCATGGCGGATTCCAATGCGGCGATGGATTTTTCACGGCCGACAAACAGAGGTACGATCATATGCGGAAAAACAACCACATCCCTCAGCGGCAAAAGAGGAATGATGTTTGCTTTGTGCTGATTGTCTTCGTAATATTCTTCGCTCATTAAACCTTCCTGTTTCCTGTTATCTATGATGCGGACGCGGTTTTGGCGTCGTATATCAAAATTGGTTTCTCCTTATTGAGGACCACTTCCTCACTGATCACGCATTCCTTGATTCCCCGCTGCGAAGGGATGTCGTACATCACTTCCAGCATGGTATTTTCCAAAATAGAGCGCAGGCCGCGCGCGCCGGATTTTCTTTCCATGGACAGTTTCGCAACGCATCTGAGTGCACCGTCGGTAAACTTCAACTTCACATTCTCAAGTTCAAACAATTTTTTATACTGTTTGATGATCGAATCTTTCGGTTCCATCAAAATACGCACCAGCGCGTCCTCATCGAGATCATCGAGAGTGGAAAGTACGTGCAGGCGACCGATGAATTCAGGAATGAGGCCGAATTTCAGCAGGTCTTCCGAGCGCACCTCGGCGAGGAGCTCTCCTATCCTTCTTTCCTTCCGGCTTTTGATTTCCGCGCCGAACCCCATCGTGTTCATGCCGATTCTTCTGGAGATGATATTTTCCAGATCGTTGAAG
>Ga0116182_1005720_pt1 | contig 10569 bp, 9 predicted proteins | sample AD_UKC077_MetaG_FD_89805 | JGI IMG/M metagenome (GOLD analysis project Ga0116182, IMG submission 89805) | Active sludge microbial communities of municipal wastewater-treating anaerobic digesters from USA - AD_UKC077_MetaG | ecosystem: Engineered > Bioreactor > Anaerobic > Digestate | place: USA...
CGTTGCCCCCGGGGACGCTCATACAGATTAACCAGATGCTCGCCGGCGCCATTCCGCAGGTCCGGAACGTCACCCCGGCTCAGGAAATGCCGCCACCACCGCCTCCCCCGCCCCCAGCAGCACCCCCGCCGCCCGTCCAGGATTGATTTTGTCGGCCTGGTAGGTCATTATTCAACTTTTTTCGAAGCCCTCAAAACCCAGCCACCGGGGCGAGCCTCGGAGGGTTTTGCAAAACCCACCCGAACCGCGCCCGCGCCGGTGGCTGGTAAACCCTGGACTGTACTGCCGGGTGGCGCGGGGTGGCGCTGGGTGGCGCGGGGTGGCGCTGCCGGACGATGGGCATGAGCTGCCGGGCAGGAACCCGGCTCGCGGCCGGTGGAACCCGACATGGAGGAACCCAACACGAAAGCCCGGCCATCTGCGTTGGCTATCAGAGGAGAGCGCGAAGTTTTACACGGTATTTACGAATCAAAGCCAGCTTCAGCTGGGAAATCCGCGACTGCGTCAGCCCCATCTCGCGGGCTAGCGCTGCCGGCCCGTCCTCCCCGAGAACCCGCAACAGGAAAACCCTGTCTTTTTCCTCGATGTTGTCCAGCAGCTCCAGCGGTAGTCCGGAGGGTTTTTCCTCAGAAACTTGGACGTCATCAATGTTGACGATAGTCCGGCTCATCTGACGGAGGGTTTCCCTGACAGCCACAACACTTACCCCCGTAGCCGACGCCAGCGCCTCATGCGACATGCCCTCCCAGCCGTCAACAGCCTTGATCTTCTTCGCACGGGCCCGGGTACGCCGACCCAGGTAGTCCTCCGCTCTGAGCCAGTCTAGAATCGCCCCGTAAACGCGAGCGTAGGCCCGGCCCCAGGCCTTCTTCGGGTCGGGCTCGTCGTGCTCAGAACACCACTTCATCAAAGCTTCGAGCCCAATGCTCCGTAGGTCCTCGAAGCCGAATTTCGGACAACGACCGCACCGCGCCCAAACCTTCGAGGCCGCCAGTGACGGTATCCTGAGCATGTCTTCTGTGACTTCCATGCTACGACGGTGGCGCCGGCGCCACGCGAAGTAAAGCCTTGACTCTTGCCGCCCCTCCAGGCTATCTTCCACCCATGCCCACCAGGGCGGTCCCATCTTCATCGACCAACTGCACTCATGACGCCTGACCAACGCACTACCTACCGCCGCATCAACCACCACCTCGCCCAGGCCAAGGCCGGCGACACTGTGCACTTGGTGGAGGCAGTCAAGATCATGCTCCAAGACCGCGCCTTCGCGGACTGGATCGCGAAGGACAAAACCCTTCCGGCGCAGGCCCGAGGCCCTGCCGATCTCTATCAAGTCGCTCAGCGTTACCTTTACCGACTCCTATACTCCCGAGACTACGAGGCCGCGGCGGCCATCCTGTGGAGTGAGGCGCAATTTACGGCACAGCCCCACTCCGTCCAGCTTATTTGGGGCGGTATCTCTAATAACTGCCTTACCAACATCATGGGCGGAGCTAGTCTTGGAAAGACCTACTCCGCAACAGCTTGGGCACTTCTTGACTGGCTTCTCGACCCGGACTGGACTTATATTATGCTGGTTGGTCCTGACTCCGACCACTTGAAGCGCAACTTATTTGGCGATCTCGTCCGGTTTTATCAAGAGGCGTCCTTACCTCTACCCGGTAACTTAGACTCGGAGACACTCTCAACCGACAAACGTCGAGGGATGGGGTTTTTCCAAGTTGCACTAGACAGAACACGGGCTGACGGGGCAAAACTCAAGGGCGCCAAGTGCAAACCTCGCCCCGGAGCGCCACACCCGCTTTTTGGGGCATCCAGTCGTGTCCGTATCCTTGTAGACGAGGCCCAGCAGGTTCCAGTCAACCTTTGGCCGCAGCTGCTCAACGGCATGTCGAACAAAGAGTCAGACGAACATCTGAAGATAATTTGCGCCGCGAATCCCTCCGACGAGTTCAGCCGCTACGGATTGAACTGCAAACCTGTTGGCGGGTGGGGAACGATCAAGCACACCGACGAGGAGTGGACCTCGGAGACCGGCTGGCACGTCATCCGGCTCAACGCTATGCTGACGGAGAACGTCCAGCAGCGCCGGGTCATCTACCCGCGCCTCATCGACTACGATAAGGTCATGACTATCATCCGTGGCGCCGGCGGCGACGACGAAGCGCCCGAGGTCTACACCCAGGTCTACGGTATGTTCCCACCAAAGGGCAGCATGGCCAGCATCATCGCACGCCACTGGATCGACAATTCGATGGGCGAGTGGTTGTTCGAGGGCACTACTACTGGTTACGCCGGGTTCGACCCTGCCTTCACCGGTGACTTGCCGGCGTTGGCCGTCGGCCGGTTCGGCAAGGCCAAGGCCTGGCTGGACTTCGCCGGGAAAACCCACATGCTCACAGAGTCACGGTGGGTTTTGCAGATCGATAGCGTCGGCATCCTGCCCCGTGGCGACACCCAGGACCTGGCCGACGAGCTGTTCGAGCGCATCAAGATCCTCAAAGTCAAGCCGGAGTGCTTTGCGATCGACCGCACCGGCGCCGGCACTGGTGTGCATGACATTGTTCGCCGCCAGTGGCGCGTCAAGGTCTACGGGATGAATCCGAATAACCCGCAGGCTTCGGAGCCGGTGGACATCTGTGGCATCCACTACAGCGAAAAACCCTCCACTGTCAAGATCGCCGAGGAGGACACGGAGACTCCGGACCTGATGTTCGACCGGATCAACTCCGAGTTGTGGTTCGCCATGGCACGCCTGCTGGAGTTCGACTGCATCCGCATCGGCCGCGGCGTAGAGCCTAAGGCGATCGAGGAGCTGTCCAGCCGACGCGGCGGCCGCACAACCACCCGCAGCAAGCGCCGGACCGTCGAGCCCAAGGACGCATTCAAAGCCCGAGGCCACGCCAGCCCTGACCGCGCCGACGCGATCACGATGCTGGTGCACGCCTGCCGCACCCGGGAAGACCAATTGCGGCCCAAGGCGGCCGGCACTGTGGTTGAGCCGCCAGACTCCGACATGGACTTGGAGGCCTGGGCACAGCGTGGCTTTGCCGGCACGGTGGCGCCGGCGGCCAGCTTCAAGCTACTGCTCAACATCGACCGGATGACCGGGCAAGGCGGGGAGCAGGGGAATTCCTGGGAGCAGGACACGCCGCAGCTGGGTGGCGCCTGGAGCGACACACGCGATTGATCAACGTATCATGATCCGTTGATATGTTGACTCGCACCATCAATCCCTGATACAACAGGACCATGCGCAAAGCCACGTCACCGTCTTCATTCTGCTCCTGCCGTCCAGGCCGGTGTTGAATGAACGTGTGCGCACGACTTTCAAACCCGGCCTAGTCAGGCCGGGTTTTTTGTTCTTTGGAGGGGTGGTAGAGCGGTTTATTGCAACGGCCTTGAAAACCGTCGGGCCACAAGGCTCCGTGGGTTCGAATCCCACCCCCTCCGCCATTTCGGGCAGGTAGCTCGGTTCGATCCGGGCCCTGACCGCCACGCCGCATGAGGAAGCTGGCTGAATCCGGTGGCCCGCAAAACCACGTCACGCCCGGTTCGATCCCGGGGTGCGGCTCCACTTTGCATCAACGTATCTGGATGCGATGATGTGAGGATCGAGACGGAAAACGACCCTGAAATGTCATATCGTGATTCCGTGATATGAGATTTCTGTGGTTGTGGAAGTTGCAAAGATTCAAGAAGTTGCATGCATGAAAAACGTATCATCAGAAAAAAATGACTTGACGCCCTCGGGGAGTTCTGGAATGGCTGGTGTCGGGACCGATCATTCGGCGCCGACGTTGGTTGGCCCCTTTGGCCACGAACGCGGTTAAGGCGCCGGACGACGCGCAGCGTGCCAGTCAACCCATTCACGGCCTTCGATACCAAACACCTTCGGTCCCAAATGTCGGGACACAATACCGAAGCCGCACGGCCGGAAGGCCTGGAATCTCCACATGGACTGCGGGTGTAAGGTTGACCTGTCAGTCCTGCCTAAGATTTTGAAGAAAGATGCTTGACGGCTGTCGATCTTCCGTTTTACCTCACGCCCAATCGAACTCTGGGAATACCCGGAGCGTTATGGGTTACAGGTGCCGCAAAAACCTGAGAGCCGGTGGGAGTCCGGCACGATTTCAAAACCACCAATGAAAAACATCCAAACCCGGTTCGTTTCGAATCAAGAATATCCCGAGATCAAAGCCACGGCTGAACACCGTCTCGTCACTGATCTCGTCGTTGGCCCCTGGAAGCATTCCAAGGCATCCGCCGTCGCTTCCGGTGTCATCGCCTGGATCAAGGAATATGCCAAGGCGTGCCTGTTCCCGACCGTGTTTGTGGCGGACGACCTGACTGCCTACGGCATCAAGAAGCCGGCCTTGTTCCGCCGTGCCGTGATCATCGTTGGACTTCTGACCAAGCTTTACAAGCCGGCCAACACCATCGCCAACCTGACGGACATGCTGAGCCTTGTGAATCCTGACGCCAACGCCAAGCGCAACTACCTCGAAGAGCGCGCCGACGTTGTCCGCCAGGTCCTCTCCGGCCTTGGGTGGCGCCGCATGTTCGTCCGAGCCGTGATGGAGGTTCCTCAGAACACGACCATCAAAACGCCAGCCGGTGTGAAGCGCGAGACGAAGTTCTACGTTTTTTGACCACGCCGGTCGTATGGAGCAGGCTCCACTTTCCAAAACAACAAAGTCCTGATACACTGCCATCGTGAGAGTCAACAAAGGCATGATCCCACCCGGTGGCTGGCACTTCCCTGAAGCTCCAGGGCACATCATCCGGACCGACACTTACGAGACGCTGATCGATGAGATCTTCCGCCAGCGCCTCCGCGCCGGAAAGAACACGGCCTCGATCGAGGCAGAAGTCGCTCGCTACTTCTGCACAAACTGGCCCTACGCCTGCATCAACGACAACACGAAGCCGATGACCGGTGACGACACACCGGCACGCCGTGTTGCCCGCAGCGCCGCACGCCTTGCAGCTGGGCAACCCGCCGGCGGTTACGACCTGGCGAACCAGGGCGTTGCCAATGAGCGTGCAGCGATCTGTGCGAAGTGTCCGTCCCAGATCGCGTGGAAGACTGGGTGCTCGTCCTGCTCAGCCTCTACCGCAGCGCTTCTGCTTCAGCTGCGCAAGCTACGCAACACACCGTCCGACGGGAAGTTGATGGCCTGCTCGCTTTCCGGATGGGAGAACCAGACCGCGGTCCACCTTCCAGAGAAGATAGTAAAACCCGACGAGGAAACTTTGAAAACCCTCCCAGACAACTGCTGGAGGAAAACCATCCCGTAAAACCCTGGCGCCGCACCGGCAATGGCCGTGAACTTGTAGAACTGATCAGCCCAAGTTCACGCCGGGTTCAACTCCTGGGGCGCCTCCAATTTCTACCATGAGCAAAATCCCATCCCACATCTCAGTCCCGCCGAAGAACTGGAGCGCGGACGCAAAACCCTCCAGTGCCGGCAAGGGCGACTCACCACGCAACTGCTTCAGCGACGCATATCGCGCCAACTATGACGAGATATTCAGGAAAAAGCCAGACAATGCGTCAGAAGAGGCGTGTAAGTGCTCTGGAAACTGCAAGGACTGCAAGTGCCATGGTTGACACCGGCCGTCAGTTCGATTCTCAGGATTGGATCGAGGATGCATGAAGCTCAGCATCAAGATGCCCTTCAGGTTGGCCGTGGCGCTCTGGCGGGCGGCCATCTGGCGTTTGAGTGGGCGGCCTGCGTTGGCGCCGGAACCAGTTCGCGCATCGCGGCTGGCGGCCTGCAACAACTGCCCAAACCTATCAGACGGCCAGTGTGGAAAATGCTTGTGTTTCGTCGACGCAAAGGTTTTCCTCTACACCGAAAGCTGCCCAGAGCACCGCTGGCCACCGTCGCCGCGTTGACATTCGATTCCAAAACCTGACATACTGCACCCACCATGGCAAAAGATAAACCCGCGGACTTCAACGTTTCCAATCCCAACCCGATGCCCGCGGTTGGCACGGCAACCATCGACGCACCTGAGCTGACTCAGGACGGAAAGCAACTCCAGCTCAACGCTCGCAGCGTCAAAACAACCCAGCATGCTTGGGAGATCTGCACTGCCACCGAAACGGCCAACAAGCATCGCAGCATGCGCACGGCTGACCTTCAAGCAGTTTACGATGGAGCCCCGCCGCGTAACTTCGCAGACAAACAGCAGAAGGCCCAGAACTATCAGAGCAATTTCAGCACCCGCTGGCTGGCCGGCATCGTTGACGTGGCAGTCCTCCGCATGGTGAAGGCCATCACGTCCCAGGTTTACCTGACCAAGAGCCAGCTTCCGTCATCCTTCCAGAACTTCAAAGAGAAGTCAGGGATCTTCCAGGCCAAGGCCACGAAGCTTTTCCGGTCATGGCCGGGCTTCTTCGACCTGACGAACCGGCTGACGAAAGAAGACGCTCTACACGGTTACTGTTATGGCGTGTGGATGGACACAGTCACATGGAAGCCGACCTTCTTCAACCAGGAAAACGCCTATGTCCCGGAGCAATCCGGAATGGACCTGGACCAGTTGCAATTTTTCGTAGCCAAGCAGGACTTCCTGCTCCACGAGTTCATCGACCTTTTCCAAGATGAGCAGTCAGCTTCGGATGCCGGCTACGACATCGAGAACTGTGTGCTCGCTGCCAACGCCGCGACGATCCGCAACCCGCGTGATGACATCCTGACCACCCAGTATCGCAAGTTCGCTGACATGATCGCTGACGGCACGCTTGGCCTGACCTACACTGCCGTTGGCCCCCGCATCGTCAAGGTCTACCTCCTATGGAACCGTGAGTATGATGGCAAGGTTTCGTTCTGGATGATCGAGCGTGACACCGGCCGCCTCCTGCGCTTCAGCGAGAAGATCTACGAGAAGATGAGCCAAGTTGTCGCCGCGTTCAGCCTGGAACCAGGCAACGGCCACATCCACTCCAGCAAGGGTCTCGGGCGCAAGCTCATCTCCATGGCCCTTGCCATCGAAGAGGGCCGCAACAATGCCGCCGACGCTTCACGCCTCGGCGCCATGCTCGCACTGAAGGTCCCGACCAAGGATCGTGCGAAGCTCCAGCCGGTCATCCACTCCCCGTTCATCGTTTTGCCAGCCGAGATCGACATTGTGCAGCAACGCTTTGGCATCAACGCTGATGAGTTCCTGAAGCTCGATGCGAACATGAGTGCCTGGGTGCAGCAATCCTCCGGCGCCTACATCAGCAGCAACCTGGACCCCGCAGGCACCTCCAGGAAGACTGCCACCGAGTCCTCGATCGACGCCGCCCGCGAGCAGGAGTCCACCGACCAGGTCCGCGCCAGGTTCATCGACCAGTTTGCCGCGATGATCACGCAGATGCAGGAACGTGCCTTCAGCGACGACAACCTTGCCAAGGCCAAGCGCATCTTCGACCGGATCGCCCGGGGCGAGGAAGAGACAGAGAAGATCTACGACGGCATGGATGATGCCGACACGATCCGTTGCATCGTCGAAATGCTCAAGTTCGAGCTGACTGTTGACGAGATCAAGATCCTCCGCAAGTCCCCGGCCACCGGCATTGCCCACGTTGACGACATTGCGACCAACGCTGGCATCAGCCAGATCGCAGCGCTCTACACCGGAAACCCGAACATCGACCAGATCGAGCTGCTCAAGCGCAACGTCGAGGCGATCGCCGGTCCGGAAGCCGCAAAATCCCTCGTCATCGGTCAGCTTGACCAGACGATTGCCACCGAGGCCGCACGCCAGCAGCTCCTGGAAGCGACTTCGATGATCCAGCTGGGTCTGCCGGTGCCGGTTTCCCCTCGTGACAACCACACGGTTCACGCCATCACTCTGAAAACCCTCCTGGAGTCCACGATCCCGACGCTCAGCCAAAACCCGGCTCCGGATCAGAAGCTCATGAAGGGACTCAGCCTTGGAATCAACCACATGGCGGAGCACCTGGAGGCCGCCCGCACCGCCGGGAACACATCCAAGGACATCGCCGAGCTTGGAAAGTGGCTCACCCAGTTCACTTCCGACTTCAAGCAAGCCGTCCAGATCCAGGAGCAGGCCAAGGCCGGCGCAGAAGTTGGCTTGGTGGCTGGAAAGATGGCCGCGATGGGCGCCACCGTTGCTCCCGCGCCAGAGGACCCTTCACAGGATTCGCCGGCTTCGGAGCTTGACACCGGCACCAAAATCGAGATGGAACATACTGACAATCCAGAAGAGGCCCGAAAGATCGCACAAGACCACATCAACGAAGCCCACAATACTACTCCAAGATGGCAGAAGCCGGACTGGCGTAAACCCACAGCATGAGTGAACAATATCTTCCGAAAGAGCAGCTGGAGGCAGCGCAAAAGCTGGTCTCCAGCGAAATGTTCCGCGCCATTGAGCGCGTTTTGACTGCACGCAAGCCGGACCACCCAAATCCTGCTGATCCGATGTCGAAACAGACCGCAGATGCCTTTCTGCGTGCCGGCTTCGAGAAAGCGCTTGACGATTTGCGGTCTATCCCACATGAATTGGAGGAGAAACCCACCAATCCAGACATACCCGCTTTGGATACGCGTGACTAAAAACCAAACATTACCATGGCTGACGAAAATGAAACGCCCCAGGGCGTTACTCCCGTGCCGGAAGACTTCGTTCCCACGAAGCTTGACGGCCTGAACGATAACGACGGCGGAACGCCCGCGGTTCTTCCTCCTGACGTCGAGTCAGAGATGATGGAAGCGGCCAAGGCCGCCGGCATTTCCGTGGGCTCCGACGACAACGATGGAGCACAAAATCAAGCCAGTGGCCCGACCGGTCCTGAAGGTTCCGCCGAGGAAACCGAGGAAGCAACCGGCCCGTCCGGCGCCACCGGCCCAGCAGCTGGTGCAGCCACCGGCCCAGCAGCTGGTGCAGCCACCGGCGCTGAAGGTGTTACGGACGCCACCGGCGCAACCGGCGCAACCGGTGCATCCACCGAGGATCGTGACGCCGACCTCAAGCCGAACCTGAACCCGAACACGCACCCGAAGACCAAAGAAGTCATCGAGTCGTTCAAGACCAAGGCCGTCGAAGCTCGTAACGAGCGCGACCGCCTTGCCAAGGAACTCGAAGAGGTGAAGGCCAAGGGCGGCGCCGGCACGGTCCCCGAGAACGTCATGAAGGAGTTGGAAGAACTCCGCAACCGCGTGCGCGAACTCGACATCACTCGTGATCCTTCCCTGAAGGCGAAGTATGACGACAAGATCGCTGCCAACGTCGAGAGTGTCCTGAAGACCCTCAAGGAAAACGGCCTCGGTGAAGACGCCGAGGGAAATGAAATCCCTGGGTTCTTCGACAAGCTGAAGGCCGGCGGTATCAACCTAAAAACCCTCCTCCCCTACATCAAGAAGTTGGAAGAGGCCGGAGAGCTAGACACGGCCGAAGATCTGAAGGACATGCTCCGCAGCAACCAGCGCCTCGAAAAAGCCAAGGGCGAAGAGATCCGGGACTGGACCAAGAACTACGCCCAGCGCCAACAGGCTGTCCAAGCCGAGCAGGAGAAGCAGGTCAAGGAATACCAGGCCCGCATCATGAAGGAGACCGACGCGGAAATCCTGAGCACGCTGGAAGCGTTCCCGCAGCTCAAGCGCCCGCCGCAGGTCATGCCGAACGACAGCCCGGCCGTGAAGAAGGAGAAGGAGCGCGTACAGGCCGAATACAGCGAGGAATACAAGCGTTACCAGGACGCAGTTACCGAAGCCGCAAAGGAACACGGCACGACGTTCAAAGCCGCGGCCGTCGGCCTGCTCTACAAGAATCACATCACCCCACGCCTCCAGAAGTCTCTCACGGAGGCCAACGAGCGCGTGAAGGCACTCGAAGCCGAACTTGGAAAGATCAAGAAGGCTGGCAGCTTCAAGCCATCCTCCACACCCACGCCGGCGCCCACCAAGAAGAAGGAGGCGCCCTCCGGTGGAGGGTTCGATGATGGCATCGACTCGATCGCCGCGGCAGCCAAGGAACTCGGCATCAACATAGAGTCGTAAACCTCCTAGGGTTACGGGTTCCGCAAAAACCCGCGAGCCGGTGAGAGGCCGGCACCAATTTCAAAAACCCACCATGATCGACCTCATTTCAGTCGGAAAGAAATTCATCGAGCGCCACGGCAAGGACAAGGCCTGCGAAGTCACAGGCAAGTCAATTGCGTTCGTCAACAGCTGGGAGTCCGGCGCCAAAAACCCAACCGTCGAAGACGTCCAGAAGATGCTGGAGTTCGACCCGGACCCGATCCACGCTGTCCATCCGCTCTACACGAACCCAGAGCTTGGAAAGCGTCTCGCGATCCTCATGGTCACGAACCGTGCGGTTCAGCCGGCCACGATGGAGAGCGTCATCCGCCTCTACGACCCAGCGAAGATGCAGTTCATCCGGCAGACCACCAACTTTCTCACACGCGGGCGCAACCAGGCTGCGTGGAAGTTCCTCCAGTCTGGGTGCGAGTGGAGCCTGTGGGTTGACGACGACATGGTTTTGCCGTGCGGGGACGCCGCTTGGTTCAAGAGCGTGTGCTCGGCGCCGACGTTCCCTGACACGTTC
>Ga0116182_1005722_pt1 | contig 10568 bp, 9 predicted proteins | sample AD_UKC077_MetaG_FD_89805 | JGI IMG/M metagenome (GOLD analysis project Ga0116182, IMG submission 89805) | Active sludge microbial communities of municipal wastewater-treating anaerobic digesters from USA - AD_UKC077_MetaG | ecosystem: Engineered > Bioreactor > Anaerobic > Digestate | place: USA...
TAAAAATTTATCATGCCTCGAAGATGGAGAAAGGAGTAAGTTCGCCAATTCTGCATGATATAATTCTTTCCGTACTCAAACTGGGCATTCGATATCTTGTACGGATCACTGGGCATAGATTCCCAGGGAGTTGAACCTGCCGCATGGAATACTTCTTTTTGTGCCTCAGGGAACGGCTTTTTCTCAAGGTAAGATTTTACGCAGGCAGCATAATTCAATACGCCGAATCCTTTTTCAGAGCAGAGTGCGACTGAATCGTACTATACATACGTCCTGACCATCCATGGTGACGTCATGAGGAAGATACCCAACAAGAGCATGCCGCAGGATTTAAGATAATTTGGCCTGAGCAGCAGTACGAACATGAGGAGAAAGGGATAATACTGGGGCACCGGACGTACGAAAATGGATAATCCGAATATGATACCGGAAAGAAAATACCTGCTCTTCACCAAGAGCGTGAATGCTGAAAGGAAAAGAAACGTAAATAGGGTTTCGGGCAAGAGTGTAAACGTATAATACCAGGAAAGCGGCTCTATGGAATACAGGCAGGCACCGATGAGAGCAGCCTTTTTCGAGAAAAGAGCCTTTATTAAATAATATAAAACAAAGATTGTAAGTATATGAAGCAGAATCTGAACAGCCAGCACTGCTCCGGGGTTTACACCGAATATCCAGTAGATGAAGGCTATAAACGATGGATAGCCCGGCATCCGAAGCGTGCCGTGAAAAGTCTGCTCATTCAATAACCCCAGTGCAAGGTTATGATATAAAATTGCATCACCGAAGAGTATCTGTGGTATGTCCAAGCTCAAACACATCACCTCTTAAAAAACGATTGATCCACTTAAGTTCATGAAAATATTGAGAAAGTATACTGAAAAACCGTCACTTTGTAAAAGTAAATGTCATAGACGGGAGGCGTATCCCCATGTCTTCTTCTATAGGAAGACCCCTCTGTGAAGGATTGAATAGCTGACCATAATGCCCTGAAACGATCATTTGATCCGGAAGCCCTGGAGTGATATTCTTAATTTCACCATGACATTCATCTGGAGGAACCTTCCGGTTTTCTTTATATGGTTTATAGGCCTGTCCACGCTCAATAATGCCCTCCATAACATCTCTCCTCCTGTCGAGAGTGTCAGGACGCTCTCTTTTCTTCCTCTCGCATGTACATTGTTGCTTTTGTGGTTTTCCATCAGACGCGAGATCGGGAATATGCAGGATGATGTCAGAGCGCGAAGGCGATTCTTTGCCTGGGGTGCAGGGCTTGTTCTGCTTTATCTTACGCCGCTGGTCCACGACTCGTTGATTCCCCTGAGTCTGAAAACCCAGAAGCACATTTACGAAGCGAGCGCTCTGATACAGTTTGTCATCCTCGTGATTCACGGCCGGACATGGCTGAGAGCACATGATTGGATATGGGTTTTCGGGGTGACGCTTCTCTTCGGTATGATTCTTGAGAATGGCGGCATCATCATGGGGGTATTCGCGGAGCCGAGATACTTGCTGTACGTTCCCATGCTGCCCGCTCCCCTGGCAACAGCTCTCGGATGGGTAAACGTCATGTACTGTGCTTTTTTCAGCATCGAAAAGCTCCTGCCGCAGATGGGCTCTATTCAGAAGGGGCTCGTGTGCGCCTTTATCGGACTGTCTCTGGATCTCCCCTTTGACCCGGTGGCAACAAGGCTCGGGTGGTGGGTATGGGATCCATCGCTTCAGTCAAAGCTCTGGGATGTTCCCGTGATAAATTTCATTGCCTGGTTCTGGGCGCTCTTTCCCTATGGAACGGCGTACTATTGGGTGAGGCAAAGGAAAAACTACAGAGAGAGAAGGAAGATACTCTTGCTGGTGGGAAGCTTTCCGGTGATTCTGATGGTAGAGTTTCTGGGGGTTTTAGCCAGCCTATCCCTCGCGGGAGACCGGGAAGGCCTTTTGATTTTCAAGAGGTTCTTCAGCTCCGTCGGCCTGATGTGAGATTCCGGTAGAGGGTCTCGTATCTTCTGATCATGACCTGAAGGCTGTAGTGCTCCATAATGCGTTTCCTGGCGCGCTCGCCCATGGCCCTACGGAAATCCGATCCTGCATCCAGCAGCCACTGCCATGCAGCGCACAAGGCTCCAGGATCTCTCTTCGGGACCACGATTCCCGTATCCCCCACCAGGAGAGCTGAATCTCCCGCATCGGTGACCACGCAGGGGATGCCCGTTGCCATAGCCTCGCCGATCGCATTGGGCAGGCCTTCGCCATAGGATGAAGACGAGGTAGCGATATCAAAGGCGTTGAGCAGGCGGGGAACATCGCGTTGTTCCCCCAGCAGGTGGACATGACCGGCATGCGGCATCATGCTCATGAGTGATGATAGTGCCGGGTTTTCTTCCGAGACACCCCTTCCTGCCAGGATGAAATGTACGGTGGCGTCCATGCTGGACAGGAGAGTCGCTGCGCGGAAGAATGTCGCGTGGTCCTTCATGGGGTCATACCGGTTCATCAGCCCGATAACGGGGGCGGCATCGGGGATACCGAGTTGCTTCCGCACGGATCGCCGCGAGGACTCATCCGGGCGGTATACGGCGGTATCGAAACCGTTATGGATAACGGTCCAGGTTCTGGGAGAATAACCGAGAGATCCATGGAAGTTTTTTCCGGCAATCGAGTTTACCACCACAGCATCCGGCAGCGGCGAGAACAGGGCTCCCGCCTTTACCGTCCACCGATAGATTCTCCCGTATCTGCGGAGATCCATGTCAGAACATCGGATGTTCCAGACTAGGGGTATTCTGTAGGCCGTGATGAGTCCCAGAAGATTTGCATGGTACATCCAGCTCTGTATAACATGCGGGTTGAATCGCCTGACGATCCTTGCTAGTCGAATCACTCCGCGGGGATCGGGTAGACCTTTTTTCATCCCCAGCGCTTGGACGTCCGTGCCCAGCTCTCTTATCCGCTCTCCCAGCGGACCGATTGAGGTAAGGGATACGACATGACTCTCGTACCTTTTTGAAATACCCTGTACGAGCCTCAGGAGGTTCATTTCAGCGCCGCCAATATCCAGGGTTGATATGAGGTGGAGTACCCTGATCCTGGGTTCTATGCACTCACATACCATAGCGCTGCCTCCACATCATGAACACGAGCAGCAGCCAGATGCGGTCAACGGCAATGGAGCCGTTTTTCTGCCGGAACTCCGAGACCGTCTGTTGCACAGTGTGCAGATTGAGATAGCTCTGCGCGCGAAGCGAGTCATAGTTGAGGTATTCATCGACAAGGTCCATGAACTCGTCGTGAAGCCATGAGTAGATGGGCACGGCAAACCCCTGCTTCGGCCTCGAAAACAGCTCCTCGGGCAGGTAACGTTTCAAGAGCTGTCTGAGAATGTACTTGGTCTGGCCGTTACGAAACTTCATTTCCAAGGGCAGTGCGCGGGCAAATTCCACGATCCGGTGGTCGAGGAATGGATCCCTGCCTTCGAGACCGTTGAACATGGTGGCACGATCGACTTTGGTGAGGATGTTCTCGGGAAGATAGTGTTTGAAATCCCATAGCATCATGGCGTCCAGGAGATTCTCACCAAGCTGGTCGAGGGTAGGGCGAAGGTTGTGATAGCTACCTGTAAGCTCGCGAACCTCGTGGGGGAGCCAATAGCCGATCGCGTACGGGTACGCGCCTGAGGCGTTCCCACTCCAGTTGGCAAGCACTGCCTGGAATTTCCGCATGCGGTCCTTGATTGCAGGGAGTCTCAACCTCGGATGGACCTGAGCCAGCCGGGCAAATCTGTCGCTTCCCAAGAAACTCTGAAGATATCCGGCAGTTTTCGGCACCCAGGAGGGAAGCGGGGAGATGAACCTCTGGAGCGCGTACATCACCCAGTAGCGGTGATAACCGCAGAACAGCTCGTCTCCTCCGTCCGCTGAAAGGCTGACCTTGACATGATGTCGTGTCATTCTCGAGACGATGGTCGTGGGGATGCCAGATATGTCTCCGAAGGGCTCGTCATATATCTCGGGCCACAGGGGAAGGATCTCTCGTGCATGCTCAGGCGTCACGAACTCTTCCGTATGCTCGGTGCCCAGATGCAGGGCGATCTGCTTTGCCCAGCGTGACTCGTCGTAGTTTTTCTCCCTGAACCCGATGGTAAAGGTCTTGATGGGCGTGCCTGAATGTTTCGCCAGAATCGCCGTAACCAGTGAGGAGTCGACGCCACCGGAGAGGAATACCCCCACCGGCACATCAGCGATAAGGCGTTTCGTGAATGCGTCGACCATGCTCTCTTCGAGTCGATCGATCAGGGTTTCCTCCGGACCTTCCATCGGAGAATGCTTCGAAGCGGTGGCGCTGGACCAGTATTCGTGTTTCTCTATGCGAAATCCAGAGGATACCTTCAGCCAATGGCCGGGTTCGAGCTTCCAGGTGTTTCGGTAAATGGACCGGGGGCTTGAGATGTATCCGTAATGAAAGAACTCGCCCAGCGCATCGATATCGACCTCCAATCGACCGGACAGCCCTATGTGGAGGGCCTTGAGCTCGGAAGCAAAGGCAAAGGTGTCCTCATGGTGATAGTAATACAGGGGCTTTACCCCGACGCGGTCTCTGAAGAGATACAGGCTTTTCTCAAAGGAGTCCCAGACGGCAAAGGCAAACATGCCGATAAATTTTTGAACGCAATGCGGCCCCCAGGCGGCGAAGGCCTGGAGGACAACCTCGGTGTCCGATGTGCCTCTGAAGAGAACCCCTCGTGCCGCAAGGTCTTCCTTGATCTCCTGATAATTGTAGACCTCCCCGTTGTAGGTGAGGATGTACCTCCCATCGCTGGTGCGCATGGGCTGGTTCCCTGTCTCGGAAAGGTCTATGATCGAAAGTCTCCTGTGACCCAGGGCCAGAGCTGTCTGGTCTTCGAGGAAGATTCCCGCATGATCGGGACCTCCTCTGGTCATGCAGTCACGCATTCGAATGCAGACGTCCTCCAGATCGGGACAGATATTACTTTTCCAGATGCCAGCGATTCTACACATGAGAAATGGCTATCTTATCCCAGAGAATTTGAACCAAGGAAAAGCTTTTTTCTTCAAGACGAAGACATGGCAGGAGCTTCCCAACAGCTGGCCAGCCGCTGGTGTGCCGGGATGCTCAGTGTCGGGTCGAACAACCCATACCCTATGTAGAAGAGCCTGTTGGTGCAGTATCTTTCCACGGTCCACCCGGCGCCCCGAAAGAATGCAGCCCATCGGAACCTGCTGAAGTAGTACATCTCGCTCACACTGGTGCCGGTCTCTCCGTGACGGGACGGAAACAGGGCCTTCTTCATCTTTTGAGATTTTTGCGCAATCCAGCAATAAGCGTTCATCATGCCAAACCACTTCTGCAGCAATAGAGCTTTTGGCAGCATAACCGGAGGATAGGCACTGTTGTCTGCCGCTGATTACCCCACAGGGTACACATCAAGAAGTATCCGCTAAAAAAAGCTCCCATCTGATATACTCATGGACCAACTTTAAGAACCTCTGCGCCCGTGAAGATCTTAATGTCTTGCTCAGCTCGTAATCCAAAAAACTCATGCTCCGCTCATACCCCTTAAACCCCATATCACCTCTCCATATTCATTCCATCTCGGAAGGAGCATATTATGAATCATTAATATTATCATTTTATTAATGGCTATTATTTCCGGAAATCAGCTTTCTCGCTAGTTCTGTCGTTGACGGTATTACGCAAAGGCCTCCAAAGGTCTCTTCATCCGAATATAATTAGTAATTTCAACAGCTATATTTGGAAGAACCAGTAGGGGATAGGTGCTGAGTCTATGCAGTCTCTTTTCTCTGCAGAGAAGTTATGAAGTCAAAGAGTCTTTTTCCTTGCAACCGATAGTCAAAGTTCTTTAATGCAAGGGATTTGCCATTTTCTGCCACCTGTTCCCTGGCTTCGTCTGTCAAGGCCAACCTGAGTGATTTGACAAAGTCATCGATATCATCCGGTTGAGAGAGATATGCCGTAACCCGATTGTGAAGAAATTCTGCGACTTCCCCGACATTGCATGAGACAACCGGTCGTGCTGCCATAAGATAGTCAGCAATTTTGCTAGGGAATCGGGCTTTCGAACGTATATCATCGTGCAACGGGGCGAGAAGAGCCTGTGAACCGGCAAAAAGCTCACGTAGAGTGTCGCCCGGGACAAAATGGTCGTATATGATGAGCCGCGATCTCAAGCCTGACCGCTCGGCAAAATCCTGCAGGCAATTCCGGGTTTCATCAGATGCGCTTCCGATGAGCATCAGTTCCATATCCTGCCTGCCCAGCTTGGCCATGCTCCTGATCGCGAAGCATGCATCTCTGTAATATCCCTCCAAATCAGCACAGAACAACACATAGGGGCGATGACTCTGATGAGGCTTGACGTTTTCCCATAGTCTGGGATTTACGAGAATGGGCATTCGATAACATCTGGGGGGCGAAAAGGGGATGGCTCTGGGTTCCTTGACTTTCAGCTCAAGATATCGGGATATAACAACCACTGCATCCGTCATAGTCATTGTTAGATAATTGAAAGCCCGGTCATACAATCTTCTGGATATATTCTGCCGAGGTATTGCAGGGTACCATTCCACCAGAAACGAGATGTAAGGGACCTTGAGAAGCCGGGATAGGGAACGGTATATAATATGGTTCTCGAGATGACCCCCATAGTAGATAACTGCATCCAGCCGATTTTGCTTCTTGAGGGCCTTGAGCCTGAGGCAGGTATGTGTGTGAGCCCTGAGAACCTCTCGAACCCGTTTACACAGTTCTTTGGGGCGGATGGGATCCCCGGTTGTGTACTCATAGGTAAATCCACAGAGTGATCCTTTGAAACAGGTATTGAGAGGATGCTCAGGGCGCTCGGTATGCCAGGGGATGAGCACTTTGATCTGTGCGCCGGCCCTGCTCAAACCGTCGGCGAGCAGTCTGACATAGTTGCTGGCTGCAAAGCCGTGGGGCATTCCGCATTCTGTCACAATAACAAAAGAGGGCATGGAGATTGGACGGTCAGACTTCGTGTACTATGACGGATTCGATTCCGCCGATTGCTGCGGCTGCATTGGTAAAGGTGCTCCAGTAGCTCCCGATGAGCTTCCGGGTAGCGGCAAGGCACAGGAGGTCTACAAGTGCATCCTGGATGGCCTCCGGGACATTACGGTCAAGGCTCTTCTTTGGGTGGATCGTGATTCTGTCTGGAAAAATGGCCTCCAAATGTTCTTCTACGTCCGGAGAATCGGTTGCAAGAAAAAAGCGCGTCGCAGGGTCATTGGCGAGCTCGAGCCGCATGAGTTCTATGAATCCTGATATAGGGCTGTGCTGAGTTGCCATGCGGTTATCCGATCTCCTGATATGAACTCCAACAGTGTTGTCTGTAAAAGCGCCGGTCAATTCCCGTACGGCTGTCCGGATTCCGGCGACCGGTTTGAAAAACCTGAACGGCTGTAAGCTGGGATAGAAATTCAGGTAGGTAGAGATGTAAATTGAGTTTTGTCCCGCCAATCTTTTATAGTCGTAATGGGCCTTGTTGAGGGTGGCGATTTTCCTGTTGTCATAGAAAGTATCGTACATCATCGGTCCAAAGGCTTTGTGGAGTCTGTGTCGGATGCGTCCTCTCAGGGTCTGAAGAGATATCTGCTCAAGATGGGCAATCTGGGGAGGAACCACAAAGAGCTGACTGAAATCGCAACTGAAGGTTCTATCTTTATACCACAATACATGCAGTTGCTTGCCGATTGAAAGCGAGAGGGCAATGGCGGAGTCCATTGCCTGCATGCGGTTGCATAACCCTCCCCAGGGATTGATGACGAGGGTGTTTTTCTTAATGGTAATCATCGGAGGTGTTCGAATGGAGGAGGGACGACCATGATGATATCGTCTTCAACGGTAATATCGGCATTGGGCCGGTATGAAAGAATGAAATCTCTGAGCTCGGCAATGTCCGGATAGTCATGTGTGCCGTTGAAGCATCGGGCGTCATCTATCAGGATAACATGATTGAATGTCCCGGCGGCGAAAATTTGCTCGAGCTCCCTCATAATCGGGGTGTTGGTCTGAGAACGGGAGGTTGATTGTCCGGAATAGTGCCCGTCCAGCCAGAAAAGAGCCGGAGCCTTCAGTTTCTCGATTATCTGCGAGAGCATAACCCCGCTGTCACCGTGGTGGATATGAATGTGCAGTTGATCGCTGAATTTTTGGGAAGCCCGTTTGTATAAGTCATTACTCAGCTCTATCGAGTGGATCTGACGGAATGAATTCTTTACCGCCGCAACCATGTCGCCCCGGTATGTACCTGTTTCTATGAAGGTAGTGATATGATGGGCGCGGGCCATGGAAAGGATCTTCTTCTGCTTGACGATGTGCGGCGGCGGCACGGGTTTGCCCTGCAAGTGCCACCTTGTGAAGATGAGCGTGTTGAGCAAACGGATACAGGTATCATACGGGGGGAGTGATCTGATGGAATCGATGAGGGATTCGACTTTCATAATTTGGTCAGCTCGGTATAGAGCTCAAGGTGGCTTTGGGCTGATTTCTTGATATCGAAGTTTTTTTCTGCATCTGACCTGGCTTTTTGAGCACATTGAGTATACCTCTTGTTGTCTGAGAGAATCCATGCCAGGCCTTTTCCAAGTTCTGCAGTTTCGTAAGGTTTTGCCAGGTAGCCGTTTTTCTCATGATCGATCAGGTCCCGTGGACCACCGATATCAAAGGCGACGCAGGGGGTGCCACAGGCCATTGATTCCATGATTACATTAGAAGAATTCTCCAGCCGGGATGGAACCAGGGTGACATCAGCTGCGGAGTACAAGATCTTCAGGCTGATGTCGTCATGCAATCGCCCGAGGAACCTCGTTTCAACTCCTAAATCATCATAGTAAGCGGGTCGTGATGATCCAAACACAATGAGCTCCACTTTCTCCTGCTGACAGAAAAGGCTCTTCATATGTGCAATTGCGGGGGGTATGAGATGAAAGCCTTTGTTGAAATCAGCAGTTGCATTGTTTGCCCCAAACAGGATGAGGTATTTGTCGGGAGGAAGATTCATCACATTGCGGGCAACATTTTTAGCAATAGGTGTATACCAATCCACACCTATGCCATTGCGGATCACTTTGATCGTAGTGCTTTCAAACAGAGAGCTCTTCGCGGCACAATCAGCAAGCCAACGACTTGGGGAGACCACAGTGATGACAGCTCCTTTATAACTTTTTTGTTTCCGCTTCCATATCCACCTGGAAAGATCATATTCTTTCTGGCTGCCAAGCTGGGGGCAGTTCCCGCATGTATCCTCATACCTGAAGCAGTCAATGGGTATATGGCAGCCGCCGGTGAACGGCCAGGAATCATGAAGGGTCCAGACCAAGGGCCTGTTGATGAGGGGGAAGTCTTCAATGCGGATGAATCCATCACAAATCCAGTGAAGATGAACAATATCCGGGTTCATAGAGTGGATCTTTCTTATGATCCGGGTCGGCAGTGCTTGGATATGAAAAGGGGTATTTTTCTCGTTGCGATAGATTTTTAAGGGGAGGGTATCGAGACGAGGATTAATGAATCTTCCCAAGAATTTTCTCCAGGAACTCTGCGGACCGTATACCGTAATGTCGTCCCCCTGCCTGTCCTGAACGAGCATCTCTGATTCGGCCCCGAGCTGCAATAGAGAACGGTGAAGCCGGTATGCGGCACGGGCCGCACCGCCTGCTGTATCATAGGTGCTCAGATGAAGGATCTTCATTTATTACCCATACCTACAAGGAACTTTTTAAATCTTGTCAGAGGGCCTCTCTTGTAGACTCTGGCAAAGTTCTTAAGCAACTGTTCGTCCACAAATGGGACGGGTGGAAGTTTGGGGTCTTTCTTTGTTCTTGAGAGATCGTTGCAGTAGATGGTCGTCCTGCGTGAATGGATGCCGGTGTTGTCGTGCCCGATATTGTTCACGAAGGAGCGGATCGGCCAAAGAGCAAGGGAGTTGTGCACAAAGTGTGAATACGTCCAGCGAATAGCCCAAGAGTCAATCTGTCCTTCCATCTGGGCTATGAGCATGTCACTCAGATCACTTCCGCTCCGGTCAAAAGATTTCCGGGCAGCGACGCTTCCTTTGAAAGAAGAATAGTCAGAGACCTGCCAGTCGGCCTTTAACCAACGGTTTTTCCATGTGGCCCACCCCCACGACGAGTTTCGATACGTGAAAAAGACATCATGTGTATAATGTCTAGGAATTTTCAAAAGCTCGGGGGGATGATTGTATCCGCATATCGTAAAGACTCGTTCCGTTTCCTCATAGAAATCGAGCGCGGCGTTCATGTAGCCGAGAAAATATGGAGAAGTCACGATATCGTCTTCAAGCACGATAGCCCTGCCATACCTATCAATCACGGATGAGACTCCATTGATAATACTATTTGCCAGCCCCTGGTTTTCCGGATTTTCGACGATTTCAAGAGACCGGAAACCCTTGATGCTTCGGACATAGTTTCTCACTTCAAAAACAGGGGACAGGTCACGGTCGTCTCGTACTCCGTCGGAAAATATGATCAGGTCGCTTTGTGAAGCAA
>Ga0116182_1005727_pt1 | contig 10562 bp, 7 predicted proteins | sample AD_UKC077_MetaG_FD_89805 | JGI IMG/M metagenome (GOLD analysis project Ga0116182, IMG submission 89805) | Active sludge microbial communities of municipal wastewater-treating anaerobic digesters from USA - AD_UKC077_MetaG | ecosystem: Engineered > Bioreactor > Anaerobic > Digestate | place: USA...
CGAAGGATATTTATTGATATACTACAATTGACCGGATATTATGACTGGAGGCTTCAGCTTAATTGCAAACAGTGCAATTAGTTGGAAGCCTCTTTTACGGTTTTTGCTGCGGAACTCAGGATATATCACCAACGACGACAACGTATCAAGAAGGTTTCCCTTTTATCTTTTACGATATCCCACTATACTTCGCCAAAAGGAGAATACGATGGTCAGTCGAAGTGAAGCTCTCGCGTTACTGAAGAAATACACCCCCGACGAAGCTCATCTCCACCACGCCTATTGCGTGGAAGCGACGATGAAAACCTTTGCCCGGCATTATGGATACGATGAGACCTATTGGTCTTTGGTCGGACTCCTTCATGACATCGATTATGCCCTCTATCCCGATCGGCACTGTCAGGTCGCTCCGAAGCTTCTCTCTGAGATCGGCGTCGATGAGGCATTCATCCGGGCGGTGGTGAGTCACGGATGGGGCTTGTGCAGTGATGTCGAGCCGATTCATTTCATGGAGAAGGTTCTCTACACGATCGATGAGCTCACCGGGCTGATCTACGCCAATGCCCTGATGAGGCCGGAGCGCATGAAAGGCATGAGCGTAAAGAGCGTCAGAAAAAAGTGGTCCAGCCCCTCGTTCGCCAAGGGGGTGAACCGTGAAGTCATCGCGAAAGGAGCGGAGCTGCTCGGTCTTGAAATCAATGACATCATCACCCGCACGATCGAAGCTCTTACGGAGATCAGCTCCGAGATAGGCCTCTGAAACTGTCGTAGGGATATTCCTTGGAGGCCTCCGCAATCAGAGCAGGAAGCGTCTCATACCGGGGCAGCACGGTTTTCTGGGGAGGAAGGTTCAACATTCTTTGAACGTTGCCCCCAAAGAGGTCTTTCAGCACCTCGTTTGAGAGATTGTGCTCATACAGCACCTTCAACAGGGAGAGCATCCCGCTGAACCCGGGAATACCGCTTGCCCCCGCTTCCTTATCGGCGATCGTATGCGGAGCATGATCGCTTTCAACCCAATCGATTCGTCCTTCAAGCAGGGCCTCAAAGAGCTTTCTGCGTGTTTCCTCATTTCGGAGCGGCGGATTCATCTTCGCATACAAGCCCCGATCCTTCGCCGTGTCCCGGTTCAGCAGAAGATGGTGCGGTGTTGCGCCGCAGCTGATCCTTCTTCCCTCCCTCCTCGCCTCTTCAACAATCAGAAGCCCTTCGATCGTGGAGAGATGGGCGATGTGCAGGTGGCCGGCAAAGCCCGCTTCTTTGCTGAGGGAGAGCTGGTCACGGATCGAGGCGATTTCTGCTTCTTGAGGCCGGGCGAATGACTGTGTTGAAAAATCGGCATTGTCATACAGCTCGGGGCGAAGGAGCGCTTCTTTTTCACAGTGGAGCGCAACGGCACCGGTGTAGCCGCGCTCAGCCAGGCGACGATACACACGGGCTTGAATCTCCTCCTCGACCAGGCCCATGTTGCCGGTGGAGTGTCCGGCGAAGAGCTTCAATCCGACAACGGCGGGAAACAGCTCCTCACAGCTTTGAACGATCTCGTCGATCTGAGCGGGGTCGCTTGTCACCCCTGCCCAAAGATGATAGGAAACGTTCACCTTCACCCTCTTTGCAGCATCAATCCGCTCGATGATCCTCGTTCTTGTCGTCAGCGGCGGATCGGTGTTGGGCATATCAATCACTGCGGCAAACCCGCTTTTTTCAGCCACAAGAAGACCATGGGCAAGCGTTTCCTTTGCACTGAGATTCCAATCTCGAAGGTGGACGTGCGGATCAATCATAGGCGATCAGGGATGGAGCATGCTCCTTCAGATATCGATATTCCATGAACGTACCCCACTGACACGTCAGCCGATCGCCGCAGACGCATTCGCCGCACATCCCGATTCCGCACAGCGTCATCAGCTCCTGTGAAAGATAGAGGCGCTCCTCCTTCACTCCCCCCTCGAGCACCGTCCGAGCGGCAAGAGCCATGAACACCTGTGGGCCGACCAGATAGCATGCCGTATCCTCATCGAACGCTCGATCATCGAGAAGATCCAACACCCGTCCCGGCTTCCCTTCATCCGCCACGCAGACGAATGACCCATAGGAGGAGAGCTTCTCCTCAAGCAGAGCGCTTGTTTCGACGGCTTCGCTGGTTCCGACCAGAATCTCGATCGCAGTTCCTCTTTCAGACAGCTGCTCGGCCAACGCGGGCAGGACCGCTACGCCCGTGCCGCCCCCGATCAGCAGGGCTTTTTTTGTTTTCGGGGGATCGAAACCCTGGCCGTACAGACCGCGGATATACACCTCGTCGCCCTTCTGCAACGAACATAGTTCATCGCTGAACGGACCTCTTCGCTTGATCACGAACGTCAGCGGATCGTTGTGGGCGACCGAGAAGGGTTTTTCCCCGATTTGCGGCAGCCACAAGAAAGCGAACTGCCCGGCCTTGGTGGGAAGCTCGCCGTCAAGCCGAAGAATCGTCGTGTCACTGCCGTAGGCTTCATTCTCAAGCACGATGTGCTTTCGGTACTCCATCTGGCGATGGGTCTTGATGAAGGAAACGGAAGAGATTGCGGGCTTTTTCCCGTTGTACAGAAGATGGTTCGCCTCTTTCTTGATCGCTTTAAGGTACTGAGGCCAGGAGCGTTGATCCACCGTGCCGAGGGCGGATCCGATTCCGACGACATTTGCCCCCGCCTCGATGAGCTTCGCCGCATCGGCTCCTGAATCAACCCCGCCCATCCCTATGATCGGGATCGCTTCTCCGAGCGCTTCCCGAATCTCCGTTATCGCCTTCAAGGCGATCGGAAAGACGGTTTTTCCGCTTTGCCCTCCTTTGCCTCCCAGCTTGTTTTGAAGAATCGGTTTCTTCGCTGCGGGATCGATGTGCAGGAGGGGGCCGACCGTATTGATCGCGACGATGCCGTCCGCTCCCGCTTCGACGACCGCCTTGGCGATTGATGCGATATCATTGACATTGGGCGTCAATTTGACAAACAGGGGCGCCCGGCATTCAGCGGTGTTCGCCTTGATGAAACGCACATAGCGGGAGGCAAGCTCAAGATTCTCCCCGATCGTTGAACCATATCCCGGCTCTGCATGCGGACAGGAGAAGTTCAGTTCCACGAGATCGGCCACTTCATCGAATGCCTTGACGAGAATTACGAAGTCTTCGGGGGTGGAAGCGGAGAGCGATACGTTCAAAAGAGAACGGAAGGAATGAGTTTTCCTCAGCTGCCGCAGTTCATGGAGGGCGACCTGAAGACCGGGATTTCTCAAACCCACCGAGTTTCCGAACGTTCCCCTCTCCACTTCACAGATGATCGGTTCACGGTTTCCGGGATTCGGCTCATGCTGGAAACTCTTGGTGGTGATGATATCGATGGCGTCCACCGATCGATCGAAGTAACGGATCAACTCCGCTTTGGTGGAACCTACTCCGCTGACTGTGGCAAGAAGCGTTTCACCCTTCCTCATCAGCCGTTGAAGCACATCACTCATAGTGAACACTCCTCGATGAGCGCTCGCAAAGAACCTTCACATCGATCGAGCCAATCATCCGGCGCGGGATCTTTTTTCCACGGATGCGTCAAGGAGCTTGAGCTGTTGATCCGAACCAATGGCAAGGGATAGTCCACTTCGCGGAGAATCGTCATCACTTCGGTTGCAGAGCCTCCCTGGCTTCCCACTCCCGGAATCAACAGTGGGACCGATTGGTCGGCATACCGTTGGGCGATCGCTTTCAGTTCATCCAAGTTGGTGGCTCCGACCACCGCTCCGACGTGTCCCCTCCTGGCGTTATAGGCGATGATCTGATCCGCTACCGCTTCATAGAGCGGAACCCCGGTCCGGAGCATGAGGTTTTGCAGATCTTTTCCGCCGGGATTGCTCGTTCGATTGAGAACGTAGGTCCCAACCTTGGAGTCCTGAATAAACGGTCCGACGGAGTCGCTCCCCATATAGGGGGCGACCGTTACCGCGTTCGCTCCCCATCGTTTGAACGCTTCGTCGGCGTAGTTACGACTGCTTGTCGCGATATCGCCGCGCTTTGAATCGAGGATGATCGGGGTATTGGGAAAGAAGTTTTCCAGAAGGTCGAAGAGATCGGCAAGGGCGAGCGAGCCTGAGAACTCCTCCTCTCGGGGATTATCCAGCACGGCATAGTATCCGATATTCGGCTTGAACGCGGCTGGCAACAAACCGGAGAGATTCATCCGCCGAAAGAGCTGTTGAAAATAGGTGTTCAGCTGGTGACGAACTCCTTTTTCTCCATAGGGAAGAATCTCGGGCTTCACATCCAAACCCATGCACACCACGTTTCCGACCTGCTTCGCACTTGTTTCAAGCAATTCTTTGTACGTCATCCTTCCTCCCTCATGAAGCCCCGCTCTATTCCCCATCCGAAGGGATCGCTGCTCCATGCCTCGAGGCTTGCCGCCTCGGATCGCGAGATATACCCTTCTTTCAGGGCGCTATCGAGCATCACTTCGTAGGTGAGAATCGTATGGAATGCCGCTTTCGGGTTCAATGCGGCAAACGCTTCCTCCGCTGCCGCGAACCCGTAGGTGAAGATCGCCAACGTATAGGGACACTGTCCCTTGGCCGCAACGATCGCTTCGACGGCGTTCGTCGATGAAAGGCCGGTGGAGATCAGATCTTCGATCAGGAGAACATGGGTGTTCTCATACGTTCCGCCTTTCGCCAGCCCCTCGATCTGATTGCCGAGGCCATGCCCTTTGCTTGAGGAACGGACATATGAAAGAGGTTTTCCCAATCGGTCGGCCAAGGTCGTGGCGTGGGGAATCCCCGCCGTCGCGGTTCCGGCGATCGAATCGGGATCGTATTTGAGAACATTCAAGATCGCTTCAAACCCTTCGGCGACAAGCGCTCGGGCTTTACTGGAAGCGAGCAACCGGCGGTTGTCATTATAGATCGGCATCCGGTAGCCGCTGACCCATCGAAAGGGATCGATAACATTGAGGCGAATCGCCCCGAGCTCAAACGCCGCTTCGGCGATTTTAGGCCCATATGTCCGGGTAATCTTTTTGAGGCTGTTCATAGCTTCTTACTCTATCCTATTTCCTGCTCCGCTTCCATATTTCTTTGAACCCATGCTCTTTGCCGCAGTATGCGCAGGCGAAGGTGTTTTCCTGGGTTCGATAAAAGCGGGCCATGACCCCTTCCTCCTGATCGGGATGGCTGATGCACGCTTCATTCGTACACCCGAGATCTTCAAAATTATAGATTCTTGGCGGCAAGGAGAGACGGAACTTTCGCTCGACTTTTCCGTCTTTGATGAGATTCAGCGTTGAACCCGGAGCGACGGCCGCAAGGCGCTTGAGGTGCTTGCGGTCGAGCTCGTAAAGGCCCGGACGGAAAATGATCCCTTTATAGGTCCCTTGCTGTCCGCTGGAAACCCACTCCCCTCCTTTTCCCTTGTCCAGCTCCAGCACGCTGCTGATCAGGCGCATGTGATCGCGAATCTCGCCGATCTCATACCCGCGAAGAATATGGTCGATCACGATTCCGTCATGAATCGGTTTCACCCCTTCGCTGATCCGTTTCTCCTGGGGAACCCGGTCATCAAGATTCACTTCTTTGATGTAATCCTCCTCTTCGGCAATCGGGGGTCTGGTCGAGACGAACTCCCTTCCGATCTTTCCGGCGATCAGGGCGAGAAGGACGATTCGAACATACATCCCATTGATGCTCTGCCGCTCCCAACCGTTCAGGGGTGTCTCATCCAAAAAGGTGGGAATCGTCGGGTGTGCCTTATGGCGGGGAAGCGGGTGATAGAACTTCGTATCCGGAGGCAGAAGCGGAATCAGTTCTTCTCGGAAGGTGATCGCCCGGCGAAGTTCGGCCTCCTTCTTCAGGACTTTGTCACCCATTCGTTCCAGTTGAGGACGGGTGAAATACCACTTGGGCGCGATATCAGTTTCTTTGAGGTACGTATCGATCGAATCGAAGGTTCGAACGTTGAAACCGTGGTCTTTCATTTTGTGGACGTAGGTTTCGGGCATCACCAGCTCGGAAGGCGCGACCAAGTCCACAAAGACGTTGTTGAAGATTTTCAATCCGTCCGCTTTGGAGTGGACTGTCCGGCCGTGATAGAGATCTCCGACCAAGGCGAGATGAAGCGTTTCCGTCGACCAATCGTTATCCTCGAGAAACGTGAATTCATCGAGCAGTTCTTGTGTGGGGTGTTCGTGTTTGCCGTCTCCCGCATTGATGAACGCAGGTTTTTGCTTCAAGCCGTTTCGTTTGGCATAGGAAGTGAGGCACTCCTCCAGATAGGTGCAGACCCCCTCGACCTTGCTGCGAACGATGAAAATCGTATTGGAATATCCGCTGAGGGTATAAAACGTGTCGGCGTAGCTCTCCCCTTTGTTGAAGGAAGAGGAACCGCTGTTGAGGTCCGATACTTTTGCGTGATGAAACTTCGCGGCATTGCGAAAGGATTCCTTCGTCCTTGTCGAATCTTCCAAAAACACCTCATAGATTCCGAAATCCGGATCGGCGATTCGATATTGGTTCAGCACTGCCTCATCTTGAGTTTCAAACGCGGATTTGAGAATCCGTGCATGCTCAAAGAGGTACAGTCGTTCTTCTTGTGAAAGATCGTCGATCACACACAGTGATCGGCCATAAAACGTACCCATCGTTCTCCTCCTGGCAAAAAAAAGTCGGCCCTAAAGCCGACTGTATGCAACAACATAATTGGATTCAGATTCCTGAACACGGTGCGGTGCATGTACCTTCATCTGAAGCCTCCTCATTTCTGTTCTGTACAATATCAAAGAGGAGCGACTCTGTCCATCCGATGCCGCCTATTTTTTTCCGCGCGCAGCTTCGTCCCCTTCGATTGTGGAAAGAAAATCGATTGTCTTGGATTCGGTTACGAAAGGTTTCGGCGTATCCTTGGAAATGGTAGGAGTGAAGATCGGTTTCTTTTCGTTTTTTTCATTACGCTTCCCGTCCATTTCCTTCGGATTGCTGACCGTATCTTTTTGGAGAGCAACCGAAGTGAAGATGAGTTTCTCTTCGCTTTTTCCATTAATCTTCTCATCCATGTCCTTCAGACTCATAAGGGCGGCGTGCGGACCGAACGCACGGACCGGGGTGAAGAGCGAAGGCAGTTTTCCGCGAACACGAACGTCCCGTTTGTATCGTTTGCGATACCACGAAGCGGTTCGTCTTCTGGGGAAATAGCGATACTTTCGTTCCGCCTTGGAGTAGCTTCCCTTTCGATAGTAAGTCGAGTAGCCATACGATGATCCATAGCGGCTATGCTTCGAAGGCATCACCCCGTTGAAGACGAAACCCGCCAGCTGGATATTCGCATTCCTAAGACTTTCGAGAAGATCTCGCAGAGCGTTGCGGCTGGTTACTCCCGCTCGGACGGTTATGATCAAACCATCGACGTGTTTGGCTATCGCAAGCAGTTCGCTCGCGGCATCAAGCGGGGGAGCGTCGATGATGATGTAATCGTAAACCTTGGAAAGCGCCTTCATCCAGGAAATATATCTGGGATTTGAGAAAATCGCCGCCGGAACCAAGGGTGACGATCCGGCGGGAAGCAAATGAAGGGTATTCACGTCTTCGAGAGGCTGGACGATGCAATCCTCCATTGAAACTCCGCTGGTTACCACATCGACCAACCCGACTTTCTGGTGCTCAAGGCGGAAGAAGCGTTCCATGCTCGGCAGACGCAAATCTCCATCGACCACCAGCACCTTGTTACCCAGTTGAGCCAAGGCGAGGGAGATGTTCGCGACGATCATGCTCTTTCCTTCAGCCATCGCGCTGCTGGTGATCGAGAAGACTTTCTTGTCGTTCATCGAATAGATCATATTCGCGATAAGCTTGAGGCGCTCCGCTTCAAAAGAGTTCGGATGGTTACGGACGATGAACATCGGATACACATCTTTTTGATGTGTTTTCATGATTGGGACCCACCCCAGCATCGGGACGTTCCGACCGACGACTCGCTGAACTTGCTCCTCGTCCTGGATTGATAAATCCAATGATTCCACCAACAAGGCAAGCAGCAATCCGATCGCCGATCCCAACAGCAGGGCTACCGCCAAGATCAGGAGGGAATTGGGACTGACCGGCCTGATCGGCAAGTTCGCCGTGTCGATCACTTTCACGTTTCCGCTGACTGAGGCTTCGAGGAGTTTGATCTCCTCGAGCATCTCTCGAAGTTTCAAACCGATCGCTTCGCTGATCTGAACATCTCGCATCAATTCGGAAAGCGTGCGCTCCAAAACGGGCAGGTGGGAAAGCTCTTCTTCAAACACTTCAGCCCGGCTCTGAAGAATATCGATCGACACCCTCGTGGTAAGAATCTGCGTAATATCCTGGGCCAACGAATCGATGTAGCAGCATTCAATCAGTTTTCGAACCCGATTCAAAAGGCTCTTTTTCGTTGTATCGATCGCATTGTTGATGGTAAAGATGCGGGCGAGCGTTCCTTCGGACAGCGCTCCCTGGCCGAGGTTCGTCGGCAACGACTCGTACATCGCCAGTTCAAGCATCCACGATTCGAGCTCGCCGAGCTTCTTCGTGATCTCTTCATCGCTTTCGATCGTTGCAAGCAATCCCTCGGAAGTGGTGCCGCCGCTGGCGGTAATCAGCGGTTCATGGGAGCGCAAGCCGATATACGCTTCTTCGAGCTGGAGTCTCAGGGGCTCAAGCCGAAGATCATAGTAGGATATCTGATTGACCAATAACGAGCTCTTATCGGAAAGCTGGATGATCTCACTGCGCTCTTTGAAATCTCCGAGCTTGTCGTTGGCCTCTTTGAGGGCTTGATCGTTGATCGGAATCTGGCTCTCGATGAAGGTTCGCTGAGCGGTTTTAGAGTTCCGGGCGATCGAAGTGAGCATGTTGTCGTAACTCTCGGCCAGGACATTGGCGAAATCTCGCGCGAAGAACCGGTTTGCGTCGGTGACGCTGATGCGAACGATGTTGGTGTCTTTCACCGTGGTGACGGAGATCTTCTCCCGCACCGAGTTGGGAAAGGCGATGTCCATCGCGTAGGATTCACCTTCGTCATTTTCATACTTTGTGAGATCAAGCCGTGCAAGGGCCTCGTTGATGTTGCTTCGGGAGGTGATAAGCTCGACTTCCGTTGCGATCTTCGCTCCGGAAGAGGTAACACTGAGCAGCGAATCGATGGATGAGGAGTTTTGAATAGGGCTGACGAGAACAGAAACCTGAGATTCATACAGGGGCGTCGCCCAAAAGAGATACCCGACCGCTCCTCCTAGCACCAACACAAGGCCGAGGATGAACCAGAAGAATCGCTTGCGGAAGATTTGGAGAAGTTCTCTGATCGTCATTCCCTCTTCATCGAATTGCTGGTGCGTCGTATATTGGTCATCATATGCTTGATTCATGAGCTGCTCCTATAGTGACCGCACATCTTTGATGATGCTCAACGTCGTGGACACGATTCCCAGTATTGCGGCAACCAGTCCAACGATGGCGACGGTCGGTGCGATATCTTTCGTAAAGGTATTCTTCTTGACGATGATTGTCGAGCTGGGGGGAACCTCTTCTTCCATCTTGCCGATTTTCCTGCCGTCTTCACCCTGAACTTTCACCGACAGGGGGAAGGAGGCATCATCGCTGTAGCCGCCTGCCAGCGCGATGTAGTAGCTGGGGCTCTTGTTCGGCGCATACGCGTACATTCCCGAACGCACCACCCCGCCGGTTACGGAGACGAAGCGCTGGCTGAACGGAATCATGACCGCATCGCCGTTCTCCAGGGTACGGGTCGAGTTGGGATCCTGCCCATAGAGAATCTGCTGCAGGTCGAGGTTGATCCGCTCTCCATCCCGGAGAATATACGCTCGCTCAAGATCGCTGATCGAAAGGAGTCGGCCGCTCAAAGTTTCAAAGACGTGCTTGACCGTCTCGCCCGGGTAGAGCTGATAGAAGATCCTGCCCGAAACATACCCGGTCAATGACGAAGAGCTCAGGGTGTTCGCAGCCTCGGTCGAGGAGATCGCCCCCTCGATGAGAATCGACTGCGGCATCGGTCCGAGCAAGTCGACATACACCTTGTCAAGATGCCTCACTTCAAAATGTTGCTCTGCAAGCAGATCGGCGTACAGGATCGTCCAGTCGTTCAGATTCTCGTCAAACCGCTGAATCCGGATGCGTTGAATGTCGCCGCCGGAAAGAACGCCTCCGGCATAGTCCGTGATCAGCGAAGAGAGGCTCTCCCCTTCTTGAAGCTGGTAACTGCCCGTCCGATACACATGGCCGTCGATATGCACAAGCCTTTCGGCTCGACCAAGACTCACGACATCTCCGCTCCGGAGCAACGGGTCTTCTTCAAGGACTCCTTTGCGCAGCGCGAGATAGAGATCATAGGAGTTCCGGCTTCCGTCGGCATGGGTGATGGTGATCGTTCGAGTCGAGGTGTAGGGTGTGGCCGCACCGACGACCTGTGACAACCGGGTAAGACCCCATGCTTGGACGGTTCTGGATCCGGTAACCTCCCCGATCACCGAGACATAGAAAGAACCAACCCCGGTGAAGACCACTTGGGGGTTGGA
>Ga0116182_1005743_pt1 | contig 10539 bp, 5 predicted proteins | sample AD_UKC077_MetaG_FD_89805 | JGI IMG/M metagenome (GOLD analysis project Ga0116182, IMG submission 89805) | Active sludge microbial communities of municipal wastewater-treating anaerobic digesters from USA - AD_UKC077_MetaG | ecosystem: Engineered > Bioreactor > Anaerobic > Digestate | place: USA...
AGGATTTTCGAACGCTGATATTTCTGGATTGCTAGGAATTACTGTCGAGGCAGTAAAGAAATCCAAGCAAAGATTGAAGAGAAAACTGGGCGACAAGTATGATCTTTTGTTTCAATTGATTGCTGTAGAAAACTAAAAAAAACGCTCTGAAATTTTCAGAGCGTTTTGCATTTATTGATCCGAAATTATATTCGATTAATATCTGTAATATTCTGGTTTGAAAGGACCTTCAACTGGAACACCAATGTATTTTGCTTGATCTTCTGACAAAGTTTCTAATTCAACTCCTAATTTTTTAAGGTGCAAAAATGCTACTTTTTCATCTAAATGTTTTGGCAACATATACACTTCATTTCCGTAAGCTGCTGCATTTGTCCAAAGTTCAATTTGAGCTAAAGTTTGGTTGGCAAATGAGTTACTCATTACAAAACTTGGGTGTCCTGTTGCACAACCTAAATTTACCAAACGACCTTCTGCTAAAATGATGATTTCTTTACCATCGATATTGTAAACATCAACTTGTGGTTTTACTTCATATTTGGTGCTACCATAATTTTCGTTTAACCAAGCCATATCCAACTCATTATCGAAGTGACCGATGTTACAAACAACGGTTTTATCTTTCATTTTTTTGAAATCTTCACCTTTAACGATATTATAATTTCCGGTAGTTGTAATTACGATATCTGCATTTTCAACTACAGTGCTTAATTTTTTAACTTCAAATCCGTCCATTGCAGCTTGTAAAGCACAAATTGGATCGATTTCTGTAACAGTAACGATAGATCCGGCTCCTTTGAAAGAAGCTGCAGTTCCTTTACCTACATCACCGTAACCACAAACTACGACTCTTTTTCCAGCCAACATTAAATCTGTTGCTCTTCTCACTGCATCTACTGCAGATTCTCTACAACCGTATTTGTTATCGAATTTTGATTTTGTAACTGAATCATTTACGTTGATTGCAGGCATTACCAAAGTTCCGTTTGCCATTCTTTCGTACAATCTGTGAACTCCTGTTGTCGTTTCTTCAGAAAGTCCTTTGATTCCAGCTGTTAATTCTGGATATTTATCGAAAACCAAGTTGGTCAAATCACCACCATCATCTAAAATTAAATTTAATGGTTTTCTGTCTTCACCGAAAAATACGGTTTGTTCGATACACCATTCAAATTCTTCTTCAGTCATTCCCTTCCAAGCATAAACTGGGATTCCTGCTGCTGCAATTGCTGCTGCTGCGTGGTCTTGTGTAGAGAAAATGTTACAAGAAGACCAAGTAACATCTGCGCCAAGTGCAACCAAAGTCTCAATTAAAACTGCAGTTTGAATCGTCATGTGAAGACAACCCGCAATTCTTGCTCCTTTCAATGGTTGAGATGGACCGTATTCTTCACGAATCGCCATCAAACCAGGCATTTCTGCTTCAGCTAGATTAATTTCTTTTCTTCCAAATTCTGCTAATGACATGTCCTTCACTTTGTAAGGAACGTATTGTGTTGTAATTTCCATGTGTTTAAATAAACTTTTTGCAAATGTACGAAATACCTTTCTTTCTCTCAAAAGAGATTTAGAAATACTTATTATTACTTAAATCTATGAAGTTGCATGAGTTTTTTTTGAAATTGCTTACTTTTACCCTATAATTTTTTTGATGCCACTTTATAGAGATTTTTCAGATGATAAAGCAACGATTCTTCTTTGGAAATACGATGAGAAGGAAGAATTGAATTCTCAGTTTCTTGTAGAAGCAGAGAATTATGAAAAGATCAAAGATTACCATCCAACCAAATTGAAAGAACTTCTTTTGGTTCGCAAAATTCTGAAATCTGTTTTACCTGATCACAAAATTTTATACCGCGATCGAGAACCTTTTTTGTTTCCGCAAGATTTTGAAATTTCGGTGACGCATTCTTTTCCGTATGCGGCTTTGGCGATTTCTAAAAGTAAAATTGGGATTGATATTGAACCTTTTAACCCTAAAATTAAAAGAATTCAACATAAATTCTTAAATGAAGATGAGGCGCATTTTATAGAAAAGGAAAAAGAAGTCGCGTATTTAACGGTGATCTGGTCTTTGAAAGAGAGTCTTTACAAAATTCATCATTCCAATTATTGGTCGCTCAAAAAACATTATGAAGTAAAACCTTTTCATTTGGATTTTCCTTTCAATATTCAATGCAGAGTTCATGATGAGAAGGTTTCTGATTTGTTTAATGCGCGCGTAGAATTCTTTGAAAATTACTGTTTCACGATTGTTGATTGAGTTTCGGGTTCCAGTTTTTCTGCGCCTTTTCTTTGTTCTTTCGCAACATCATAGATCAGTTCCAAAATTTCCTGTAAGTTTTTCAACTCTGTTAAATGCGTAATTCTATTCGGATCGCGCAGGTTGGAAATTTCGTTTTCTGTGATTTCTTTTTTTCGAATTTCCATTAATTTTTGTACAGAATCTTCCGGTTGTAGGGCGCTTTCTTCTCTAATGTTTTCATGGAATTTTTTTTGCTCCAAAATCAAACTTGTTCGCAATAATTCGGCAGAAATTTTCCGGTTCCAACTTTCAAAGTCGATTTCCGGATATTTTTTTGCAGATTTTGAATATTGGGAGAATGAAGCAATATAAGCAGTGATCAAATGCGAGGTATTCACAAATTGGTGGATGTTTTCGAGTTTTTTTTGTTGATTTTTAGGATCAGAGATCATGCGCTGAAAATTGTCTGAAAGATTCGCAAGATCAATGATTGCATCTTTTCTTTTCAGTTTATACTCTTCCATGATGATCTTTTCAGCACTAAAGAAATCCATAACCGCATTGAAATATCTTAAATTGCTTTTCGCAGCTTTTTTCATCAAATCTAAATTCTGTGTATGTTCCCAAACGGGTAAAATAAAGTATGAAACGCCAAATGCAACCAATCCGCCAATAGCTGTATCGAAAATTCGGTCTTTGAAAATCATGTTTACATTTCCCGGATTCAGAAAGTTGAAACTTAAGAAGATATAAATGGTCATAAAAAATACGGCCCAAAAATAATTCGCTTTTAAAAAACTGAAACATAAAATCATGTTCAACATTAGAAGCGCAAAAAGTATCGTACCGTTTGAAATCCCTAATAAAAGCAGATATGCAACGATGGCTCCGGCAAAAGTTCCATACAATCGTAAAAGATTTCGGTGTTTCGTCGTAGAATATGCAGGTCGCATGATCGCAACAATCGTAATTAAAATCCAGTAAGAGTGACCGATGCCAAGAAATTCTAATTTCGAAAATAAATATCCGATTAATAACGCCAAAACAATTCGAACGGAATGTCGGAAGTGCGATGACTTCAGCGAAAAATTGTTCCAGAGAACTTTTACATTTAATTTTTGAGTGTTGGGTAAAAATTTCTCTAAATCTAATCCGGTGGAGAGACTTTTTGCCAATTTTTGATCTTGACTGAAAACTTTATAAATGGTTTTAATTTCTTCTGAAATGTCTGTAATTCTAACCAAAATTAGGCGCATAATCATAAAATTCTCCAAATTATCGGAGTTCATTTTCTGATTTCGAAGGTCGAAATAATCTTGAAAAACGGCATGAAGTTCTTCTTCGATGTTCAATATTGGTTTTGCTTTGGTACCACTTTGCAATGCAATGCCAATATTGCTCAGTTCCGCGGAAAGTTTTTCCAGATATTCACTGATGGTTTTCAGAAAACCGGTGTCGCCGAAACTCTCTTGAATTTTTTTGTAATCACTGTCGGAAGTCATTAATTTCTCATGCAGGTCGATGGAATTGAGAAACATCAACATTAATAATCTGCTTGTTGTGGTAGATTCATTAACGATTTTACGTGTTTTGAAAACCGTTTCCCGAGTTTCTTCCTGAAGATTTTTAATTTTGATTTGCTCGGCAATCACTTCCGAATATAGCGTAGGAAACTCTGGTTTATCGAGGTAAAATTTCGATTTAATTTTAAGATAATCTGCGAGCAACAAATAATTTTCGCCAATCATTTGTCCGGCTAACTTGTACGGCTGAATGGTGGAAACGACCAGAAAAATAAGCAAATAACAGATAGATCCTGCTAGAAATATGAGGGAACTTTTTATGATATCGGTTCCTGTTAAATGACCATCAATAAAGATGGCTAAAACGACGAGTGATAAAGAACCAACTGCGGCAAATCTTTGTCCATAAACACCGATGATTGAAAAGAACAATCCAAAAACCACAATTTCCACATAAATTAATGGCGGATAATCTTTGATAATACTTGCAATAAGAGCCACGAAAAAGAAGCAAACAATTGCGAGGATGAGTGAGTTTCTTCGGCGCACAAATGGTCCAGGTTGATCTGTTAATCCCACAAAACTTGTTGCGAGAGGGAAGAGGAAGAATTCTTTGAGTATTCCAAAATACGCGAAAATGACACTCGGAACTACAATTGCCAATGTAATTCGCACTGCCGAAAAGATGTATTGGCTGGTTGCAAATTTTTTAAATTCTGTGGCGTAATTCATGGTGTAAATTTAAGAGTTTATTGTTTAGTACATGACAATTTTTTAAACCACAAAAGCTACAATAGTTTTTTTTCAAAAAAGTGTAATGCAAAAATATTCTTTTATAGAGAATATTAAAACTATTAAAAGTTAAGATTCTGTATTATTTTAAAATTAGAATTCACCAAGTAGTTGCAGGTATTCAATTATAAATTAAAGGCATTAAATTGATAATCGAAACCATTCAATCAAATGATGTAACTATGAAATTGGTGGTCTAAAGTATTAAATCAATGGTTGGAACTATTCAATCAAAGGTTGTAGCGATTAAATTGATAGTCAAAAGCATTAAATTGATGGTCGAAACTATTAAATCAAAGGTTGTAACTATTAAATTGATGGTCTAAACTATATAGACAGGCTCTAAAGTTTATTGTATAAAAAAAGTCTCAATTTCTTGAGACTTTCAATTTTTTATGACAAATGATTAATAATCTTGTGCATTAGAAGATTCTTCACCAATATTCCAGGTTAAGCCGAATCTCAAAGTATTATCTAAAGCAGAATTTACTTTAGAAGTATTAATTAAATAAGACATGTCTAAACCAAAAGATTGGTATTTCAGACCAACACCAACGGTTGCATATTGTCTTGCTCCCTGCTCTTCACTTTCATGAAAATATCCGCCTCTGATGGCAAACGCATTGTCGTATTCATATTCTACAGCTCCGCTGTACATTAAACTTTTTTGATTACTGAATGATTTTCCGATCCCATCAAGTACGCCTACATTTGGAACATTTCCAGCGTTGTCTGGTCCTGGAACCAAAATTTTCGATGCTTCGAAATTTAACCCTACGCGGTTTAAATCATCAATAAATAAATCGTAGCCTGCTCCTAATCTCGCCATTGTGGGAAGGTAAGATCTTGATTCGTCATTGCCGGTATAATCTAAACGTGGTCCCAAATTTTGGATGGCAAAACCACCTCTTGCGCGACCCTCATATTCATTAATACTTGCATGTTTAGGAGACATAAAATATCCTGAAACATCGACTGCGAATGAATTGGCTGGTTTCAAAGTATTATCAGAGTTAAATCCACCAGACAAATCTGAACGGATAAATCGACCTGTAACCGCCATGGAATAGGTGTCGGTTAATTTTAAACCATAGGCAACATCAATAGAAAATTCATTGGGTTTTGCAGTTCCTAATTGAACAACCTCATTTCCTACGTAATCGGTAAGATCAACAGCACCCATATTGAAATAATAAATACTTGCGGAAATTGTAGATCTCTCTTCTTCTCCTAAAAACTGGTGATATGCACCATAAAGTAAAAATACATCATTGGTCAATTTTCCCATATACGGGGTATAATTGATTCCGATTGCAGAAGTGGTTTTGCTGAAAGGATATTTCGCGGCATTCCAAAACTGAGAGAAAGCATCAGTTGTTGTTGCAACTCCTTGATCACCCAATCCTCCTGCTCTTGCATCCGGAGAAATTCGGAGAAAAGGTGCGCCGGTGAGAACTGGCTGAATCTGCGAATACGCCACTGCACTCAATCCTAACCCTAATCCTAAAAATAGTTTTTTAGTCAATGTCATAAAGTAAATTTTTGTCGTTATTTTTTTTATTTTAATAGAACCATTTTTTCTACTGCAGTTGCAGTTCCCTTGCATTTGTCCTGGTTCTGACTTTTTGCAAATATTTTAAAAATATAAGTTCCTTTTCCTACTGCATCACCAAAATCATCGTTCCCATCCCATTCAATTGCAGTTCTAGGTGTTCTAAAACCTTGGAAAAACGGTTCTGCAGATGCAGTGGTGCTTATTGTTTTTACCAATTTTCCGGTGATGGTATAGATCTGTACATTTACATCTAAAATGTCATCGCAATTATGTTCAAATTGAACGTACGTTTTATTGGTAAAAGGATTTGGCCAATTTAATAATTTATTAACTACTAAATTTTGATTCGTTTCATCTTTAACTACAAAGTTTAACGTTTCAGTTGTAGAATTATTGTTAATATCCCAAACTTTAAATGTTAATTGGTGAGGTCCCGGTGCTAATTTACGAAAAGGATAACTTACATTTCCTTTTTGATAATCTTTTAATGAAGGATCACTACACCCATTTCCATCCCCAGAAAAATAGAAATCATTCAAAACGACGGTATCGACTATTTTACCATCCAAAATTACAGTTATGTCGTGTCCGATTCCGGAGCCTGTAGAATTAATTCCTTTATCATCATTTACACACACAAGAAGCATAGGGTTTTGGTCGGTAATTCCTCCATCTGCAAAATTCGTGTTGTTCATGTATAATTTTACTTTTGGTGGAGTGGTGTCATTGATACCATCTGGATTAATTCCACCCACTTGCTGAATTTGATTGTTAAATACATCGAATACTTTGTTGTCAGCATACGCCAATATTCTTCCGTTTCCAATTTCGTAATTAATGTCTTTGGGTACATAAAACTCCACCTTGAAAACACCATTTACGGCGAGTCCAGAAGATTTTACAATAGGACCGTTTTCTTCAGTAAAATTAAGAACTGGAGTCATCTTTGGCTCATTGTCGTTATTCAATGTTTTTTTATTCAGTCTCTTATCAAAAATGTTTATTGCAACTCTACCATTGAAAGAAGTATCAACGGTGCCATCAGGTTTATTTACGTGTCCATTTACAGTTACAAAATCCAAAGCACGCAATTGTCCGGGAACAGGAGAGTCAATCTGGTCAATATTGAGTAATCTTTTTGGACGGCTTAATTTTGTAGCCGGATCACCCAACAAATTGACTTTCAAATGGTCTGTAAATGCACCTTTTTCTATTTTTGCTTTCAAAAATGCATCTCCAAAATTGACGAAATCATCATTAACCAATTCAAATGCACGTTTGGTAAATATTTGGGTAAATTGTTCCCCATAACCCACGCCAATTGCGCGGCTCGAAGTCAGCATCATTGCAGCACCACCTTCTTTTGATTTGATGACCTGTTCTCCTGCCGAAAAGGTGGTCGGATCGTCCCATAAAGTAAATTCACACGTGATGGTCGAAATTAAGGGAAAACGAGTATATACATTATTAAAATTATTAAAATTCTGAATTTCATCGGTTGTTAATACGCGCTCTTGTGACCAACCGTTGATTCCGCCATGTCCGAAATAAAAGAGATACAAACTGTTGCCCACATCATTTGAAATCGCTTGATTAATTTGGGGATATTTTTGTCCACCCGCAGAAGTTTGAGCAGCAAATGCATCCAGGTAGAGTTTACGGACATTGTATTCTTTTCTTAAAGGACCAATTTCAAAATTACTGGCCAATGAAGAATTCATGGTATTATGGAAAGGAACCAAATTATCAGCATCATCATCTACAACAAAATCAAGTTTCATACGCCACTCCCCAAAAGGTGTGGATTGCCCCGGAAGTGCGTTATTATAAGCAAGCGCTTTATCAATTAATATTTTGGCTTCAGAAAGATTTGCTGCGGGTAATCTTCCAACGGGTAAATCGGGAAGGGTAGATGATAAGGCGGTAGAACCAGCATCTTGTGGTGAAGTCATCGTATAGTAATCATCGGTCACAAAAGAATCGGCATAATTTCCGCTTTCTTCACTTTCATAAGAAGGAATAATATCTGAACCTGGACTATTTTTTCCCTTATAATCATAGGAAGTGTCTCCGAGAATAAACATGTATTTTAATTTTCCCTTCGGAGTATTGAGCTTCGTTGCAAAATCTCGAATTGCGGTAATATCTTTACTACCACTGCTGAATTCATTATAAATTTTATTAATATCAACTACGGCAACATTATATTTATTTTGGTAGAAATTGGCAAGCCTTTGTGCGTGACCCATCATTTGCGGAACGGTAATCATTAAATAATCAATGTTTTGTAATCCAGAGAGATCTTGGTTTTCCACTTTTCCTACAAAAGAAGGTGCAAATGCATCACTGCTTTTAAAAGCTACAAATTCGTTGACGAAAAGGCCGCTGTTCGCATTGTAACCAAAAGCAAAATTCGACGTGCTTCCCGATTTATTAACTTTTTTAATGACATTGGTAACATCGGAAACTTGCCATATTTGTTCCACTGCCGCTGCATCTGCAACACTAAAAGTATAAGTTGTACCGCTTCCTTCATCAATTTCGTAACTCCTGAAATTCATCTGGGAATTATTAAATTTCAAATCTTCTTTGTACTGAACTTCGGCGTAATCGAAATAAAACTTTCCATTCGGGTTGCTTCCTGTATTGGGTTGATAATTGAAGGTAATGGTATTTCCCTGCAAATTGGTAATCGTTGCAAAATCTGAATTGGGATATCTCAAAGGAATGTATTCCTTCTTTTCATCCGGTGCGATCGAAGAGATCAGAGGATTTGTGCTGTTAATATCCATCGTAATGCTATTTCCGCTGGATTGATAACCAATAACTCTTGTCCTGAATTTGATGACATCAGTTGGTTGAATGGGAGATTTCGTAGTAAAAGACACGGCTTTACTTCCGGTAAAAAAATCTCCAGTCCAAACTCTCCCGATTTTCATCAGGTTGAATTTTTCTTCGTTGATAAATTGGTAATCGTCATATCGATTGATGATGTTCGCATTGACCGCTTCATCCATTTCCTGAATTCTTTTTCCTGGTCCCAGATCAAAATTGATAAAGTAATAAGCAAAGTCATCATATATATTGATGAAATTTTTAGACTTCTCCGTTCTTGTTTCGATCCTGCGGTTGCCGTTTCCATTAGAATTTCCGGCCGATTTATAAATATTGTAACCGTGAGGACCTTGTGCATAAAAAAGCGCGTAATCATCTTCGTTCCAAACGCCGTCATTTTCCCCAATTACCTGTATTGCATCTTCCTGTAAAGCAGAAAATCGCGTATCTAAATTGTTTTCAGGCAACATTAAACCACCATTTCCGTAAATTCTAAAATTTTTCGGATTAATATTGGAAGGATTGATTCCATTATCCCGCAAAAATTTCGCGGTGATTTTGAAAACTCCCGATTTATCTACTTTAATTTTATAGAAATTGCCTGATTTTAAGGGGTTTTCATTAGATCCAATTCTCCCACTTATCGACAAAGCAGCATTGGTCGGTCCTCCATTTAAGATGCTAAAAGAAACCAGTCGGTAGAGATTGTTCTTTTCTAATTTTAAAGTAGAAACTCGAATGTTGACTGTTTTTTCCTGTGTATAAGGATTGGTATAGGACGCGATTTCTGAATTTTCTTCTGTCGGAATACTCGAAGTACTTATTTCAAAAATTTCTTTTGGAGTTATTTTTTCCCATACTAAATTCCCTATTTTTTGATTACCGCCCGACAATTTCTCGTTTGACCGGAAAAAAATTGTACCTTCTTCGAAAGCAAAACCTTCGTTGGTAAAAAACGGAACAATTGTTTTACTGCTTCCATAATCGATTGCTTTGCTTCCATTCCATTGAATATTGATGGTTTGTGCAGCAATTATGGAGAAGAATAAACTGGTTAAGGTTAGCGTTAAAATTCTTTTCATGGGGTATAAAGTTTCTCAGATACAAATTAAACGAAAAATAATAAATAATAATATGGTACAATAAAATTAAATTGTTAACGTTTTCCAAAAAAATCAATATTATAATTTGATTTATTAGATTATTTCTTTTTTCTTTGTACTTTGATAAATTCTATATAGACTATGAGCAAACTAAAGTTGTTTTCATTAATAATGCTAAGTTCTACTATTTTACTTATGAGTTGCGGCGGAAGCGGTGGCGGTAAAAAAGGTGGTGGTACAAAACGTTTTACCAGTAAAACCGGTTGGAAACCAAATGATCAAAAAGGTTGGTTTTTTACCGGAAAACAACAAAAACAGAAAGGATGGCCAGGAATGGTTTATGTAGAAGGAGGAACCTTTACCATGGGTGTGGTGAAAGATGACGTCATGCATGATTGGAATAATACTCCTAAAAGAATGCAGGTAAGTGCTTTTTTTATCGGGGAAACCGAAATTACCAATTACGAGTACAGGGAATATGTGACA
>Ga0116182_1005762_pt1 | contig 10511 bp, 2 predicted proteins | sample AD_UKC077_MetaG_FD_89805 | JGI IMG/M metagenome (GOLD analysis project Ga0116182, IMG submission 89805) | Active sludge microbial communities of municipal wastewater-treating anaerobic digesters from USA - AD_UKC077_MetaG | ecosystem: Engineered > Bioreactor > Anaerobic > Digestate | place: USA...
ACCATCCGTGGATTTCATGATCTCAGCTTTCGCCTCGGCAAGGACTTCCTCGTTGTTCGAGTTCTCCCACTTTACAAGCCGCTCCAGTATGCCAAAAAGACGCTGACGCTCGGCGTTCTGCGCTTCTTCGGTCGGGAACTGCTCCGGCAAACTCGACGGGTCGTCCACAAGGCTTGACCAGATGACTGCCCGTGCTGCTGCAAGCGGACGCCTTGCCCACCACAAATGCAAGGTGGATGGGTGGCCGTGGCGGATTGACTTCTCGCGGGCTGACTCCGCGTTTATTGCTTCAAGTGGCAGAGCCACTTCGATGAGTTTTTTCTTATATTCCATATCAGTTACCTCTCTGTAGTAAGATTTCCGAGCTTCCCACTAATTACACGATGTCATAGTTCACGCTCGTGGCGGCGAAATCGGGGCGTTCGCGGAAGGGGTTTTTTAGGTATACGGTCTTCGCCTGGTCTCCGTCCACTTCCACAATCGCCAGTATATATTCGTCAGGCTTGTTGAAAGCCGTAAGTATCTCGTTTTTGCTCACTGTCACTGTGTTCGCGCCCCGCGCTCTGCCTTTGACTTCTATGAAGCGGAGCGTCGCGCCGTCCTCCCCACGCTTAGATTGCGGTATTTGAGACTCTACATCGTAGCCGACTTTCGCTGCGCTTACATCACGGGGGATATATCCAAGGGACGTTTCTATCTCCATAACGGTTTTCATGGCGATAAGTTCAATCTCACGGCGAGCCAACGCATCGGCGGCAAAAGTATCAGGTCTGCCAAGCAGTTTGTTTAAAAGACCGCGTGGTATGACTATTGCTCCTCCGACTACCACGGGCGGCGTCGCGGAGATGAGTTTCTCGGTCTCCAGCTCTGCAAGACGCTTTTGCATCCGAGATTCAAGCTCCTCTGCGCGTCGGGAAGCCAACTGGGAATTCAGCTTGGCGTTGGCCTTGCCCGCAGTCTCTTTCATTTTCAGATCGGCGGCACGGAAATCCCAATATTGTATCTCGGCGGTGAGCCGTTCTTTGACCGCCTTGGCGGTCTTGTCTATCAGTTTTGTCTTGCGCTCCTTGACTTCCTTAACATGGACAGGGATAACTTCCGATATGGCATAGCCGACGGCGGTTTCCTCCACGTTGGCTTGCAGCCATTGTTGCGTGGAAAGAAAATCACGGACTGCCGCATGCTCCGCTTCATCAGCTGCACGGTAGTCAAGGTATGGCGCGTATCCAGCATTCGTCGTCGTACCATCCTCCTTGAGTTCCACAAAGTGGATATGCTTGGAGATGATGCGTTTGCCGCCGCTCGGCAGGATGACGCCGTCTTGTACAGAGTCTTCGATATAGGACAGAAGCCTCGCATCCGTGCCATAGTCGCTGTCGTCAATGAAAACCGCACCACGTTTAAGAACATCAACGTTTCGCTCACGAATAAGGTCAATGGTCGCCTCAAGGAGAGGGTGTCCCGGCGCAATCAGCGCAGCCTGCGGCTGTCCCTGTATATTACAGAATGACTTGTCGAAGCAGATGCGCTCGTAGCGTTGTAGTACCGGCTCGCCGAAACCTATCTGCATATCCCTATTGCGTACGGCAAAGGGCACTGTGGTTATCTCATAGCGTCCTTTCTCGCGGGCGCGAATTTTGCCACCCACGCTCTGGAACGCCTCTAAAAAGAACGATTCTATAAAATGCGGCTGGAGCTTATGGGCTTCCATGCGCTCCATATCCTCACGGATAGCCATGACCCGATTCACATCCATCGTACCCTCGGTCAGAGCGTTTTCGTTGAGAAGTCGCTCAAGCGTATCGCGGTCGAGAGAGTGGTCAACCACCTCATAGAGCCTGCGCCTTACGTCATCTTGGTTGTTATAGCGCACCGCCTCGATAAGCAGTTCTCGCAGGGATTTGTTATCGAAAGTCAGTTTGCCTAAAACATCAAAAACCTTTCCGTGCAGGGCTTCGCGCTCCTGCTCCAGCTTCTCGAACAGCCGCTGGAACACCATACCTTCACGGGTTTCCTGCGCCACGAGATTCCAAAGATGGCAAACCTCGGTCTGACCGATACGGTGGATACGACCGAAACGCTGTTCAAGGCGGTTCGGGTTCCATGGCAGGTCGTAGTTGACCATCAAATGCGCTCTCTGAAGGTTGATGCCTTCACCTGCCGCGTCGGTGGCGATGAGGATGCGGACATCCTTGTCCTGCTTGAACAGTTCTTCAACCTTACGCCGTTCGTCGCGGAGCATACCACCATGAATGGTCACGACTGCGTCTTCGCTGCCAAGCAAGGATCGGATTTTATCTGTTAAGTAACGGAGCGTATCGCGGTGTTCGGTAAATATGATGAGTTTCTCCCTTACTCCCTCCGAACCGAACATATTACTATCGTCTTGGAGGAGTTTAGAGAGTTCGTCCCACTTGCGGTCTTCACCGCTCTGACGCACATCGTTCGCCATACGCTCCAGTTTTTTCAACGTGGCGATTTCAGCCTCCAGCTCCGCAATGGTCTGCGCTGCGGTGGCTTGGTCTACGACCTTCTCTTCAGTATCTTCCAATTCCGACGAAGGCATATCGTCATCGTCGTAATCGTCGTAATCCGAAACTGTATAATCAGCAGAGCGTTTTCCGATTCTTTCTTCTGCAAGACGGTTTTCCAAACGCTCGCGGCGACGCTTCAATGATTGATAGATGGCTTCCGGCGAGGAAGCAAGCCTACGCTGTAAGATGGTCAGGGCGAAGCCGACTGTATTCTTACGGTCGTTGTTAAGCTGGTCGGCGCGGTTAAATTCTTCTTGCACATAGTCTGTCACAGCGGTGTAAAGCTGTGCTTCTTTAGGAGAGAGGTCATAGTTGACCGTATACGCCCTGCGCTCAGGAAACAACGGAGTACCGTCGAACTTTAACAAATCCTCTTTTACAAGGCGGCGCATCACATCAGACACGTCCACAGCCTGATTTCCACTTCGAGCGACGCCTTCAAAACGGTCTTGGTCGATGAGAGACATGAAGAGTTGGAAGTCCTCCTCTTTACCATTATGCGGCGTGGCGGTCAGAAGCAGAAAATGCCTCGTAATAGAGGACAATAAGCGCCCAAGTTGAAATCGCTTTGTGTATTTGATTTCGCCGCCCCATACGGTTGCGGACATTTTGTGTGCCTCGTCACAGACTATCAAGTCCCAGTCAGTGACACGTAGTTTCTCCTGTATATCTTCGTTGCGGGACAGCTTGTCCAAGCGGACGATGCAAAGATTCGCTTCCGAGAACACGTTTCCTGTAACCGCTGATTCTATTCGGTCGTTGGTGAGTATCTCGAACCGCAGGTTGAACTTCCGGTAGAGTTCGTCCTGCCACTGCTCCGCCAAGTTGCCTGGCGAAACTATCATACAGCGTTTTAGGTCGCCCCGGACAAGTAGTTCCTTGAGGAACAGCCCCGTCATAATGGTTTTACCAGCGCCAGGATCGTCTGCAAGAATATAACGGAGCGGCAACCTTGGGAGCATTTCCTGATAGACTGCCGAAATCTGGTGCGGTAGCGGTTCAATCGCCGAGGTATGCACGGCAAGATATGGGTCAAAAATATGTGCGAGGTTAATGCGGTAGGCTTCTGACGTGAGCCGCAGAAGATTAGCGTCCGCATCAAAACTCCAGGGCAGGCTATTGTCGAGGGTGTCCAGCCGCTCCTCGTCTTCACGGTATAGTATCTGCTCAGCTACATTGCCGGCAGCATTTTTGAACGTGACTGTCATGGCATTCGTGCCATGCCATTTGACCGCAACAACACTCACCGGCATGTTTCCAGCAATACCGATGACGTTTGCACCTACAGTTATATCTTCAAGTCGAGCCATAATCTGACTCCTCCTTTTTCAGTTTTTCACCCCTATATAAAACATTGAGAATTGCCCAATTGTCACATTTCATGATCAAAGTAATCATATAAGGATAATATTGTCAAGTACTTTTTTTCTGGTCCTCACTGCGTTGCGGGTTAGGTACTTTTCTTCGAAAAGGTTAGGTACATTGCTTCGCAATGGTTAGGTACTTCGACTTCGTCGAAGGTTAGGTACTTTCACAGTTGTGAAAGGTTTTTTTAAAGGAAAGATTATTTATGCGACTTCGTCGCTGCGGACGAGCGAAGCTCGCCCCTACGTTATTTCTTTCTGACGAGCGAAGCTCGCCCCTACATTATTTTGGTGAGGTCTTTTCACATTCGTGAAAGTATTTTTTAAGCCTGTTTTCTCATTTTTTCATTCATTAGTTGTTCAGTCTCGTATATGACTATTTATCATATATATCCATTTGAGATTCTCTTTACATTCCCCTTGCTATCTTGGAGAATGAAAGGTAATTTAATAGGAATCGAAAGGGAAGATAATGGAGATTTTTATGGTCCTCGCATTGTCTGGTCCTCACTTCGTTGCGGGTTAGGTACTTTTCTTCGAAAAGGTACAGAAAGATTATTTATGCGACTTCGTCGCTGCGGACGAGCGAAGCTCGCCCCTACATTATTTTGGTTAGGTAAAAAATCAATTGATTTTTGTTTTGCTGTAGGTAATTTCACTGCGTGAAATTGAAAATTTAAATCTATTTACTTGTTCGTAGTTATCCATCGCACGTATACAAATAAGGCTATTTGTATTTACAAAGCCATGTTATTGGAAATGAGAGATTATTAAAAAGAAGTTGCAACTTCCTTTAAAAAAAACCTTTCACGAATGTGAAAGTACCTAACCTTCGACGAAGTCGAAGTACCTAACCATTGCGAAGCAATGTACCTAACCTTTTCGGAGAAAAGTACCTCACCCGCAGCGAAGCGAGGACCAAAGAGCGAAGTGAGGACCAAAGAGCGAAGCGAGGACTAATCTAATTGCTCTTATACATAATTAGTTTTTCTACGACTTCGATTGTTTTGCCTGAGCTAATTTGTTTTGCGATGACTTTATAGAAGTAGGTATTATTTGCAATACGATCGCCGTCATTATCTTTTCCGTCCCAATAGACTTGATTATAGCCTTTGGTACACAGTCCTGCTTTGAGATTACGGATCTTTCTGCCAGTGATGGTGTATATCCTTATCTCTATTTCTGCATCTTCGGTATTATTAAAGGTAAAATAGGCGTCCTTTTTTACTGGGTTAGGGTAAATCAGCACATCATTCAGTTCAATTTTTGAGCTTTTTGCCACCACAAAATCTGCCTTTGCTACTGTTGGCTTATTAAAATTGTCAAAGACGATTATCTTCAGCTGATGAGTCCCTTCTTCGAGGTTTTGTAATTGCCAATACAACGAACCATTTGTATAGGAGTCCAGATCATAGCTAAAGCCTTGTGTGACGATGATCGGCTCTGTGCTATCGTCCAATAAGAGAACAATTTCATGTCCAGATGAACCCAAAATATTGATACCATTAGAGTCAAACATATCAGCGATTAATAGTGGATTTTGGCTAACACGGTCGCCCTCTCTAAATTTTTTGCTCTCCAAGTATATTTTCACTTGAGGAGCATCATTGTTCTCTGCAAAATAATCATGTCCTGAGAAAGAGATATTAGTCAGATAATTAATATAATCTTTCTTGTTTAATTCGTCATAATAATAGGCAATCACCTTGCCTTTATTGCCTCCAATAATATCATCTGGCACGATAAAATCGGCATTAAAAGCACCATTCGCCAGCGTGGATTTACCAGTAAAAAGATTCTTACCATCCACTTTTACTGGCACGGATGCCATATCAGATAGTACATTATAACTGCGAAAACTGTCTTGCACAAAGAGTTCTGCTTGCCCCTGTTGACCTGGTAAAAAGCTACCTTGAGTATTGACTAATTCGCGTGCCTGAAAGTTATCTATTGTATCATTATTTGTATGGTCAAGATTGACATTATTCAGTCTTTCTGGACTATAAACGGGCAATAAAGGATCGCCCAATAATTGATAAACATAAGTATTAAGGTTTTGATTTACAGGCTTTTGACACATCAGCAAAAAGCTTTCGCCAATATTCTTTCTACTATTAAAAGAATTGTTTAAAATATCTGAGATCAGCAAAACATTTCCATTATTATATGAGTCCCTTTGTGCACCAATAGTAACAATAGCTCCACCATTGGGATTCATGATCATATATTCTGCCATACTCTTAATATTTGGATTATCTGTACGACCAACGCTACATGAGCCAAATATAATCGTGGTCAAGTGCTCAATATTATCCAAGCGCGGCATATCTTCTACACGCAAATAGTTTTCATCACCCACCGAGACAGGGTCGCCATGCCCAATATAAACGGTGATCAATGCGCCTTTTTTGATTTTATCTACAAAGAGATTATTCACTTCTGGTTTTTTCTTAAACTCATTGAGTGGATAGTCTTGGGCAAAAATCTTCTCTTTAAAAATCGATTCGTGCAGGATAGCCGAGATAGTCTCCACCGCATAAGAGTGCATCGTATCGGTGATGCTGGTCACATAATTAAAGTCATCTGCCAGAAATAGAGCCTGATTTGTCCATGTACCTTGTTTGCTATTCAAAAAATGAACAAGCTTGTTCTTATACTGCGCCCACTCGTTCATATTGGTAATAGGGATACGTCCGATAATCAAGTCTGGAGCGCTGATATTTGTGATATAAGCGAAGTATTGATCTGAGCTTGTTTTTGTATTAAAAGTCCCTCCCGAAGAAGATTGCGCCTTGATTTGCATGGTCATTATCTGATTTTTATTATTTGCCATCCCAGAGTAATTCCGCCAATCTATAGTGCCAAAGCCCAAGAGAACCGCCCCCTTCAATTTAGGTGCAGGACATATTTCATACAGATATTTCAGGTAATTTCTAATCGCCATAGGGTCGTCATTGCCACCAGCAAACTGATTGATAATATCCTCTTGATAGGCGATTTTTGCATTGAGAGAATAAGCCTGTTGATATATCTCCTTCAATTCTTCTGCCGCCTGTGCCAGAGCCTTATTAGTCACAATTATAAAATCAACCTGCCCTGTCTCTGCTGCCAAATCTTTCACTTGCTCACGCTTAATGGCATTTACATTGATAATATCACTGTTTTGCACAACCCAAAACTCATCCCCTGCCCTACTTTCAGAGACAAAAGAAAAAGCACTATTTTGATAATCAGGAGTAATCTTTGTCACCTTATTAAAGTCTTTCACACGATACACTTGCACATCTGAGCTTGGCTTGTTTTGAAACTGATATTTAATATTCTTTGCGGCTGCATTACTCTCGACAGCAAAACTATATGCCTGTCCCCTCTTCACCAATTTTTTATAATACATCACATCATAAAAGTCTAAAAACATATCAGACCAGATAGTTCGAAAGACATCCAACTGCATTGAGTTTGCTCCCTCTGTAAGGTTTGCCACTGCTCCTTCAAGCTTTTGCATAGAGGATGTTGACCATTGTAGAGATTTAAATTCTGTACCATTGAGCGATAATTTCACATTATGCCTATCGATACCAGTAGCTTGTTCGGTTTTGATAAAGGCTCTGATGCTCTTTTCTTTGCTAATATCCAGGTCTTCCACATTAAAATTAAAGAGGTATGAGGCATTGCTCCTACCCTCCATCTTTTGCGAATACCACGCATAATACGATTCGTATTTTTCATTCATTCTTGCACGCTCAGACTCAATATGCTGCAGAAAATAGACAGAATTCTTCTCCTCTGCCCAGTTATTTGGTAGAGGTTCACTCTCAATACGCTTTGCAGGAGCGGAAAACTCTCCCCATGTAAGCCAATATTTATTTGCACCAGAATATGGATTATAATAGTAAAAATCACCGTTTGTATTACTCTCATAAGAGTATTCACTATTCATGCCAAAACCGTCACGATCCCGTGCATAGAGCAAGATATAGTCTTGTTGGTCAAAGTTGCCATCATCTGCCCCAGAAACGTAGATAGGCACCTCGACAAACTCATGACCTGGGTCGCTTGGATAGCTGGACATTGTAGAGCCGCCAGTTGTGAAAACCCTTATCTTATGAGGGTCTATATCGCCTAAAGGGGCATCTGGTATCTGAGAAGCATTGATCCGATAAATACCGTCTTTGCTTGCCTCAAAAGAATACCAATAATTACTCTTATTAAATGGTGCAAAATTGACCTCACTCTCATCTACCCCATTATAAAATCGCTGCCCTGTCTGCCAATTCAAAAACATTTCTGCATAAAAACTATCCCAATTATCATTATTAGTCCTCTTTGCGTTGGTATTGCCACTGATATTGATCGTCACAATCATCTCATCAATAATATTCAATCGCTTATTTTGTTCATAATAATGCACAGGATAAATTTTCACAGGAATTAGATTGTATCCTCTAAACTGTCGTGATGGCTCAATACTATGGCTAATTTGAGGGTAATTTTGATACTTTTTATTATCGATCTTATATTGTGTTTGCAATTTCTCTTCTTGATCATAAAAGTAGCGTGGTGCTGGTTGCAAAGGGCGGGTCAATTGCTTTTGATATTCATTTATAGGCTTGATATTCACGCTCACATTACCATTAGCTGGCACAGCGATATTATATAAGATAAAGGGCAATTCAGGCTCACCTTCATTGGTATTAAACGACATTTTTGCAAAGTCTCTGAAAAAAGAAAACTCAGCATTTGTCTGAATCTTCAAACTATCCATTTTTATAATAAATTGTATCTGCTCAGGTGACTCGCTAATAATCTGCGTCTGATAAGCAAATAAAGCACCCAATGGCAATAATATAATAATTAAAAATAGTCTTAACTTCATTTTACCTCCAATATGATATAACTTAATATAAGGCTTATATTTCAATTTAAATAATTATGAAAGAATGTCAAATGAATATTTTAGGGTCCTCGCTTCGCTGCGGGTTAGGTACTTTACTTCGTAAAGGTGAGGTACATTGCTTCGCAATGGTTAGGTACTCTGACTGCGTCAGAGGTTAGGTACTTTCACAATTGTGAAAGGTTTTTTTAAAGGACTTTTTTACATTTTCTATCATTTACAATAATATGGCTTGTAAATACAAATAGCCTTATTTGTATACGTGCGATGAACAACTACGAACAAACCAAAAAGAAATATCTCATTTCCAACAACATGGCTTTGTAAATACAAATAGCCTTATTTGTATACGTGCGATGGACAACTACGAACAAGTAAATAGATTTAAATTTTCAATTTCACGCAGTGAAATTACCTACAGCAAAACAAAAATCAATTGATTTTTTACCTAACCTTCGACGAAGTCGAAGTACCTAACTTTTCACGAAGTGAAAATACCTAACCTTTACGAAGAAAAGTACCTAACCTACAACAAAACAAAAATTAAATAATTTTTTTATTGACAAAGATAATAATAAACTATAGTATTATACCTAATTGCTAAAAGGAGGCAACTAAATGGCAAGCGATATACATAGAAAACAAAGAATATACGGGATACTTTTCATCTTATGTTTATTATTTAGTAGCGCACTTTTCGCTCAATTCCCTGAAGGATTTGAAGGCGGCGCAATTCCAAGCATGTGGACTGTCTATAATGTTGACGGCGACACAAAGCAGTTTACTGCAGTGAATAATGGTGCAAATGCGTATGAAGGCGCTTGGACTGCAGACGTAGGCTGGAATGCAAGAGGAAATAATGATTGGCTTGTCACACCACAAATCAATGTCACAAATGACCAAAAAGTTCTAAAATTCTATGCAAGATCGACACACACAAACTATTACGAAGATTTCAATATCAAACTATCTACAACTGGTAATGCTGTTGCAAACTTTACTGTAAATGTCGCAAGTTATACTTCAATACCAAATGAATGGACTGAATATATCGTCGATTTAAGCTCGTATGTCGGGCAGTCGGTTTATTTAGCTGTACAATGCGTTTCTTATAACCAGCTTACTTTCAGAGTCGATGGCTTTGATTGGGTGGTTGGTGACGATATGGCAGCAGTTAGCGTTACAGGTCCTTCTGCACCAACAGCAAATACAGCCACTAATTACATTGTAACAGTTAAAAACAATGGTGGCAATGCACAAAATAACTACTCAATCAAACTTTATGTAGATGATGAAGTGTATGAAACACAAACTGGTACAACAATCGCGTCAGGAGCAACTGCTCAACACACATTCTCATGGACTCCTGCTGCAGCGCAGAACTATATTTTAAAAGGTGAAGTGGTCTTAGAGGGCGACGATAACCCTGCAAATGACATAACACCAGATTATACAGTTATTGTACAACCAGAAGGTACAGCTTCTGTAACAGTAGGTGATCCAAATACAACAACTACATCAAACTCCTACCCAATTAACTTCACTTGGAAAAGTTCATTATCTCAAACTTTATACATGGAAGACGAGCTCCAAATAGGTGGTGCTATCACCATGTTAAAGTACTATGCAGTCCTAAATGGTAACGTACCTAACCCATCTCCCATAAAAGTGTGGATGGCAAACACAAGCCAAACTGCATTTGCTAGCACATCAGCATGG
>Ga0116182_1005767_pt1 | contig 10503 bp, 10 predicted proteins | sample AD_UKC077_MetaG_FD_89805 | JGI IMG/M metagenome (GOLD analysis project Ga0116182, IMG submission 89805) | Active sludge microbial communities of municipal wastewater-treating anaerobic digesters from USA - AD_UKC077_MetaG | ecosystem: Engineered > Bioreactor > Anaerobic > Digestate | place: USA...
ATAGTTCTAAATTATTATTTGGAGCGATAATATTATTAGTTAAACTTTGTTTTATTTCCATATTTATGATTATTAGAATAAATAGATTTAAAAAAATCTCACTTTCCCTTTTATAATTACATAATTTTAGCTAAAAGTCAAAAATAGCTATTACTAAAATTAGCCAAAAAATTAGTCTTGTCTATACAAAAAAAGGAGTCAATCCCGAAGGATCAACTCCTAAATTTGTTCGAGCTTATTTAGGCTCGACTTGTAAGTCAAAAAACAAATAAATTGTTTTTGGCCGTCTCTGGGTAAAGGCTCCGGTTTCTTTGTCTTTCTTTTCGATGATGATGAAAGACCGGATAGCCTTCTCGTCTTTTTTGACGACATAGCCGTTTTTGAGCCAGCCGTTAAAAGTGAAGCAGTTAACAAAAGGGTTATAACGTTTGGCTTCATCTTCGCCCCAACGTTTGGCAATTTGTTTTCTGACAAGATCAGAAGTGTTTTCCGAACCTGTCCAATTTGATTTGAATGAAATATTCATAAAATTAAATTGGCGACTGATTTTTAAATTGCCGGATAACGTCGCCTTAGATTATCTATCGGCGAGGCATAAGACAACGGCTGATTGCTTGCGACAGTCAAGGTGGAGACTTGCTACTACCTTGATGGGCGATAAGCTGGCGTTAAACTGATATGACACAGATAGACAATCATTCCCCTTCCCTGCTTTTGACTAATATTAGTCAGTGTTATAAAATAGGCATACTATGACTAATGAAATTCAACAATTAAAGAAAGATCTTAGAGCCTTAGTAATTGAATTTTACAAAGCCTATTTTAAGGTTATTTTTTGTCGTAAAAAAATAAAACTAAGCAAAAAGCTATCCATGTCAAAAGAAGTGCCTGGTCTTTTTGTAATTATTAAAAAATACTTAGATACTATTGAATCAGCCAGAGCCTTTAATGGTTTTATGATCGCTTTAAATAAAGAAATTAAAGAAAATGATAAAGAGGGATCTCTATCTGGAATTAATTTAAAAAAGATTAAAAATAGTCCAAAAAAATCATATAACTGGATGTATTACGGACTATTTAAAGAAATGATTGCAGGCACCAGTCTTTTAGCTCCCGCTCTTCAAAAATCTCTTAAAACTGGCAACGTAGCTCCGTTAAAGAAGGTAATAATAGATACTGATATTGAAGGACAACTTAAAGAACTTCAAGCCATGGAAAAAGAATTGATAGACGCTAGGGCTAATATTTTTATTAAGCCTAAATACTATAAAAAGTTTTTTCTAGATTTTCACAAAACTGTTATAGCTTGGCTTAAAGCCTTGGAAATGGCTAATGAATTTTCTGATACTGATAGTAAATTATATAAAGAGCCATTAGCCGAAGCCTGGGAAAATATTGAAATTAAATTTAAAAATAATCACGACATAATTCTAAAAATAGACGGTGAAGAGTCAGATTCAAGTTATGAAAAACTTGGCTTTGCCGATACTCGCCAAAATTCTTCTCAAAATGCAGCCTATGTAAAGAGCTGGGGCACTTTAATTCTCTTCTCTACTCAAAACGGTCGCATTAAAATAAATACTTATGCAGGCGATAAGGCTAAAAGAGATTTATTTAAGAAAAACAAACAAGACTTATCTAAAAGACTAAAAGCTTATTTCGGATTAAAAGACGATCCAATTATTTATAATGAAAAAAATGCAGAATACCAAATAAAAATAAAGCTCATCTCGCCACCGGATTTTAGAGACTCTTGGTCGGACCGCCGCATATCTGAATCAAGCGTCAAAAAATCACCACCCAAAGAATACTTATCAAACTACTAAAGAATTTTCTCAACTATTTCCCTGCTAATTTAATCTCCTAACTTATCTAAAGTTGGGGGATTTTTTTATTACCTGCGAAATTTCGTCCATATAGGTTAGGAGACAAACAAAGGTCGAGCTCCTCATTAATTCCTAATCTAAACTATGTACCAAATTTAAATTACCAGCCTGTTTGTTTTTTCTTTTTTCGGCGGCATCCCCTTGGGGGAGCCGAAAGAAGGAAACAAAGGAGCTAAAAAATATTATGCTTCTTAACTTGACTATAAGCACACTCAACAAGATTTAAGTGATATGAACGACAATGAAAAATTAGAACGTGGACGATTAAAGTATTTGGAATACATTAAAAAAGCTAAAGAAAAACGAGCTAAAGGTACTTACAAAACCAAAATAATAATCTCCGGTTCATTTATTGAAGAATATATTTATCAAAACGAAATCATTTTAGGTAGAAAGGCGGTCCGAAAGAAAAAACGCAAGAATAAACCTCGTGAAGAACAAACAGAAATGCGAAGCGGTGCCTTAAGACGAACTCGAATGACTATTATGCGCTTAGTTAATAGTAATCCCGATTTTATTACTTTTCTCACCCTGACTTTTGATGAAAATAAATTTGAGAATAAAAAAGATATTACCGAATTTGAGAAATGTAATTATCTGTTTATGACTTTTATTCAAAGGCTTAAATATAATTTCCCCAGCATTAAATATTTAGCTGTTCCCGAATTCCAAGGCGATTATTATTTCCGCACTGGAATAAAAAAAGAGTTTGGTGGGGCTATTCATTATCATCTTCTTCTCAACCAAATAGTTGATACTAAAAAAATTGAAAAAGTTTGGCGACACGGATTTGTAAAAATCAATAAAATAAAATCCATTAATAATGTCGGCTTATACGTTTCTAAATATTTAAGTAAAGAATCGTTTAACCGCAAATACTTTGGCAAGAAAAAATTCTTTTATTCTCGCAACTTAAACAGGCCACAAGAATTTAAAGGCAAAGAAAGCGAGACAATAATGGCTAATTATTTCCCGCTACCAGAGAAAGTTTATGAAAAAGAATTTAGCAATAAATATCGAGGTGAAGTTATGGTAAATATTTATCAAATTAAATAATATGGCAAACTTAGAAAAAATAAATTTTGGTTCAACTGGCTACAAAGAATGGTTAATTAAAAAAATAAACGGCATGAAAAAAGCACTAGAAGCCGGAAAAAGTTTTGAGCATTCTGAAAATCCAGAAATGCTGAAGCGAAAATTAGCCTCTTATGAAAAGGCTCTTAAAGAAACGGAGTAAAAAGTCTTGCACAACTTTTTACTCCAAGATTAATTAATAATGTCTGATATGGTTAGTAAACAAATGCTTCAAAAACTGAAGATAATCATCAAAGATGAATATGGACGAGATCTTTCAGATAGCGAAGTGTTTGAAATTGGCAACCAAATAGTCGGATATTATAAGGCTCTAATAAGGTTGAAATTATCTAAATAATTTGTTAATATGACGATGCACACAAATCAAACATAATACTAAAAGCTTTTTTTATACTTGTCCCCTAAAAGGGGGCGGTTCTGACAGACAAGTATTGCTTTTAGTGATATTGGTTTGTGTGCACGGAGCCGCTCCCTTTTAGTTACCAAAAATATGAAAAATACGGACAAAAAATGCATTCTCTATTGTCGGGTTTCCTCTAAAGAACAAGAAGAAAAAGGTTATTCTTTAGAAGCCCAGGAGAAACTACTTAAAGATTACGCCAGTCGTAATGATTTTAGTATTGTTAAAACTTACAAAATTTCCGAATCCGCCAGCGGCAAGCTGATCAGGAAGACTTTTTCGGAAATGTTGGTTTATACTAAAAAGAATAAACTTAATCTTATTCTAGTTGAAAAAATAGATAGACTAACTCGCAATTTAAGAGATGCAGCAATTATTAGCGACTGGATAAATGAAGATGAAAAACACGAAATACATTTTGTAAAAGAAAATTTTATTGTTAATCGAAATACTAGAGCACACGAAAATTTAGTTTGGGATATGAAAGTAGCGATTGCTAGATTTTATACTAATAATTTAAGCGAAGAGGTAAAAAAGGGACAGAAAGCCAAGCTTGAATCAGGCTGGATGCCTCAACGTCCTTGTTTAGGTTATAAAACAATTGGCGATAAAGGCCATAAAACCCAAATTATTGATGAAAAAATTGCACCACTTATTAGAGAATCTTTTGAATTATATTCTAGCGGTAATTATTCCTTAAACTTTTTATCCGAAGTTATGTTTGATGAAGGTCTAAAATCTCCAACTGGAAAAAGACTCGCTAGAAACACTTTGCATAATATGTTAACCAATCCTTTTTATACTGGACAAATTATTTGGAATAAAAAAATCTATCCCGGTAATCACGAACCAATAGTGTCTCAAGAATTATTTGATAAGGTGCAATTAAAAATTAAGCGTAAATTATCAGCAACTCAATTTAAAAAACATCTCTTTATCTTTAAGGGCAATATGCGTTGTGCTGAATGTGGCGGCATTATTAGCTGGAGTCAAAGAAAGGGTCATATTTACGGAACCTGTAATCATTACCGCCCTTGCTCACAAAATTCTAGAGTTAGAGAACAAGATATTGTCGAACAACTATTGCCCTATCTTGAAAAAATAAAACCAAAAACACCAAAACTAATCGATTGGCTTGAACAAGCAATTAAAGAAGATGAGCCGGATGATAATAAGCTCATAGAAAGCAAAAAACAAGCCCTAGAAGAGAGTTTAAAGCGAATTGAGAATAGATTAGACAACCTCTACAATGATAAGCTAGACGGCAAAATTACTGAAGATTTTTACCTTAAAAAATATAATGAATTTAATGCGAAAAAAATAGACTTAGAGAAGAAAATAGCTCAAATTAATCCTGAATCAAGTGCTCCAGATTACAAAAATGGCATTAATTTACACCGCATAGCAATTGAAGCTAAAGACTTAATTTGCGACACAAACAAGAAGCCGGAAGATAAAAGAATAATGTTATCTCAAATATTTTCGGACTTTGAATTAAAAGGCGATAAAATAAGGCCAAAATACAATGAAGGGGGTGAATTTTTAGCTAAATGGATACCTCGTGTAAATAACAGTTTCGGACCAGTAAAATTTGGCGAAGATTACGAAAAAACAGGCCTTTTACAACCTGTTAGTTCATCGATGCTCGGGGGCAGGGACTCGAACCCCGATAGCCAGGACCAAAACCTGGAGTCCTACCATTAGACGACCCCCGAATATTTAATTAGTATGTAAATCTTATTAATTATTAAGAAAAAAGTCAATAAAAAAACCGCCCCGCCCTTTTTCTGAGTAAAAAACCTAAACTTTGGCGTAACGGCGCACCGCCACTAAACTGGCTAGAACATTAATGACCAAAATAGCTAAAAATTGAAAACCAAAAATAGACCAGAAATTATTGATAAAATATGCCAAGATATTAATATTATAACCCATGAAAAATACTTCTAAATATGGTTGGAGTAAGGTTAAGAAAGGATAAAAAATAGCAATGATGATTAGCGTGCTGAGTAAAGTATAGACAAAAGCCGAAAATACATAAGGCAAATAAATAAATGTATTAGAAGCTCCCACTAAACGCATAATTTCAATTTCTTGGCGATGAGTGTAAATTGTTACGCGAATGGTATTATAAATAACTAGCAAACTGGTTAAAATAAAAACGGCAATAATAAAAAATCCTACTTCATTAATTTTTTTAGTGATACTATTTATCTTGTTTAAAACAACGGTGTTATCGGAAAAATCTCTTGATTCAATAATGGAATTATCAATCATTCTTAACTCATTAATCAATAACCCGGCCTCATCTAAATTGTTGGGAAAAATAACTAAACTGGGTGACAAAGGATTTCTGCCCAGTTCTTTCAAAGCGGCTAAAATTTCTTGATTGTTTTTATACTTCTCTCGAAAATCAGCTAAGGCCTCTTCTTGCGAAATATAGGTTACGCTTTTAACTCGTTCCATTTTACTGATACTATCTTTTAAACTGAGTATTTCTGTTTCTGGAGTTTCTGCTTTTATATAAAGAGCAATATCAATTTTTTCTTTTATTGCTAAAGTGGCGCTGTCGCTGGTGACGCGAATGGTAATTAGTGTATTGATGGAAAAAAGAGCTAAAAGCAAAATAATAACAGTCGCCGCTGATAACCAAATATTTCGGGCAATATCTTGAAAACTAAATTTAATTATTCGATATAAGGTTAACATTTATTTAATGTTAGAAATTTAATGTTAAAAATTAAAGCAAATATTTTCCCTTCATTTGATCGCTGATAATACAACCATTTTCCATAGTAATAACTCGGCGATTCAAACGATTAACAACTTCTTTATTATGCGTAACTAAAATGACTGTTGTGCCAAACTTATTGATTCGTAAAAGCAAATCAATAATTTCATTAGCATTTAAGGCATCAAGATTGCCGGTTGGTTCATCGGCTAATAAAATTTTTGGCTGGTGAACAAGCGCGCGCGCAATAGCTGCTCTTTGTTTTTCACCACCGGAAACTTCACTAGGATAGCGCCCTTGCTTATCCTCTAAACCAACAATCTTCATTACACTGGGCACAATTTTCTTTATTTTCCTTGCGCTTCCCCCGGAAACCTCCAAAGCAAAAGCAACGTTTTCAGCCAACGTTTTTTTAGGTAATAATTTAAAATCTTGAAAGATAACACCAATTTGTCGACGTAAATAAGGTACTTCTCGTTTAGAAATTTTAGTGATATCCCAATCACCAACAATTACTTGCCCCTCGTCCACACGCTCTTCACCGATTAAAACTTTAACTAGAGTTGTTTTTCCCGCCCCAGATTGACCAACAATAGAAACGAATTCACCTGGCGCAATCGTCAAGCTAACATTATTTAAAATTTTATTTTTTCTCCCGTAAGATTTAGAAGCATGTTTAATGGTTATCATATAAAATGCTTAATTTTGATTGGCTAAAACCTTAAGACCATAGCGGATTAATTTTTCATGATCAGCAAAATTATTTTCTTTACTACTGGAATTTAAATTAATAAGGATTAAATTATCTTGCGCTGATTTTACTTTGGTGAGTAAACAATAACCAGCTTCATCAAGATAACCGGTCTTTGATCCTGCAATCGGAAGTTCGCTATTTTTCAAAAGCTGATTAGTATTTGTTAGACGAAATGATTTTTCCGTATTCAAAGTTTGAAATGAATAGCTTTTAGTAGAACTAATTTTTTGAATTAAAGGATTTTTTAAAATCTCTCTACTTATTATAGCATAATCATAAGGAGAACTCACGTTGTTTTCTGATAAGCCGCTGGGTTCAATAAATTTAGTATTCGTAGCACCTAAATCACTGGCTAATTTATTCATGCGTGCAATAAATTCATTTCGAGAAAGACCGCTAACACGCACTAAAGTTTCTACGGTATTGTTAGCTGAACCAACTAAAGAGCTATAAAGTAAATTTTCAATTGTAAGAGTATCTCCCTCAGCAACTCGTAACCGAGATTCTAAGCCAGCTGTAACATAGTTATGATTATAATTAGAATCTTGTTGTTTATAGGTAACGACTTTTGTTAAATCCGGTTTAGTATCAAGAAAAACTTTCACCGCGCTTAATTTAGTTAAACTGGCAATTGGAGCAACGCTTCTTTCATTATTACTCCATAATATTTTTGCATCACTATCACGCATTATAATAGCTGAGGCGGCTGTTAAATTAGGAACATCAGAAATTTGCGGAGTAGCTTGTTGAGTACTGCTAATAACTTCGGAAATAACTTCCACTCGAACCGGAATTATTCCGGCTCCTAAAGAAGCAATTTTTTCAAAGGCCACTCGATCTAAATCAATCACTCGATCAGGATGAATTTTTCGATCTGGTCCATAATCATTAATAGTCACATCAACATACTTACCATTATTTATATTATGAACGCGCAATACTGATCCCTTGGCAAAATCCGGCGAAGCCGCAAAAAGACCTTCTTTATATTTATACCAACTGGCATTGCCGACCGTCATTACTCCTGGTTTTTCTAAAACTATCAACCAAGCCGAAGTAGCGTCAGTAGTCATTGAAACATATTGTTCCAGAGAGTAATCTTTAGTCGGCACAGGTCGCCAAACACTGGAAAGAAAATCAAAAGAAAATATTTGTTTTAAATTATCACTTTTCTCCGGATAATAAATTTTAACTTCCATGGGGCGACTCGGATCATAAAAACCTTTAGTAATAAAAGAATATTCGTAGGCCGGAGTTAGAGGCTCCCATTCCCAAGGAATACGAAATCGTTCATTATTTTCTGAAGTTATCAGTTTAAATTCATCAGTAAAAGCAAGAGGATGATTAATAATTTCTAAACCGCGACCACTGGCTTCTGCGATTTGGAAATTAAAAAATAATATGGCAAATAAACTAATAAATAATGTGAAAATTTTTCCTTTTTTAGACATAAATATCTTTTTTTCTTATAATTTTTAAATTGACTAAATCACTTTGATAAGCTTATAATGAGAACAAAGCTTGTTTATTGTTTTTTACAGTTTTTTCCCTGCTTTTTAAGGCAAATTGGCTTTTTGCGGATATCGTATAGTGGTTATTACGTCAGCTTCCCAAGCTGAAAATGGCGGTTCGATTCCGCTTATCCGCTCCAGGCCGAGATAGCTCAGCTGGTAGAGCAACGGTATCGTAAACCGTAGGTCGTGGGTTCGATCCCCATTCTCGGCTCACTTAATTGAAACTAAATTGAAACTAAGTTTACTTATTTGTTAAACTTAACTCAACCAATTTAAACTAAACTCACTTGATTGTTAATGATTGTCACTTGATTATTAACGATTGTTAAACTAACTGGCAAAAAAATACTGCCACCATTTAAGCAAATTACTTTCCGGCGCTTGATGTTTTGAATTTACTTCTTCCTGACTTAATTTATTTTCTTCTTTTTCTATTACAACCACGGTTTCACCGGGTTTTTTTAAATTTAAATTCAGGCGCGCCTGTGCCTCTACAGATTGCTCAGAATTTAAATATTTAATCATCTCTTCTAAATTGCCGATCTCTTCTTTATCAAATTGTTCTATCTCCGCTTTTATATCAGCCAGCTCTTTTTCTAAAATTTTTTTCTGACTATAAGTTCTAGCTAAAGGAAAAGCGATCAAAATCAAAAAAACCAAGCCCACGATTGCTAAAAATCTCTGACTAGTAAAAAAACGGTAGATTGTGCCGTGTTGTTTTTCTTGATAGCCAGCACTAAAAACGCGTGGCTTAACTTTTCTTCTCACCATGTCATAATTATATCACAGCTTTTCTCTTAAAGCCAAAAAACCAGCTAGACAAGCTGGTTTTACTTTATTTTTACAAAATATTGATAAATTAATTATAAATAAAAATAATTTTAGACGCTTTTTTAGGTTCTTTTTTTTTAGTTTCTTTCTTTAGGTGTTACCCAAAAACCCATATACTTGCCCAGCATTAATCTAATCTGAGCATCTAAACAAGGAATAGCGCCGAAAAAAATTATCACCAACGGAATAAATAACCATTCTAAAAACATAAATACTTTTTTCCAAATTGAATATTGCGGTGGTCTTTTAGGTAGGAGTAAAGTAGAAATAATAGCGGATAAAAATAAACCAACCATGGCAAAGCTCATTAAATTCTGAGTAACATAAGGAAGGTTGCTGGATAAAACAGTGGCATTAAAACGATCTCCACCTAAAAGCATTGGTAACCAACCTAAAACACCAATAATAATGGCCGTAGTTGCCCAAGCATGAAAACCATAGAGTTGAATAAAAATATGATTGGCGATGCGTGCTTTTTTTAAACCCTTATTTTTCCAACGCTTAATGGCATTAAAAATTAAATAAGGAATATTTTCCGCTCCCCAAGCCCAACGACGTTGTTGTTTATATAAACTTAAAATCGTTTGTGGAATATTACGATCACAGGTAATGTCCATAGAAACATCAAAGTGAATTGGTTCTACTCGATAATCGCCATTATAGTGCATCAAACAATGCCAAAATATTCTTGAATCCTCACTCACACTTTTAGGTGACCAAAAACCAATTTCACTTAAGGCCTTAAAAGTCATGGAATGAGAAGAATAGGTAACTAAACTTTCTTGTCTAATTTGCATCATCATCTGCCAAAAAGTATTTGATGAAGCGGAGACACGAGAAAAAAATGGCGCTTGCCAAACATTATTATGATAAACCGGAATGGGTTGATAACTGCAACGATAGGGATCGGGGATAGTTAAAAATTTATAAGTAAAGGCAAAAAAATAACCTGATCTTACAATAGTATCAATATCAAAGACACTCACCAAAATTTTATTATAATCCAAACCTTCCTTATCAATAATATCTTTTTTTACCTCTTTAACACACCAAGCTTGATTTGAACCCTTGCCTTTTATCTCACCTTCAATTCCATCCGGATGAAAAACAATCGCAAAATGTTTAAATTTATTAGCAAATTCCTGACGAATAATCTCAGCTTTTTCCCGGCCAGCCTCACCGGCTCGTCCCTCAATCGCTAAGGCAACAATGAATTGTTTATTAGGAAAACTATCTCTCTCAATTGATAATAATGATGCTCTAATAATTTCTATACTTTCATTATAAGTTGG
>Ga0116182_1005791_pt1 | contig 10483 bp, 8 predicted proteins | sample AD_UKC077_MetaG_FD_89805 | JGI IMG/M metagenome (GOLD analysis project Ga0116182, IMG submission 89805) | Active sludge microbial communities of municipal wastewater-treating anaerobic digesters from USA - AD_UKC077_MetaG | ecosystem: Engineered > Bioreactor > Anaerobic > Digestate | place: USA...
CCATGGAGGAAGCCAAGGCCTTCCTCGAGCGCTGTAAAGGGTGCTCTTTTGACATTTCTTCAATAGATAAAAAGGAGATGACACGCACTCCGGCGCCTCCCTTCACCACATCGGCTCTCCAGCAAGAGGCCTCCAGAAAGCTGGGATTATCGGTAAGCCAGACAATGGTAATTGCACAGAGACTCTATGAGAGCGGACTCATTACCTATATGCGTACTGACTCCACTAACCTCTCATCTATGGCTCTAGGTACCGCAAAAGAGGCCATAACCTCGATGTATGGCGCACAGTACTCCCAACCGCGCAACTATAAAACAAAAAGTAAAGGTGCTCAAGAGGCACATGAGGCCATCCGCCCCACTTACATATCCAACACCTCCATAGAAGGTAACGCCAACGAAAAGAAACTCTATACGCTGATATGGAAAAGAACAATAGCCTCGCAAATGGCTGACGCACGTCTCGAAAAGACCGATATCACCATCTCAGGAGATCGTATAAGTGAAAAGTTTCTCGTACAGGGCGAACAAATCATCTTCGATGGTTTCCTTAAGGTCTATATCGAAGGACGTGACGATGAAGATGAAAGCGAAAAGGCCACTTTGCTGCCCCATCTCAATGTCGGACAGATGATGGCCGACGAAGCTATAACCGCTACCGAAAAATTCACCCAAAGACCACTGCGCTATAGTGAAGCGAGCCTGGTCAGGAAACTCGAAGAACTCGGCATAGGTCGCCCTTCAACCTATGCACCCACCATCTCCACTATCCTCAAGAGAGGCTATGTTATCAAAGGAGACAAACCCGGCACTCCCAGGGATTACCTTGAGATCACCCTTAGTAAAGGCACCATAACCTCCACAGTCAAAAATGAGATTGTCGGTCGTGAAAAAAACAGACTCTGTCCCGAAAATATTGGAATGTTGGTTACGGACTTCCTTTCAGCCAACTTCCCGGACATTCTCGATTATGGTTTTACAGCTAAGGTGGAAGAAGATTTTGACAATATTGCCAAGGGACTTCTGGTTTGGAATGAGGTAATCAACGACTTTTACGAACCCTTCCACGAAAAAGTGACCAATGCGCTTGAGGATAGAACATACACCAATGTGGAAAAACACCTCGGCACCGACCCCGCCACCGGAAAACCAGTAATCGCCCGTATGGGACGTTTCGGTCCGCTGGTACAAAGAGGCAGTAACGAAGACTCCGACAAACAATTTGTAAGCCTCAAAAAGGGCCAGCTGATAGAAGAAATAACTCTCGAAGATGCGCTCCAGCTCCTCAAACTTCCTCGTACTGTCGGAGAACATGAAGGAAAAACTGTCACGACTGCTATCGGCCGTTTCGGACCCTACATCAGGGTAGGTTCTACATTTATCTCTCTTCCTAAGGGACTTGACCCCTATACCGTCACTATGGAAGATGCGGTAAAACTGATTGCAGATCACCAACTAAAGGAGAGCCAAAAACAGATAGCCGAATTTCCTGAGCACAAAATCCAAATCCTCAACGGCCGCTATGGACCCTATATAAAGCAAGGCAAAAACAACTATAAAATCCCGCGCGGTACCGATCCATCTACTCTCAATATCGCTGATTGTCTGGCGATTATAGAAAAAGAGGACTTAAAAAAGTCAAAATAGGTTACAATTTGTAACCTATATATGGTTTTTTTCTTATATTTGCGCTTAAAATTACTCTTATGACTTATTATCAGATTGATCAGATTGATCAGAAAATCCTTTCATTTCTTGTCAAAAATGCGAGAATGCCCTTTCTTGAGATAGCACGCGAGTGCGGAGTATCAGGAGCTGCCATACATCAAAGAGTTAAAAAAATGGAAAGCATGGGTATCATCACCGGTTCCACCCTGCTGGTCAAACCCAAGGCACTAGGACTCAATGTCTGCGCCTTCGTCGGAGTCTCACTCGCCCAGGCCAACAGTTATCCGCATGTAGTAGAAGCCCTCAAGGAGATGTCGGAAGTTGTAGAGTGCCATTTCATAACAGGAAGTCATGCACTTCTACTCAAAATCTATTGTTTTGACCACGACCATCTGATGGAAATTCTGGTTAATACCATTCAAAATATACCCAGCGTAATGAAGACTGAGACCTGGGTCTCCCTGGACCAGGCCATTGAACGCCAGGTATGGGTAAAGGATTATCCTAACGCTTCTCCTCACGGAAAATAGCTTTAGCGACTGCCAAATCTTCCGGAGTGGTAATTTTTATATTGCTGCTAAGACCCTCACAAAGAGAAACTCTGTGCCCCAGATATTCCACTACTGAGGCATCATCTGTGAAAAGAGGATTATAGGGTTGAGAGTATGCCTCTTTAACCAATTCCGAATGAAATATCTGAGGAGTCTGTACCAGACGATAACGGGAACGGTCTACGGCTGTCGATATCCCGTCGGGTCCGATTTCGCGCAAAGACTCAACTGGTGGGATTACCGGAACCAGCGCTTTGCACGCCCCCATCTTTTCAAACATTGATCTGAGAAAATCAGATGTTACAAAGGGACGAACTCCATCATGGATTGCCACTATTGCCCCACCAGGCACATATTTAAGAGCATTCTGAACTGAATGAAACCTTGTTATACCTCCGGAGGGCATGATATAACGCTGCAAAAAACCGGTACGGTTGCAATACTCCTTCCAATACTCCTTCTCTCCCGAAGGTAATACCACGATGATTTCGATCTCATCAAAACTCTCCATAAAGCGCTCGATGGTATGTCTGAGAATCGGTTTCCCCTCAATCTCAATGAATTGTTTAGGAATATCATGTCCCATTCTCAACCCTTGTCCTCCGGCAAGTATAATGGCATAATAGTGTCTATTCATTTCCTTTCAAAATTATACTGCAAAAATAACCGAAAATCCCGTTATTATTACTAAATTTGCTTGATATTTCTCAACTTAATCATATTCCCGTAAATGCATACCGAAAATTGCACCAGAAAGATTAGAAGAGCGCTGATTTCAGTCTACAGCAAAGACGGCATTGAGGAGATAGCCCGTGAACTTGTTGCCTGTGGTGTTGAACTGGTTTCTACAGGAGGAACATTTACATTTCTCAAAGAGCTGGGACTTGAGGTTACCGCAATAGAAGAGATCACCTCCTATCCCTCAATCCTAGGAGGCAGGGTGAAAACACTTCACCCCAAAGTCTTCGGAGGAATTCTCTACCGCAGGGAACATCTTAAGGACTTGGAAGAGATCGGGCAATACGAAATAGGGCCAATCGACCTGGTGATCGTAGACCTCTATCCTTTTGAAAAATACGTGCAGATGGGTGCAACTCCGGAAGAGATTATCGAAAAAATCGATATCGGAGGCATTTCGCTTATAAGGGCTGCCGCTAAAAATTACCGGGATGTAATCATCGCCTCCAGCAAGGAGGCTTACGATCCACTGCTCCACCTGCTCAAGACCAAGCACGGTGAAAGTGATATCGAAGAGCGCAGGTCATTTGCCAGACAGGCATTCCACACCTCCTCCTACTATGACACCCAGATCTTCAACTGGTTCAATAGGGACAATGCCCATTCTATGCCTCTGCGTTATGGCGAAAACCCTCACCAGCAGGCCAAATATACAGGGTCTGTCGAGTCCCTCCCAAAACAGTTGCACGGCAAGGAGATTTCCTACAACAATCTGCTCGACATCGAGGCTGCATTGGAGCTTATGTATGACTTTTCAGAGCCTACGGTAGCAATAATAAAGCACAACAACGCCTGCGGATGCGCTACACGCAGCACTATCTTAGAGGCATGGAAAGATGCTCTCGCAGGTGACCCCGTATCTGCTTTCGGTGGTATTATCATTGCCAACAGAGCCATTGATGAGGAGTGTGCGCAAGAAGTCAACAAAATATTTTTTGAAGTGATTATAGCGCCGGAGTACTCTGCCGAAGCACTCGAAATATTGAAGACTAAGAAAAACAGGATTATCCTGCTTGACAACGGAGTAAGGCCTTCGGCCAAAAAATTCCGTTCGCTACTGGGTGGTATTCTCGTCCAGGACAGAGACGAAAAAGTCGAAAGTCCGGAAGAACTCAAGACCGTGACCATTATCGCCCCTACTGCGCAACAGGTAGAGGATCTGCTTTTTGCCAATAAACTGGTCAAGCACTCCAAGTCCAACGCCATAGTACTCGCCAAAGATTCCATGCTTTTGGCCAGCGGTATCGGACAGACCTCCAGAGTGGATGCACTCAAACAGGCCATAGCCAAGGCCGGAGCCTTTGGATTCGACCTCAACGGTGCGGTAATGGCTTCTGATGCCTTCTTCCCCTTCCCGGACTGTGTCGAAATAGCACGGCAGGCCGGCATTGCCGCCGTAATCCAGCCCGGAGGCTCTATAAGGGATCAGGAGAGTATCGACTGGTGTAATGCCAACGGAATGGCAATGGTCACCACAGGATTCAGACATTTTAAACATTGATAACGACATAGTTTTATAAGATATATGGTATTTTCATTTTTAACACAGGAACTCGCTATCGACCTTGGCACTGCCAATACGGTCATATTTATGAATGACAAGAAAATCATCGACGAACCCTCCATTGTCGCTATCGACAATCTTACGGGAAAAGTCCTTGCAGTCGGCACAAAGGCCAAACAGATGCAGGGTAAGGAGAGCAAGGGTGTAAGGACCATCAGACCGCTCAAGGAGGGTGTAATTGCAGACTTCGACAGTTCGGAACAGATGATAAGGGCATTCATCAAGATGATCAACACCCGCAGGTCTTTCTTTTCTCCGAGTCTGAAGATGGTAGTCTGTATCCCTTCCGGCAGTACGCCCGTGGAAACGCGTGCGGTAAGGGATGCTGCCGAACATTCGGGCGGACGCGACGTATATCTTATATTCGAACCTATGGCAGCCGCACTTGGAGTGGGCATTGATGTTACAGCCCCTTCGGGAAATATGATTGTAGATATCGGAGGCGGTACTACGGAGATTGCCGTTATTTCACTGGGAGGCATCGTAGCCGATTCCAGTATCAAGGTAGCCGGTGACCAATTTACCTACGAAATCCAGCAGTATATGCGCCAACAGCACAATATAAAAATTGGAGAAAAAACCGCAGAAGAGATTAAAATCAATATCGGAGCCGCTATTTCCGATCTTGACGAACCTATCGAGCCCTACAAGGTTAGCGGTCCAAACCTGATGACGGTACTTCCCATCGAAACAACGGTAACTCCACAGGAGATTGCACATTGCCTCGACAAATCCCTGGTAAGGATCGAGTCTGCGATTATGTCTGTACTCGAGCAGACTCCTCCGGAGCTCTATAGCGATATAGTACATAAAGGTATCTATCTCACAGGTGGCGGAGCCTTGCTAAGAGGTCTTGACAAACGTCTGTTCAAGAAAATTAATATTCCTTTCCACGTCGCTGAGGACCCCCTCAGAGCTGTGGCAAGAGGTACTTGCATTGCACTTAAGAACTGCACCTCGTTCAACTTCCTTATGCGATGAGGAGAAACCCCCGCCTCATAAAAATATTCCTGTCCATTGCATTGTTTCTGCTTCTGGAGGGCATTTCAGTCATCCTGATTACCAACAACAGCATAATTCAAAAATACAGGATTATGGGGTTCACAAGGTCGGCACAGTCATTTTTCTGGAAACAGGGGGAGAGTGTGCGCTATTTCCTCAATTACAAAAAGGAAAATCAGTTGCTTGAAGCCGAGAACAGGATTCTAAAAGAACGTATCGCAACTCTTAAGAAATATCTTGATGATGTGAGCGCAGAAGAAGCCATCGCTCGTGTTTCGGGCACAGGTGATTACACATTTATACCTGCCACCATCATCAAAAATTCCATCAACAAGCAACACAACTACATCATACTGAATGTAGGATCCAAAAACGGTGTAGAAGAGGGAATGGGAGTGATAACTTCATGGGGTATAGTTGGCATAGTCGAGGCGGTCTCGCCACGTATCAGTTATGTCTCCTCGTTTCTCAACACCTCTCAGAGTGTTAGTGCCAAAATTGTCTCCAATGACGTTTTTGGTCCTATGATCTGGACCGGAGTCGCTAACAAAGCTGTTGTGAGGGAAATTCCCATTCATACGGAAGTATATCTTGGAGATACGATTTCCACCAGTGGCTATTCCGCCATCTTTCCTCCGGATATCCCGCTTGGCATAGTCACCTCTGTGGATGAAGTCAATGGAGTGGCATTGGAGCTTGGCGTGGAAATGTTTCAGAATTTCAGAGCGCTACGCCTTGTAGATGTTGTAATCAACAATTACGGCAAAGAAATAAATACGATTGAGAATGAGATGGAATAAAAATAGGTCTATTTTTGTGCTGATTGCCGTGATGATGGTCATACAGATTATCATCTGTGACTATATTTATACGGGACCCTATATCCATCTGACACTTCTGCCGCTGATAATCCTCTCGATTCCTACTGAAATCGGCTATCCAAAACTTGCTTTGATATCATTTGCAGTAGGTTTCTTAATCGATCTGGTCTCCGACGGAATACTTGGCCTAAACTCTGCAGCTGCAGTAATGACAGCCACTTTCGTTAAACCGATAAGTTTTATAACCATCAATCGCGAACGAAATGACAAACTTGAGCGACCCACCCTCAGCGATGTCGGATTCTTCAGGTATTTCAGATATTCGTCTTATTTGACACTTGTATTTCTCGTCACATACATCCTATTTGACTGCGCAGGCTTCAGGCCGGCATCATTCATATTGATGCGTATAGCACTGAGCTATGTCGCAAATATCCTCATGATTCTCTTTGTCAGTATTACACTACTTAACAAGCGTTACTGATGGCACTCTCCCGGCGAAGAAAAAATGTCCTTTTATTTTCCATAATCATCGTCTTCACGTTGATTGTGGTCAGGCTCTTCAATATCCAGATAATAAGCAAGTATTATCGCATCAACGCCGAGAATAATGCCCTCAAATATGAAACGCTCTATCCTGCCAGGGGACTCATTCTGGACCGTAATGGACAGATTCTTGTTTCAAACAAAATCACCTATGACATTATGGTGACACCCGTTGAGGTGGCAGAGTTTGATACGCTGGAATTTTGCTCGATATTCGGCATCGACACTTCATTCGTCAACTCCAAATTTCGTGAATATCGCAAATACCGCAGCAGAATAGGATTCCAAACACTGCCATTTATAAAACAGGTCTCCGGTGAACATTACAATATCTTCATAGAAAAACAGTACAAATTTCCCGGATTTTCCGGAACACCCAGAACTATACGTACATACCCTTTCAATGCAGGAGGCAATCTCTACGGATATATCTCCGAAGTAGATGCCGCCTACATCAAAAACAACCCCGAATACAAGCAAGGGGACTATGCCGGAAGAACCGGTATGGAGATGGCCTACGAAGAACAACTAAGGGGAGAAAAGGGTTACAATATCTATCTTCGCGACGCACACAACCGCATAAAAGAGCGTTATGAAGAGGGAGAATATGACAAAGTTGCGGTGGCCGGAAAGGATGTGACCAGCACCATAGATGCCCTCCTTCAAGCATACGGCGAAGAGCTGATGCAAAACAAAGTGGGTTCTCTGGTAGCTATAGAACCCTCTACCGGCGAGATTCTAACGATGGTCTCCAGCCCCGGCCTTGAGACCTCAAAGCTGGCCGAAATCAACAAATATTATCAGGAAATCGTCACCGATCCCTACAAACCTATGTTCAATAGAGCGGTGATGTCGCCGCAGCCCCCCGGATCCGTTTTTAAACTGGTAAACGGGCTGATCGGGCTTCAAGAAGGGGTGATCACCCCTTCCTCCACCTATTCTTGCTATGGTGCTTATACGGTCGGCAACCTCAGAGTTGGATGCCATGGACATCCTTCTCCCCTTGACTTCAGACGTTCAATAATGATGTCGTGCAACACATACTATTGTTATGTGTTTCGTGCAATCCTCGATAATCCGAAATATGAAATCATTCGCGACTCCTTTACAAAGTGGAAAGAATATGTTGAGAGTTTCGGATTTGGTGTGAAACTGAATACCGATATCCCCTCCGAACAGGCCGGTACTATGCCTACTGCTGAATGGTACGACAGACTTCACGGTAAAAATCGTTGGAGATCACTCTCGATTATCTCCTTAGCCATCGGGCAGGGTGAGATTGGCTCCACACCGCTGCATCTGGCAAATCTGGCAGCTACAATTGCCAACCGCGGCTGGTTTTACACTCCGCATCTGCAGAAAGATATGCCTGATAATCCTATCGACCCCCGCTTCAAAGAGCGTCATTATACGATGGTGGACACTTCTTGGTTTGAATCTGTGGCAGAAGGCATGTACCTTGCCGTAAACGGCGGTCCCGGAGCTACCGGACGACTTGCCAGTGTGGCTGGCCTCGAAATCTGCGGAAAGACAGGAACGGCACAAAATCCGCATGGCAACGACCACTCGGTATTCATCTGCTTCGCCCCTAAAGATGATCCGAAGATTGCTGTAGCAGCATATATCGAAAATGCCGGTTTTGGAAGCACCTGGGCTTGCCCTATCTCAGCCCTGCTTGTGGAAAAATATCTCAACGGTGAAATCTCTCCGGAGAGAAAATGGATCGAAAATAATATGATGAATGGATACCTGCTCGACAGGGTAACAGTTAAGAGAAGATAAAGAGTGGGAAGATCAATCTATAGGAAACTAGACTGGACGCTAATCGCCTGCTATATTGTGCTGGTGTTCTTCGGATGGATGAATATCTATTCGTCGCTCTATCAAGAGGGCGCATTCATATTCGACTTATCCATGGAATACGGCAAGCAGATCATTTGGATTGGCAGTTCAGTAGTGCTGGCATTGCTGATACTTTTTGTCCTGCCTCCGAAGATATACGCTGCCTTCGCCTGGTGGCTCTACGCATTGATGGGAGTGCTGTTGGTGGCGGTTATATTTATCGGGGCAAATATAAAAGGCTCACATAGCTGGCTGCAGATAGGTAGCATGAGAGTGCAGCCGGCAGAGTTTTCCAAAATTACAACCTCTCTGGCGCTGGCACATCTGATGAGCAGCAAATTTGACTTCAGTTTTAAAAACAGGTCGGATGCTCTCAAGGCATTTATGGTGCTCTTAATTCCTATGTTAACCATAATTCTTGAGAAAGAAACCGGTACGGCGCTAGTCTACCTGGGATTTCTGTTTATGTTTTACCGCGAGGGAATGTCGGGATGGATCCTGATTTTTGGATTATCGGTGATTGGTATCTTTATAATGACCCTAGTTTTTTCACCCTATATTTCCATTTTGATTGTAGTGGGACTGGTGACCATTTTCGCCTCACTGGTAACGCGCAAAAAATGGGTGGTAGCAGTGATTATACCTTTAATCGTACTTCTGGGATTTATTCCTTCACTCGTCAGTGGTATCGGTAGTGTGGAAAAAACCGCAAATGAGATTGTTGCTGTGGAAATGGATGCTGATGGCTCTGTACAAGAGTTTGCTCCAAGTGCGGAAAGTAATATGATTTCCGCTGAAAGCGAGAGCCCAAGTAGATCCGCAGTTGCCCTCAAAAAAATTTTCTGCAGGTTCCCTGCCGAAATCTGGCTGGTTTTCGCTCTGGCGCCTCTTATTTTAGCGTTTCTCATCAAATCACTGGTAAAGCGGCAAAAAGTATTGCGCAACGCGATGCTAAGCATGCTACTGGGCATCTGTTTGGTGTTTTCGGTAGATTTTGTCTTTGACAAGGTTCTCAAAGATTACCAGAGAGGACGCATAGAGGTTCTTTTAGGTATGAAGGAAGATCCTATGGGGGACGGTTACAATGTCCACCAATCGATGATTGCCATTGGATCGGGAGGGTTCTTCGGTAAAGGTTTCCTGAGAGGCACGCAGACTCGTTTTGATTTTGTGCCGGAACAAACTACGGATTTCATTTTTTGCACCATAGGGGAGGAATGGGGATTTGCCGGATCTCTGGCGATCTTGGCGGTATTTCTGGTGTTACTTATACGGCTTATTAATTCCGCTGAAAAACAAAGGGATCGTTTTATTCGCATATACGGCTACTGTGTTGCCTCCATTCTACTGATGCATATTCTCATCAATGTAGGAATGACAATAGGTCTGATGCCCGTAATAGGCATTCCATTGCCATTTGTTAGTTATGGAGGCAGCAGCCTTTGGGGATTCACCATTCTGCTCTTCATCTACGTGCGTCTTGACCTGGAGAGATGGAGGTGACAGCCGATTGGAAATAAAATATTAACTAATTACCTTTGTCGGATTGATAACTATTTTAAATATATAAAACATGCAATTCAAATTCGTTGACAGACATAATGGTCCGAGAGATTTCCAGGAAAAACTGATGTTGGAAAGACTCGGAGTCTCATCACTTGATGAACTGATAAAACAAACCGTACCTGAAGATATTCTCCTAAAAGAGCCACTGGCTCTGGAGCCGGCACTCTCCGAATACGAATACACAAC
>Ga0116182_1005796_pt1 | contig 10467 bp, 12 predicted proteins | sample AD_UKC077_MetaG_FD_89805 | JGI IMG/M metagenome (GOLD analysis project Ga0116182, IMG submission 89805) | Active sludge microbial communities of municipal wastewater-treating anaerobic digesters from USA - AD_UKC077_MetaG | ecosystem: Engineered > Bioreactor > Anaerobic > Digestate | place: USA...
CACCGCATCCGGGTATCTGTTCAGGCCGCTCCGGCAGTGTTCGCACAGCCATGCAGGACCCTTCTGCCCACGCACATCCCACAGGCTTATGGTGGCGCCGCACATATCGCAGGAGTAAATCACTCCGGGGCGGCATTCCAGCGCTTCTTCGCAGCTGCTCGGCAGAGAAAGCCTGATGCCTGCCCCATACGAGCGATGCCGTCCGGTCTTCACGGGCCTGCACCACCGGATGACTCCGGTGGTGTCGCAGAAACGGCTGTGTTCCAGAATCCTCGGCACCAGCTGAATCGGATGTATGTGCACCATCTCACCAGGCTCTATCCTCTCATCTATCTCCAGATAGACGCCGTCTTCGCTCATGTTGAAGGCAGTGGCTCCGCGTGGGCACTCATCTTGGTGAACAATGCGCTTCAGCTCGAGAGGAAACCTGCACTGAACACGGTCATGAGTCCGTTGTTCTCTGAATGTCGCCATCGTTCTACACCCCGCTGTTCACTTTCGCCGCCCTCTTCGTGAATGCACGAGGCTCATGACACATTGCTCATGTTATGAGAGTTTAGTATGTGCGGTTGGCGGTAAATCAAGAGGAGAAGTGAAAAACTTTTCCCTTTCGCGAAGCCCCAGGGCATTTCTGAAAACGCACGCACCATGCCCTAAAAAGAGGCGGTCGTCGTATCCGCTCTCCGGGAAAAACCTACTCGGCGGACGACTTGAGAATGAAGCCGGATATCATGGGCCAGTTGTTGTTGAGTATCATGAAGCGCGGGAGCCCGTAGGGGTCTTGGTTCAAAGCGAGAGGGACGGCCGCCTGACCCCATCGGATGGTGAAGGCGCTCTCGTAGCCGGCATCCTTGAGCGTCTGGACCGCGATGTCTGAGCGGGCGCCGTTGGGATATACGAATGAAGAGACCTTCACGCCCAGCTTTTCCTCGAGGACCTTTTTCGAAAGCGCAACTTCCTGGACAAAGGCCCGGCGGTCGCTGTCGTAGAGCTTCCGGTTCAGAATGAGATGATAGTACCCGTGCCCGGCAATATCGCAGCCTTCCCGGCAGAGCTCCATGAGCTGGTCCCAGGTGAGCGCATACGATTTCTTTCCGATGATGTTCGGATAGATGCCCAGCACCGGCCTTATGCCCCGCGGCTTGAGGACCTCGTGAAAGGCCTGGTACACGCTCTGGTTCCCGTCGTCGATGACGACGAGCACGTTCTTCTTCCCTGTCACCGCTCCCTCGACCAGATCGGCATAGGAAACGAATCTGAATCCCTTTGTTCTGAGAAAATCCATCTGAGAGGCGAGCTCTTCGAGAGAAATGTCATAGTCGAAGCGGTTATTGCCGTGAAAAGAATGGTAGCACAGAACAAACACTCTGCTGTCGGCGGCGCCGGCTTCGCCCCACTGTACAAAACTGCAAAACACCACAAGCACCACAGCCCGGAAAATCAAAAACGCCCTCTTCATGGCCAAAAGCTCCGATCCGACAGGATGCATTCTTTCACGAGCAGTATTCGGATTGCCGCCGTCATCTGCCCACTATATAGTCGAACTCGGTTCTCCCCGCCAGGAAAATTTCATGATTCTCCTGCTCCCCGGCCGGGGCTTATGCGTATTCCGGACGGTAAGGAGTAGCCCGCAGCCTTTACAGAGGCCGCTTTCCTCTCTGCCTGTTCCTCTGCGACCATTCCTGCGCCGCGGCCTGCACCGGGTCCCATGGGCTGCTCAGGGGCGGCGTGTAGGAAAGATCGAGACCGCCGATCGCATCCATGTTCATCTCGTTGAATATGGCTGCGGCAAGGATATCGATCCTCTTGGATATTTCACTGCCGTACTGCCCCAGGATCTGAGCGCCGAGCAGCCTGCCGGTCGCGCGGTCTCCCGTCATGCGGATGTGCAGGCGTCCGGCGCCCGGGTAGTAGACCTTGTGGTCCCAGGTCTCGCAGCCTACTGTCAGGGGATCGAACCCGGCGGTTTTCGCCTCGGCATCCTTAAGCCCGGTCCGCGCCGCAACCAGATCGAAGATCTTCACCACCTGGGTGCCGATCGACCCCTGGAACACCGCCTCGCCGCCCGCCGCGTTTTCACCGGCCACGCGTCCCTGCTTGTGCGCGGTCGTGCCAAGCGGCATATATCCATACCTTTTAAGCACACGGTGCCATGTCTGTACGCAGTCACCTGCAGCAAAGATATGCGGCACACCGGTTTCCATCCGGCTGTTCACTCGGATGGCTCCGAACCCGCCGATGTCCACGCCCGCGGCAGCGGCCAGGGTCACATTCGGCCGTGCACCGGCAGTCACAAGGACGATATCCGTTTCCATGGAGAAGTCCTGTGCTCCCATTACCAGCAGGCGTTCTCCGATGCGCTCGACCGCGCTCACCGGCGTTCCGGTCGCCACCTGTACGCCGTGTCTTTCGAGATTATCGCGCACCTGAATGCCCAGCTCGGGATCTACCGTGGTCAGAACCGTGTCGGCATATTCGACCACGGTCACGCGCATGCCGCGCCGGGTAAAGGAGTCGGCCATCTCCAGCCCGATATACCCGCCCCCGATGACAACCGCGGATCCGGGCTTTTCCTGGTCCAGATAGTCTTTCAGGATAATGCCGTCTCCCATCCATCTCAGGAGAAACACCCCGGGCAGGTCCATGCCCGGTATGTCGGGCCTGATGGATACCGCGCCCGTGGCTATGATCAGCTCGTCGTACTCAAGAGACAGCGTGTCCTCTTCCGGGGTTCTGATCATGACCGACTGATTCGCCGGATTGATCGCCATCGCCCAATGCTCGAGCAGGAGACGGATATCCTTTTCCCTGAGTTCGTCAGCGCTCCGGTGCGCGAGCAGACGCCGGTCCGGCGTCTCTCCGCTGATATAAAAGGGCAGCCCGCAGATGCTGTAATTCGGGAAACGGTCGGCAACGACCATGGCCACGTCGATCGACGGATCGACTTCCCGCGCCCTCAAGCCCGCGCTGATCCCGGCATCGCTGCCGCCGATGATCAATATTTTTTTCATTTCTCCCCCTGATCGGATCGCTTCGTACCATACTCCGGGACAAGGTTCTTTGCCGGGGATTTTACCTGCCTTCACTCAGTATACAAAGAGATCGACGAGATACCCTGCCGCAACCGCAACCAGAAAAACATTGAGCATGAATGCGAACAAAAGCCTTTTCCTGAACATGGAGCCGAGGATGATCATCTCGGGAATGCTCGCCCCTGCCCCGCATATGATAAGCGCAAGCACCGTGCCCGATCCCATGCCCTTCCCCACCAGAGCGGCGCTTATGGGGATGATGGTCTCGGCCCTGATGTACATGGGGATGCCGACAATCGCCGCGACCGGGATGGACCAGGGATTGCCCGGCCCTGCCAGCCGGACGACCAGGTCCTGCGGAACGAAGCCGTAGATGAAGGCGCCGATGCCCGCCCCGAGCAGCAGATACCAGAACACGCCCTTGAACGTGTCGACCGCCGATAATGAAGCATTTTTCATCTTTTCCCTGAAAGAGACCTGCGATGCCCCCTCCGGGCCTCCGCCTGCACTGATGTCTGCAGGGCGGCACGATGGCTGCACGGTTTTCAAACCGGCCGCTCCGGGCTCACCGGCGCAGCAGGCGCCCGGCTTCCGGATGCTGGACAAGGTGATGAGGGGTGCAGGCTGCTCATTTCCGGGAGAGCAGCACTCGGCGGCAGGCAGAGTTTTCAGGAGATCGTCCTTCTGCCCGTTCTCACCGCTGCAGCAGGACGCCTGAATGCTTCCCAGGGGCTTGACCTGCCGCGCCATGCCGAGCCGCGACAGCAGGGCCGCTGCCGTCATGGAGCCCAGGAAGGTGACGGCGGCGTACACCGCGGTGACCTTCAGGCCGAAAAGCGTGAGCAGAAGCGCAAGAATCACCGGGTTGAGAACCGGCGAGGAAAAGAGAAACGCCATAGTGGGACCGAAAGGCACGCCTCCCCGGAGCAGGCCGACCGTTATGGGAACCGTGGAGCAGGAACAGAAGGGGGTGAGCGCGCCGAGTCCGGAGCCTAAGAGATACTGTATCAGGGTGAGCTTGCCCGACAGATACTCCCGAACACGGGAAGGCGGCAGATATTCCATGAGCACGCCGATGAGAAAAGAAACGGCGACAAAGATGAGCACGAGCTCCCCGGCAATGATCAGAAAAAATTTGCCGGCAGCGATGAAATTATTCATTCCGAACATTCGCAACTCCTTTCCGGCGCTGTGAAGCATACCTTAAGGCATGAACATGATAATAAGGAATATGCCCGGCAGTTACACCCTTGCCGGCACCAGCAGCAGCGGGACCTCGGTGCGCCTCGATACGGAGTGGCTCACGCTTCCGAGAAAGAGCTCCCCGATGTACCCCCTGCCCTGGCTTCCCATGACCGTGAGCGAGATATCGCCTCGCTCAAGCCGGGTGATGATCTCCTGCTTGGGCGAGCCGTAGGCCAGCTCGATCCTCACGTCATGCACCCCGGCATTTTCCAGCTCAGTCTTGAGCCGCTCCATCCGCCCGGTGTCGATCCGGTTGAACTCTTCGAGACGGCTTTGAAGATGCGGGTCGATCTTTGCCCTGTCCTGCACGTGGAACAGGGTGATGCTCTGTGCGCCGGATCTGCCGATCTCCTTCACATAGGCAAACGCGATCTCGGCATTGTCCGAGAAATCGGTGGGGAAGAGCACGTGATCGAGCGGCCTGCACTCAGTCTCGACGCACACGGTCCGGCCGTCTTCGCACCTCATCTTCAGATACAGGATCAGGACAGGCCTCGTTGCGCTGTGCATCACCGCCGCCGCCGTGCCTCCCAGCAGCAGCTCGCCCGCCATGGTCCGGCTCTGCGAGCCGACCACGATCATGGAGCAGTCGTGCTCCCCGGCGAGACGGTTGATTTCGATATGCGGCAGGCCCAGGACCATCATGCCCTCTGTCCTGAAACCCAGGTCTTCGAGCATCTTCTTCTGCTTCTCGAACAAGGGCCTAGAGAGCTCTATGATCTCATTGCCGAGCGTGCCCACATCCCGGATATTGAAGCAGTGGACCAGCAGCGCCTCGCGGGTGCCCAAGCCCTTCAAGGCACCCAGGGTGCAGATCACCGCATCGGAAGCCTCGGTCAGGTCGGTTGCCACCAGAATCTTCGAGAACATGGCTTGTACTCCTTTCTCTTGGATTACGCTCCTGTATTCCCGGATTCAAACCACCCTTGGGTCCGCAGGCATATGTTCACCAGCATGAGCATGACCGGCACTTCGATCATCACGCCCACCACGGTTGCCAGGGCCGCTCCCGATGACAGGCCGAACAGCATGGTCGCTGTCGCGATGGCGACCTCGAAATGGTTCGACGCCCCGATCATGGCCGCCGGGGCCGCGTCGGCATACGACAGTTTGAGCAGCCTTGCCAGGAAATACCCGAACCAGAAGATCAGGTTCGTCTGGATGAACAGCGGGATCGCGATCCACAGGATCGTCAGCGGGTTCGAGACGATCACGTCGCCCTTGAAGGAAAACAGCAGGACCAGAGTGGCGAGCAGCGCGATGATCGTGACCGGCGTGAGCACGTGCAGGAACTTCTCTTCGAACCACACGAGCCCTTTGGTCGCGATGATCCATTTCCGGGAGAAATACCCCAGCACGAGCGGCAGGGCCACATAGATGCCAATAGAGAGCGCCAGGGCCTGCCAGGGGACGGGGAGCCTGCCCACACCGAGCAGGAAGCCGCCCAGCAGACCGTAGAGCACGAGCATGGTGAGCGAGTTGATGGCGACCATCACGAGCGTCAGGCCGTCGTTGCCGCGGGCGAGATACCCCCAGACGAGCACCATGGCCGTGCACGGGGCGATGCCCAGCAGCACGCACCCGGCGAAGTAGCTCCTCCACAGCGGGACCTGGAGCATCCTTATGCCCTCGTTCAGCACCACAACCCCGGCACCGTGCGCAGCGCCCACCGGCAGGTCCAGCCCGAAGGGCATCCTGACAAGGTCGGTGGCCTCGGGCCCGATGAAAGCCCGGAAGAGGATCCCCAGGAACAGCATGGCGATGCCGTACATGGTGAACGGTTTGACCGCCCAGTTGATGAACAGCGTCAGCAGGACCGGCTTCCCGCTCTTGCCCGCCCGGATGACCGAGCCGAAATCGATTTTGACCATAATGGGATACATCATGAGAAACAGGGCGATGGCAATCGGGATGGACACCACCGGCGCATCGCCCACGAAGATAGACATGCTGTCGAGCTTTTTCGCAAGCCCGGGGGCTACTTTGCCCAGGATGATCCCTCCGATGATGCACAGCCCGACCCACAGGGTCAGATACCGCTCGAACACGCTCTTCATTTTTCGATCGCCGTACTGGTGCGCCTCGTTGCCCATATGCGTCTCCTGTTCAGTTCATCAAATAATGTAGTTCCTTACTCGCCCCGGCATTTCTTCATTCTTCGGGATCTGCACAGGTCCTCCCGGTCGGCTGCAAGGATTGTCTCGAGCTTCATGCGGTCTTCTGCAATCACTGCGGCCTGGGAGAGCTCTTGAACGAGCCACTGTTTTACAAGCTGTGGAAACGATCCCGAAAGCCGGTAGTGCACCCATCGGCCGTCTTTGCGGGATTCCACCAGGTGCGCGTTCTGGAGCACGCTCATGTGCCGCGAAACCGTGGCAGGAGCCAGCCCGAGCATTTCGGTGATCTGGCAGACGCACAGCTCGTCGCGCTCTATCAGTGCCGCGACCGTGCGCAGGCGGTTGCCGTCCGAAAGGGCCTTTGTTCTATTGATTGTCATGTTCATGTGATCGCCCCCATTCTTATATTTAGCAACATATCGAAATATATATTACTGAACTATCCGAACGTTTTCAACCGCAAATAATCCTTGCTGCTTACGGAAAAAACGGAGGCAACGTTCTTTTCTCTCTCCAGGAAGAGCCCCTGCACACAGCAAGTTCCCGCCCCTCAACGAGGGGCTTTGTCGATCGGTCATGTCCCCCCGAAGAGCGGGAGTTCCCTGGGGAGAGATACATTGCCCGCGAATCCGATCCTGACCTTTTCTCCTTCCACAATGACAGGAACCTGCATTTTCCCCCCGGAGTATGCAAGCATCTCCTTGAGCTTCTCCGGGTCTTCGTCCACGTTCACATAGATCGCCCTGTCTCCGTAGACCGACTTGGCCTGCCGGACATAGGGTCAGGTATCGGTGCCGTAGATAATTATCTTGTCAGTCATCATAACATCCATTTTCTTTTCATTTTTTTTGCGGTCATCGTTCAAACCGCGTCTCATCGCTCATTCCCCGATCCTCGCATACACGGAGATCTGCAGCAACGGACGGATCGGGCTGTCCGTTTCCAGAATGATCCTGTCGTTGTACTGCCCGGCGTCCTTCTTCGTGTTCCTGACTGTCAGCAGGTATGCTCTCCGCTCTCCGATCTTCCGCTCATCCAGGTGAAGTTCTATGTATTTCCCGATCATTGCCCGGATGTTTTCGATTGTGAAGGGATACTCGTCTCTCGGGAGGATGTTCACGGCCGCCTCTATGGGCTGTCCGACCCTGCCGGCAAGGCGCACCCGTTCGGGATCGATTCCGGCAAACTTCTAGACCGGCCCGGTGACGGTCACGCTCAGGCCCTGCCGGGTCTCGTCATTGGTGATGATCCGCACGGTTTCGCGGATCACCTCTCCGCCGTAACCCTGCGTCGAAACCTTCACGGTTATCTTTCCCACGCCGCCGGCGGGGATCTGCTTCACACTGGAAGCAGCCGTGCACCCTCAACCGGCGTTGAGCTTAATGATTTCGAGCGCCGCAGAGCCGGTATTCTTCAGAATGAAATCGTGCTCCACGTCCACGCCCTCCACCACCGCGGGAAATTCGTATACGCTCTTTTCGAGAACTGCCCGGGGCTTGTTCTCTGCCGCATGAATCCCGGAGAAGAGACTCAAGGCCGGGACGACGACCATCCATACAAAAACCGTTTTTTTCATCGAATGCACCTCACGTTCAGGTCATTGTTCTGTGCCGCCGTTGGGAGTGCTGCGGCCCGCTGTGCTGCAGGAGATCCCGCAGAGCATGCCCCCGTCTCCGCAATCCCTGGTTTCGAACCGGAGAACCGGGTGATCGATGCCGAATGTATCGCTTTCCACGCGTGCTCCTCTCAGCTATTCCGGCTGCAGATCTCTTTCGACCGGCAGGCCGTTCTCCAGCCAGAGCGTCCATCCGTTCACGAGCACCCTGACATCATCGAAGCCGAACTCCTTGAGAATCTTGGCGAGGTCGTGGCTCAGACTGCAGGCCTCTCCGTCGCAGTAGGTGATGATGGGCGTGCCCGGTGAAACGTCTCCGGTAGCCTCTTCGAGATAGAGATCGACATCGTGAAGGGGAAGGCTGCGGGAGCCTCTGATATGACCGCGGGAGTATTCGTCCCTGGAGCGCGCATCGAGGAAGAGCGCGCCCCTGCCATGAAACAGCCGCGCAGCATCCTCAAGGGAGATATCCGTCCGATTGCTCTGATCGTCTCTCATCAGCTCTTCCGGGGGCCGGTCCTGAACGAGCGGGATGCCGCCTACGCGCAGGGCATTCGTCCCGATGCCGAGAGCGGCGGCAATGACAATGATCACCGATGCCTGCCACAGGGCCTTCCGTACGGCCCTGAAATCGATGATGTCCGCAGCCGGCATGTTCATGGTTACATCTTCATGCCTTTCGTCATATCATTTCTTCCCGTTCTCTCATCGCGTTATGAACGGATCGATGATGAAGTAGACGCCCAGCAGAACGATCAGAGCGCCTGCGCCTTTTCTGAACACGGCGGCCGCGCTGTTCCACGCGCTGTTCTCCAGGAGGCGCTTCACCGCGGCCGTGGAGCTGCCGGCCGCCATGATGGGAAGACAGTGGCCGACGGCGAAGAGCACGATCAGGATCACGCCGGTGACGATTTTCTCCTGGATGGTGATGATGGCCAGGATGGGGGCGATGAACCCGAAGGTGCAGGTCCCGGAAAGAACCCCGTAGGCCAGGCCCAGACCGAATGCGCCGAGGACTCCCCGGAAGTTGAGGCGGTAGAGCAGGCTTCCCGACATGGAGCACTTCTCCACCCCGAGCATGCCCAGGGCCACCCATATGAGGACACCGCCGACCAGCACCTTCCAGAAGTTTCCGACATCGCCGAGCATGCGCCCCAGCAGCGCGCATATCACGCCGACCAGGGCGATGGTGATGAAGAGGCCCACCGTGAAGGCCACGGAATACCCGGCTGCCGAAGACGTCTTCACCTCGCTTCGCTGACCTGCGACATAGGCCACGATCAGAGGGATGGAGGCGAGGTGGCACGGGCTCAGCAGCACGCTGACCACTCCCCAGAAAAAACACCCCACCGCGGCGATGAGAACGCCTCCGGTCATCCACTGGTTTATCGTTATGAGAAATCCCTCAAGCATGACACGTCAGCATGTTCGGCCGGATACAACCGATATGGTCAACCGACCAACGGGGCACCGCAGCATGCAGGCCCGGTCGGGAATGTCCGGACCACCAAACGTCCGATCTGTTTCCGGCGTCGTCTTCATCCCTGAACCCCCATTTTCCCGAGCTGCTCGACGATCGCATCCTCGGACATGAAGCCGACGTGCCGGTAGACCTCTTTGCCCTCCCTGTCGAAAAATACCTGGGTGGGAATGGCCCGCACCTGAAAGCGCGCCGCCTGGTCGCGGTGATACCGCAGGTCGATAAAGACAACGGCTGCCTTGCCTTTATAGCGCTCTTCCACCTTTTTCAGGATCGGCTCCATCATTTTGCACGGGATGCAGGACCCGGCGCCGAGGTCAACCATGGTCACCATCCCTTTGACCGGAACTGCAGGGAGCTTCTCCGGTTCCGACTGCGCGATGCCGGACAGGAAAAGCGTGCCGCCCACAAGCACAGCAAGAGCGAGATATTTCCACTTCATTTTTCCTCCGCTTTTTTGGTGACTTATAACGTATCAGGACGCCCTCGTCGCCGTAATGATCGCCGACCTGATATAGTCTTCGAAACCGGTGCCCGGAAACCAGTCCTTGATAAATTCCCGGCTCTCCTCCTTCACCGTTACGGCGATATCCGAAAAGCCGGCTTCCCGGAGCATCCGCTCGATATCCGACACCGGCATCGCCCCGCCGGCGCATCCGCAGTATGCCTCTTCGTTCTGTCTGGTTTCGGGAGGAAGCTCGCGGACCGCTACGATATCCGAGATCGCCAGGCGCCCGCCTTTCTTCAGAACTCGGAAGGCATCGGCAAACACCTGCGGTTTGTCGGGTGAAAGATTGATCACACAGTTGGAAATGATGACGTCGGCGGTGTTATCGGCCACAGGAAGATGCTCGATCTCGCCGAGCCTGAACTCCACGTTCCGGTAACCGGCTTTGAAGGCATTGGTCCGGGCTTTTGAGATCATTTCGGGCGTCATATCCACGCCGATGACCCTGCCCTTCTCTCCCACCTGCCCGG
>Ga0116182_1005819_pt1 | contig 10443 bp, 14 predicted proteins | sample AD_UKC077_MetaG_FD_89805 | JGI IMG/M metagenome (GOLD analysis project Ga0116182, IMG submission 89805) | Active sludge microbial communities of municipal wastewater-treating anaerobic digesters from USA - AD_UKC077_MetaG | ecosystem: Engineered > Bioreactor > Anaerobic > Digestate | place: USA...
CAGATCAGGGATCTTGCAAACAGGGGGATGGAAATCGTCACCCCGCTGCTTGGTGCAGGCAATGGCGGACTGAAGTTTACGGATGCCATGAAGCTCGCCGAGGAGGCCAAGTTGCCGGACAATGTAATTCTGGTGCTCCTGAAAAGGAAACAGGATGAATTGCCCGGTGAAGGTGAAAAAGACGAGAAAGTCAACCTGGACCGCATCTTAGGATAGCCAGAGAGTGTCAGAACACCCCGCGGGGAGCGTTTCGATATCCCCAAGGGGACCGTCGAGCGTTCTCCGCGTTGAAAAATCAAGGAGAGCGGCATGTCTGTTCAGATATCGGAAGTTGAACAAAACCCGAAGCTTTTCGAGGGTCCCTATCCTCATTGTCATGACTGCGAGTTTGGATGTGGTCAGATGGAACGTGCCCTTCGGCACTATTCCGCCTACGGCTATGACAAGCCTATGACCTCTGAGGAGAGGGAGTGGTGCATTCAGGAGGCCGATCGAGCTGGCGAAGGTTCGTACCGGAGAGAGGAACTCGAACGGTACAATGACCAGGAGTTGGCCACAGCTGTTTTAAGGGCCTGGGCCGATTACTGCCGGTCGCAAGGCCTTCTGTGATCTCGGCGGAAGGAGAAGAATAAATGAAAGACAGGTGGGACAAGCACTATGTAGCCGTCGTGACGATGACGGTGCAGGTCAAGGTGAAGATAACGGAAAGAGAGGTAGAAACGATATCTGGCGCGAGCATTCCGGAAGAGGAATCAGGGGAGCTCAAGAAGAGGCTCATGGAAAGGGCCAGGGTGAACCTGTGCAACGGCCAGATATTGTCGGAGGAGACTCTGCTGTCTGACGAGACGGGAGACGTCTATCAGGAGGATAACTGACATGTTGATAAACATGGACATGCGGATCAAATCGGTGAGGGAATATGTGCACACTCCATGGGGACCGGCACAGCAGGTCGAGCGCATCGCTGAAGGAATCGATTTCTATTCCACGGCTGGTCACGGCGGGTACAAGATATCCGCTGAGCGCAAAAAGGCCATGCCCGAGCCCTACAGGTCGCACCAAACCTTCGCAGGAGGTCTCTGGTACGAGGAGGACTGCGATTGGGCGGTCGTTGCGTTGTCGTTTCCGGATGAGGTCTTCAAGTACGACGACCCTGAAAAGAAGGCCAAGATGCTGGAATCGGCAAGGAAAACCTGGGAGTGGATACAGGAGAGGAAGGCTGAAAGTGCGAAGAATGCAGAAAGGAAAGGGTGAAATGGACAAGAGTAAGCACGGAGAACAGCCGCAGAAGAGCTTTAAAGCCATGACCAAAGGTGAGCTCCTCAAATGGCTGTCGAAAAGAAAGCCGTATCTGATGCGCAAGAGCGTGCTGGAGAGCCTGATCATGTATCCGGAGCAGGAGAACAGGGGAATGTTGCTGTTCATGCTCCAGGAGTGGCTCATCGAAAAAAGGCCTGTGTACGACGAGTACAAGGCAAAAGTGGACTCTGTTTCCCCTGAGCTGAGAACGACGCTCGGGAGGTTCATCGAAGACTACGAGTTCACCGCGATGACCGTCAGCAGGTTTTTTCCATCCAAGCTCGCCGCATAGCTGAATTTTCCCAACAAACCCCAATCCGGGGGACATTCGTTTTCCCCGGCACATGGGGTGCGAAGAGTGTCCCTCCGGAAGACAATTCAAGGAGGATGCAATGGCAAGTTTCTATACGAATTTCTCGTTCGTGATCGAGGCAAAGAAGGAAGCGATAGATCTCTTCATCAGAATCATCGCCGTTTGTGTGTCGCTTTTGAGCGACTCATATGAGAGAGATAAGCAGCCCGGGGATGACGACGTGGTTGAAGATGTTCGGAAGGTAATCGAGGAACGCGAGGCATGGTCGCTTGGTTTTGATCTGGCCACGCAAGGAGATACACAGGTCTGGATACATGACGACGGGGATAATGCTGATCTGGAGTTATGCGCGGACCTGATCCAGCTCTGGCTGTCATTGGCAGGCGAAAGCAAAAGCGTGTATTTCACGTGGGCTGATACCTGCAACAGAAGTGCGGTGGATGCCTTTGGCGGCGGTGGGTGTGTTGTCACCAAGGATGCACAGCACTGGATGAACACGAGCTACTTCGTGGAAAAGGCCAGCCAGGGTGTCTCGCTGTCGTCGCCATCGGAGATGTTCAGCATGGCCATGCTGCCCGCGGGTTCTCAAATGGCGATTCTCGACGAGTTGTTCAATGAGAAGCCGATGATGAAAGCGTTTCTCGCTGAAAAGATCGAAGCAAAGCAGAGTGAGCTTTTTGGCTCGAGTGTGGGGGCATCCTGATGGATACCATCGCTCTCAACTTCGAAGAGCTCCAGGAGACGAGTTTCCCGGGAATTCAGGGCAGGATCCGGTTCTTCCAGGACGATGTCAGCGGTCTCGGGGCAATCTGCAGGGTGGTTCAGGACATGCTCGACGGTAAGGTGAAAACAGCCACATTCATAACTGCAAAGTTTGGTGAGGCCGGAGGCTGGTTCAAGACCGGCACGTTTACCTTTACCTACGGGACGTTCGAGGGGAAACCGTGTTTCCAGTGGGGGATCGGCGAATCTTCCATTGTGGCGACGTGGTACCCGGACTGCTGTGACAAGGCAAGAGTTGTAGGGACCATAGTGGCCAACTACGGCTGCAACGTCTTCCGTGCGAGGACGGTCCCGCAAGTGTAAGAAAACAGTCATACCAACCCCAAAATCGGGGGGATATCCGTCCTCCCGGCCAGGAGTAGACGTTTGTCCTCCCGATTTCACCGACAATTCCCGGGATACGGGACGGTGCGTTGAGGAGGATGAAATGCCGGTACTGGTAAGCGTATACGATGATAAAAACAGAGACAATTATGCCTTCATGTTCGTTCTGCACGAGAGATTCGTCACGGAGAGCAACCTCACCATGGAGAAAGTGTTCAAGCACGTCTCCGATTTCAGCAAGCCTGTGGTGGCCGGCTTTTCACGGGTGGAAACCGACATTCAGGAATGGGGTGATTCGTTCATCTCGGCCTGGTGCAACCTGTACAAGGGCAACGGCGATAAGGAGTTGTTTGTTGCCGGCTATTGCAAGGAGTGCGGAAGAATAGCTGCCGTGACGTTGGGCCGCAGGAACAACCGGAAGGAAATGGCAGAGTACATCGTGAAATTCCTGAGAAAGAATCTCGTGGTCAGGATCATCTCGCGGGAGGTTTTCATCGGTGAGGACCTCTGTGCCTGTAATCGTCCACAAGGCGATCCCTACACGGTGCTCGAGGTGCTCATGGATGCGGTCTGCCAGGTATAGGTCTTGATCGAAGAGAAAAGAACCCCAAGGGGGATGCATTGCGTTCCCCAGTCGGGGCCCGTGTTGCTTCCCCCTTCATGCAAGAGAAAGGAAAGCACATGGGCAGGTCAAGAATATCAAACGCTCAGCTCACTATGGATTTCGAATCGTTCGAGATCGCGGCTGAGATTCAGAAGGTTGAGACGGCGCCGACTGTCACAGTCGAGGAACCGGCAGAATCGGATAGATCTCCGGTGGTCATCCAGTTTCCCAATCAACAGGCTGGGGATCCGGAGTGGCTGTGTCAATGGCGGGCGATATCGGAAGGAAGAGCTAAATGGGAGGATTTCAGTTTTCAGGAGAGGACCTGCAAAGGTTGGCTTCTTCCCTATTTGCTCATGATCGACACGATGTTTTCAGGACGGTGGGAATATTGGACGGAGGCCTTGTTCTCGGATCGGGTCCCGGCATCTCCGATACCCAGGATCTTTTTTTTGGATTGTCCGGACAGCGAGACGCTCAAGATGCTCCGGAAATGTATGGATGGTGCGTTCGGCAGAGGGTATTCCGTCAGCATAACGGATTTTCTGGAGTGGCTGTTATGGGGCTTCGGTGATTCACAGGGATCGAAAGACCGAATAGACAACCAGGTCAACGAGATCTGGTACAGGTGTTTCAACCTTGGGCTCATGCTGAAGAATCCATACGACTATTTCGGGAATCTCTTGTCGGAGCAACGCTCGACCTGGTGGACGAATCCTCACGCTTTTTTTCCTACTCCACACAGTGTGGTCGAATGCATGGTCCAGATAAATCTTGCCGGAAACTCTCCGGAATTCAACAAGACGGCTTCGGTGTGTGATCCATGCGTAGGCACAGGCCGCATGCTGCTGCATGCGTCGAACCATTCCCTGAATCTCTATGGGATGGATATTGACAGCACGTGCGTTCTGGCGACCAAGGCGAATGGTTATATTTACGTTCCCTGGTTGGTCAAGCCGTTGCCGAGTATCGATCGACAGTAGAAGGAATAGCTGTTTTTTAAAAACCCCGTGGGGGGATGTATCGCGTTCCCCCCGCCAGGGGTCCGTGTACGTCCTCCCGCGCAAACGCCGCATTCCCGGGACACGGGACGGCGAGATGAGAGGAGGACGTTATGTTCGTGGACGTGATCGTATTGGTGGTGAGGTTCTTTGTGCTGCTCTTCAGGGCGGTAGCGGAGGCCCTCGAGAAGTTCGTTGCAGAGGTGGTGGCCTACAGGATAGCTGGCAGGGTAGTCATTGAGCCGGTACCAGAGGAGGCAAAGAAGCAGGAGATCAAGGAGGTTCGGAAGACCGGGATTGAGGCATGGTGGAAGTACGTAAAGGTCATACTTTTCGTGCTGTACTTCATCATCTACATCCTGGCGGTTTTCGGGCTTATCCCTATCGCTCCCGAGAAGGTGCTGGAGCTTATCAATCTGATGGATACCTCCTGACGCAAGCTCAAGGCCATGATCGAGGAGTCGGGAATGGAACCGTACGCTTGCAAATACTTAAAAGGGGGATTATTAATATGCTTGGGAGATCAAAGCATATGCAGGAAATGATCATAAGGCTTCAGAAAATGGGATATCCTCTTGATGAGGCTGAAAAGATCGCTTCTGCTGCTGAAGAAACGCAAAGGGATAAAAGGTGGAAGCTGATCAATTCCATCGTGAACGTGGGTTTCATTGCGGTCACGATAGGATGGATCGTGTATCTGAGTGCAGGGTATTCAATAAAAACCCTTCTTTTTTAAGAAGAAGATAAAAAAACCGGTTTGGTCCTAACATTTTAGGCAAACCGGTATAGTTTTTGGGGCCACTTATCGGGAACACTGGCGGGTATTCCCGGGCCCCTTCTTCCTTGAATTCCTATCCCGTTTTTTACGGGATTTTCTCCTTGAATTACCCTTACATGCTGGTTGCGAGAAAAAGACGGCACGAAACCTTTTAAACTGCCGTTTGCACCATTTAACCAGCTGATCGGACCTGTCGACGATCCCGATAGAATCTCCCAGGATGCAGTTAATACAATACAGCAGTACCCTTAAAGAACCTAGTGCCCCGCTCACACAGCCGAGGACTTTTAAAATGCCAAAACTATAAAAAAAGACAACAGCTCCCGCGAGGATACTTATGGCCAGACCTGTGGCGATACCTATAGCCAGAGGACCTTGGAACCGTTTCATGTATCGAGTGACACGCGAAAGAACCATCTTCATGAATCCACTCTCCTTGATATGGGTGTTGTGCCTTGCGGTTGGAGGGCGATGAGAAGAACCGATGATCTCTTGTTGATACTGAAACATTCATCATATGTTGAATTTCTGTCAAGGCCCGCTCGTTTCCGTTAATGATTTACATGGAATTTCCAGCACTTCCCCGTAACAGAAAGTGGATCAGGGGGTGGCTTGACGGCTATGAACCATCGCCGACTGTTCATAAGGCATGATTAAGAGTTGTATCACCTACGGGATTGACCGTTGTAAGGAAAAACATGAAAACAACGGGAGTCTTGAACCAGTTGCTCCCACAACTGAAGAGTGGATCAGACCGGCTGGTTCCCTTCGGAGGGCAAGGGTGCTCTGAGTGAGTGGATGGGAATGTACAAGAAGGGCAGGGACGATTTCAAGACGTAGGCCAGATGAATGAGAGGTTACAGCCTCGGGTTTGATCGGCGAAAGTCAGAACAGGAACCCGACGCCCACATTGAACCCATAGCTGGTTTTGCCCACAAAAGATTCATGGTCGCTGTATTTCCGGGCGTTCAAGAGCAGGGACAGGTACGGGGATCTGCCGGGCAGGGTGGCGATGCCGGCCTGGACGCCGTAGAAGGTGGTATCGATGTCTTCCTTGAGCTCGTTCGACCGGTCGATGACCGTGGAGGCCTCCCCGTAGAATCTGCCTGCCTCAGGAACGATCTTGAATGCGCTCCCGATCCGGACGGGAAGGGCGATGCTGATTTCCTGGCCGTAGAGTCTTTCCTCGCCGATGGTATCTTTCGTGGATTTGGCGAAGTAGGATCCACCTGCCTGTATCCAGAGCATGCCGATAAGCTTTCTTTCAACGTTCAGATAAAATCCCCCCAGGTTGGCGTCGAAGTCCTCGAAGGGATCCGAGAGATACCTCATGCCGGCGTTTATCGCCCAGGACCTGTCGACCTTGGTTGCAAACGAAGGCAGAATTGAAGAAACCGGCTCGATGGTCCTTTCGCCGGTATTGAATTTCGTGCCGGGAGTGATCTGCTGCAGGGAAATGGGGGGAATTGTTTTGTTTTCGCCTCCTGCAAGTCCCGATAGGGTGAAGGTATGCTCCATGCAGTCTTCTCTGGTCAATTGAATGGTGAGCCTCTGGCGGGCGGGAACGGGCATATTTATGACTGGAGTCATCCCCATACCGATTCCGTTGACACGAACCATGGCGCTCTCGGGGATGCTGGCAATGGTGAGGGCGGACGGTTTCAGGACGAGATTCTGGTCGATGGACCTGATTTCCTTTTTGGATACAGTTGCCCGGGTAGTGACCGGTTCGGTCTCCGGGTGTTCTATTCGGATTTCCGACACGATCCCTGCGGGGACGTTGCAGTCGATCGGGGTTTTACCGACGTTTTTGCCATTGATGAACACCTCGGCGCCGATGACGGGGCGTGTGGTGATGGACAGAGTACCTTCTGCTCTGACCATTGTCTTAGCCACTTTCACGACATCATTCGGAACGATGATTACCTCTTCAAAAACTGTGAGGAAGTAAGGATGTTCAAGGCGCACGGTGTGGAGCCCGGGTTCGAGTTTATTCAGGAGCTTGAGGTTGGTCTTGCCCCATGGCACGTCGTCTATAAATACCTGGACATCTTCAGGCTCGGTGGTAAGATCTATGCCGCCTCTCTGAGGGAAGGATCCCGTTGCTTCTGAATAAAGGCGGTCATCGAGAGGAATGTTCTGCTCGAGACGGGCGCGTTCCTTCGCGATCTCATCAGTGCTGTATCTGAAGAGAACGTAGAGAGTGCCGCCTTTCCTGTGGGTGTCCACCTGTTCAAAGCCCCGTATGAGTGCTCGCTGGCTCTTCTCGGTGACTCTCCTGGTATACGTGGACTCCCTGGTGTTCTCAAAGGTCTGCACGCCGATTTCGACCGCAGAGCCGAAGTTTTCCCTCATGGCCTGTTCCACCGCGTTCCCGTAGGCTTCCTGCATGGCCGATGCCTCGTCTTGGGATGTGGAAACCCCGACATAGTATCTGTATAACCCGTTGCCGGCTTTTCCCGTGAGCCAGTCCGGACCCTTTGCCGACAGACCCAAGGGAATGCAAAGCAGGGGCAGGATGATGAACAGTATGCCGGGGATCTGTCTGCTGATCGGCATGAGATGGATGCCTGTCAGTTATTGCCCTGTGCTTGAGACGCTCCGGAATCTTCATCAAAGAACTTGATCATGCCCTGGGTCATGGCCTCCTTAATCCGGGGATCCACCTCGATGATCTGACTCGCAAAAACCTGCTCGGTTTTTGCGTAATCATGATTAGATATAAATGACAGCAAATAGCAGTCGATTTTTTGGATGCGTTCTTTCGTCTCCTCGTTAACCAATTCATAACGTTCGAAATACTGCTCCATGTCACGCATGCCATAGATTGTGCCTTCGAACTCCCCGCTGCGGGCCTTATTCAGAAGGTATTCAGCGTTTTCTGACAGGTTCATGATCACTTCTTGGAACTTGCCCTTCAGTCTGTCGCTTATATCCCTGATGAGTCGTTCTCTGTTTTCGTTGGAGGCGATGATGTAGCCACCGTTCAGTCTTTGGTCACCGCGGATGGTGATCATGCTCTTGTAGTAATGCCCATCATCGGTCGACCAGTACATACTATTTTTGTCAACCCAATCTGGCTTGTTAAGACTCGAATCTATTATAAATTTTTTCGTAACAGAAGTTGAGGAGCAGCCAAAAGCAAGAACAGAGAGGACAAGGCAGAAAAAGATCGTTAAATTTTTACCGGTCACAGATTCCTCCTTAACTATTAAATATTAAAATACTATCTATTCTATTTATGAATAGTATATTCCCATATATGCCACATCATTTCAACTAAAAAATGATTTTTTATCTATTTTTTAAAGGAATTAATGTTGCTTAAGCAGTCTACCAGAGCTGGCTCCGGTTGTTGAGACAGAGGATGGCAAGGGCATGATTGGCAATAGCTGTAAAGACCATTGCTACAGAGATGAGTACATCAGCGACCAATCAACTCAGACTGCTCTATTCTTTTTCATTGCCTTTCTATGCCCTTGCAACTAATGACTATTCTTGCAAACGAAGTGTTATGATAGTCTCTCTTGTTTTCTCGGCAGTGTCTTCCAGTATTTTAATGAGTCTCAGCCTATCGTCTTCCGGGATACTATCGGGCTCAATCGAGAAGAGTTTGGCAAGTACCTTGTTAAGGGAGTTTATTTCCTTGACCAGTGACATGTAGATCGAGGTGTTTTTCAGTTCCATTCTCATCCTACTTTCCATCTTTTTCTTTGCCGCCCTGATATCTTTGGCTGACAACTTGTTTTTCTGAGCGAGTTCAATAAGTTCGTGCATGGTTTTTTCCGAGTCAGCTTTGGCAATCTCGATAAGGTGTGTTCGGGAAATATCGGCCAACCGATAATTTGAACGGATTGTCTCTGGGAGCTTATTGAGAGACATTATTTCAGAGATGGTTGATTGTTTCTTGTTTACGGCTTTTGCTATGTCCTCATGTGTCATACCATACTTATCCTGGAAATGTTTATACCCGTTCGCTTCTTCAATAGGATCCAAGTCCTCTCTCTGGAGGTTCTCGATCAGGCTGATTTTGAAGGCCTCAGCTTCGTCCACATTTTTGATGATGCAAGGGACAAAATAGAGTTCCGCCTCAAGAGACGCCATATACCTTCTTTCGCCTGCGATTATCTTATATTTGCCTTCAACTTTCCGAACGGTAATTGGCTGGAGCAGACCGTGTTTCCTTATTGACTCTGCGAGTTCTCTGATGGACTCGGAGTCGAAATGCTTCCTCGACTGGTTGGGGTTCGGCACAAGGCGTTTTGTCTCGAGCATGACTACTACATCGTGGTCCGGGCTTATATTATCTATATCAAGCGGACCAAGGGGAGGATTATTGATATCAAAGATTGAATCATTTGCCATTCTGTCTGCCTTAAGATTTTTTGTCTTTTTGTTTTTTGTCATGATTCCTCCTGAGCAATCTGCTTTTCCATCCAAATTGCTTCTTTTACGAGTTCAGTGTAATCAATCCTGGAGATACAATACGCTCGGAGATAAAAGTAGACGTTATGCTTTTTGTGGTCCGGTAGTATGGCATGATTTTTTCTCATCTCCTTTTCTATGTCAGCCAGGGAAGATGATGAGGGCAGGACATGGAGGTTGAGATTATACTCTTGGACGACTTGGGCGAAGGTTTTCTTCTTGGACAGCCACTTGTGCACCGTAGGCCCGCCCTGTTGGAGCTTCCTTAGCAGCATAAGGGTGAGATTGGCCTGTGTGTCGAGATCGAGCATGAGAACTTTTCAATCCTTCCGGGCGAGAGCAGCTCCTAGATTCGCACATGTTGTACTCTTGCCAGATCCGCTTTTGTGATTAACGATTGGTATAACTCGAGTATTTTTTCTGTATGCGCTCATGTTATCCTCCTGTTTAGCATGATAAGCACAGATTAAAATTTTAACCGGCTCTTTATGCGGTTTTCTGTAAAGGCGTGTTGAAGACTTTTTATATACTGGTTACAAACGATATATTAAGTATTGTTCACAACATGATGTAATGCACAACATTTTTGTGGGGTAGTGATGCAACATTATGCGACCCCCAGTTGTCGTATATGTCTTCATCTTACAAGAATGATGACGTAAGGGGAGTAAAAGAAAGAGAAGTGAAAGATATCCTGCGCAGAATGGAAGTCAGATGAACCTTGGCAATCGAGGAGTGTGTGGGTAGATGCAGGTGGATAATAACAGTCGGGAAACTGCGAAACCTGTGGACCAGATCAGAAACAACTTCTGGGAAGCGGTGAGAAAGACGATCAACAAGTTCCGCGAGCATCCCTGCTACTTTTTCACCGAGTCGGACATTGTCTCATACTTTTATTCCTGCTTCTACTCCAGCA
>Ga0116182_1005822_pt1 | contig 10440 bp, 10 predicted proteins | sample AD_UKC077_MetaG_FD_89805 | JGI IMG/M metagenome (GOLD analysis project Ga0116182, IMG submission 89805) | Active sludge microbial communities of municipal wastewater-treating anaerobic digesters from USA - AD_UKC077_MetaG | ecosystem: Engineered > Bioreactor > Anaerobic > Digestate | place: USA...
GCGCAAGGCGTCGGCGGCGGTTCCCTGGCCGAAGCAATCGGCCAGGCGGGGCAGGTTCATGTGCTGTTCTATGCTGTCGGCGAGGCGCTCGAGATCGGCTTCACGGCGGGCGGCCAGGTCGATGCGTTGGGTGTCGGCGACTCCGGCCCAGGCAAGGAGTGCGGCGAGGGCGTCAGGGTGGTCGAAAAGGCCGTGTAGATAGCTGCCGAGGATCTGTCCGTCTTCCGACAGTACGCCGTCGTGGCGCCCGTCGGCCAGATGGGTGCTCGGGTGCTGCAGGGCGGGGCCGTGGGTGACACCCATGTGGATTTCGTAGCCGGACACCGTGGCATGGCCTGGCAGGGAGAGTGTGCCGGTGATGTTATGGAGCTGCTTTTCGGCTTCCAGCACGGTTTCCATGTCGAGCAGGCCAAGGCCGGCGTTGCTGCCGGGCGTGCCTTCCAGCCCCAGCGGGTCGTGGAGCTGGGTGCCGAGCATCTGGTAGCCGCCGCAAATGGCGACGATCTTGCCGCCGTAGCGCAGGTGGCGCTTAATGGCGTCGTCCCAGCCCTGCTGGCGCAGCCAGGCGAGGTCGGCCTGCACCGCCTTCGAGCCGGGCAGTACGATCAGGTCGGCGGGCGGGATGGGCTGGCCCGGTCCGACCCAGCTGAAGTCCACCTGCGGATGCAGGCGCAGGGCGTCGAGATCTGTATGGTTGGAAATGCGCGGATAGACCGGCGCGACGACGCGCAGACGCGCTTCACCCTTTTCGGCGCGGGCGTCGGCGAGGCCGTCTTCGGCATCCAGGAAGAGTCCGTGCAGGTAGGGCAGCACGCCGAGCACTGGGCGGCCGGTGCGTTCCTCGAGCCAGTCGAGACCGGATTGCAGCAGGCCGATGTCACCGCGGAAACGGTTGATGACAAAGCCTTTTACCCGCCCCTGCTCGCTCGGTGACAGCAGCGCCAGGGTGCCCACCAGATGGGCGAAAACGCCGCCCCTGTCGATGTCGGCGATGAGGATCACCGGGCAGTCCACTATTTCGGCGAAGCCCATGTTGGCGATATCGCGGTCGCGCAGGTTGATTTCGGCCGGGCTGCCGGCGCCTTCCACCAACACGGCTTCGTACTGGTTGGTGAGGCGGCCGTAGCTTTCGAGCACGGCCGCCATCGCCCGCGGTTTGTACTCGTGGTAATCGCGTGCCGATAGTTGGGCGACGGCACGGCCGTGGATGATGACCTGGGCGCCGATGTCGGTCGATGGTTTGAGGAGCACCGGATTCATGTCGGTGTGCGGTTCGAGGCCCGCGGCAATGGCCTGAAGAGCCTGGGCGCGGCCGATTTCACCGCCATCGACGGTCACCGCCGAATTGAGCGCCATGTTCTGCGGCTTGAAAGGTACGACGCGCACGCCACGCCGCCACAGCAGGCGGGCCAGGCCGGCGACCAAGGTGCTCTTGCCGGCGTCGGAGGTGGTGCCCTGAACCATCAGGGTGAGGGCTTGACGCATGACTTACAATCCAGAGTGCAAAAAGTTTCTGATTATCCCATGTCCGCCCTGCACCTCGCCGCCCTCTTCCCGATCGCTATTCCGATGGCGTTGGGCCTGATTCTCGATCGCCTGCTTGGCGAGCCGAGTCGCTTCCATCCGCTGGTTGGCTTTGGCCGCTATGCCTCTGCCGTGGAGCGGCTGTTCCGGCGCGTCGGCGCGAGCCGCGGCGTCGGGCTGCTGGCCTGGAGTGCGGCGGTGCTGCCGTGGGTGGCGCTGGCCGGCTCGCTGCGCACCGCCAACCTTTGGGTGGGCTTGCTGCTGGATGTAGGTCTGCTTTATTTTGCAATCGGCAGCCGCAGTCTTGCCGAGCACGCCCGCGCCGTGGCGACGCCTCTGCTGGCCGGCGATCTGGCCGGCGCCCGCCAGCGTTTGTCGTGGATCGTGTCCCGTGATACACGCGAGCTGGACGAAACCGGTGTGGCCAAAGCGACGGTCGAGTCGGTGCTGGAGAACGGTAACGACGCCATCTTCGGTGCGCTTTTCTGGTTTGCGCTGCTCGGTGGGCCGGGGGCGCTAATGTTCCGCCTCGCCAACACCCTCGACGCCATGTGGGGCTACCGCACCGAGCGCTATCTACGCTTTGGCTGGGCGGCGGCGCGTATCGACGATGTGCTCAACTACATTCCGGCCCGTCTCACCGCGCTCAGCTATGCACTGCTGGGTCACACGTCGAACGCCCTGCACTGCTGGCGTACGCAGGCGCCGGTCTGGGACAGCCCCAACGCCGGTCCAGTGATGTCGGCCGGTGCCGGGGCGCTGGATGTCGTCCTTGGCGGCCCGGCAATCTACCACGGCCATCTGGAAATACGCCCCCCGCTGGGGGCCGGCAAGTCGCCACGGGCAGCCGATATCGACAAGGCCTTGGTGCTGGTACAGAACAGCATCTGGTTGTGGCTGCTGGGGGTCGTGGCGGTGAGTGTGCTGACCCATGCTTGAGCACGGTGGTAGGTTGCGCGCGGCGGCACGTCGCTACGGGATTGCGCTGGCGGACTGGGTGGATCTGTCGACGGGTATTAATCCACACGCCTATCCGGTGCCACCGCTGGCGCCGGATGTTTGGCAACGCCTGCCGGAGACCGATGACGGGCTGGAAGCGGCTGCGGCGGCGTTTTACGGTAGCCCGAACCTGCTCCCCGTGGCCGGCTCACAGGCAGCGATTCAGGCCCTGCCGGGCTGCTTTCCGGCCGGGCGGGTGGTGACCCTGGCGCCAACCTACGCCGAACATCCCTACGCGTGGCGCGACCATCAGGTGTCCGCGCTGCCTGCCGCACAGATCGATACCGCTGTCGGTGAGGCCGACACGCTGCTTCTCGTTCAGCCGAACAACCCGGATGGCCAGTTTTTCCCGCATGAACAGCTGCTTGGCTGGCACGCCGGATTGTCGGCCCGTGGCGGTCGTCTGATCGTGGACGAGGCTTTCCTTGATGCCGGGACGGCTGCCAGCCTCGTGCCGCTGGCCGGGCGTCCCGGGCTGGTGGTGCTGCGGTCGATCGGCAAATTTTTTGGTCTGGCCGGTGCGCGGGTCGGGTTCGTGTTTGCCGAGACGGCGCTTCTCGAGCAACTGGCGGAACGCCTCGGGCCGTGGGCAGCCTCAGGTCCGGCGCGGGCAGTTACGGCTGCGGCGCTGGCCGACCGGGTCTGGCAGTCTGCTGCGCGCGAGCGCCTCGCCGCCGACAGCCGCCGGCTGGGCGTTCTGCTTGATCGCCACGGACTTGCTGGTGGCGCCGGTACGTCCTTGTTCCAGTGGCGGCCGACTTCCGATGCCATGGCGATCCATGCACGTCTGGCGGAGCAGGGCATCCTGACCCGTTTGTTCGAGACCCCGGCCGGCTTGCGTTTCGGCCTGCCGGGCGATGAAGTCGAGTGGGTTCGCCTTGAGGCTGCCCTCTCCCGAATTTGATCCGATTGCGAGATTCCGCCCTATGCGTCCTTTGCTCCTTGCTCTGCTTTTCGCCTCCGGTATTGCCCACGCTGCGATAGATATCGTGGATGACCGCGGCCAGACGGTCCGTCTGGCCCAGCCGGCCAAGCGCATCGTCAGCCTGGCGCCGCACATCACTGAATTGCTCTTTGCCGCGGGCGCTGGCGACAAGGTGGTGGGTGCCGTTCAGTACAGCGACTATCCGGAAGCGGCCAAGAAGATCGCCCGGGTGGGCGGCTACACGTCGGTGGATATGGAGAAGGTCGCGGCGCTGAAGCCCGACCTCGTGATCGCCTGGAAAAGCGGCAACCGGGATGCCCACCTCGACAAGCTGAAGGCGCTCGGCATCCCGGTGTTCGTCAACGAGCCGCGACGCATTGAGGATGTGGCCAGGAGTATTGCCCAGATGGGCAAGCTGGCAGGTACCGAAACGGCGGGCGATGCCGCCGCACAGGCCTTCCGCAAGCGCCATGCAGCCCTGTCGGCAAGGTACTCGGCGCGGCCCACTGTGCGTATTTTCTACGAGGCCTGGAACCGCCCGCTGATGACCGTCAACGGTGAACATCTGATCTCGGACGTGATCCGCCTGTGCGGCGGCGAAAACGTTTTTGCCAAGCTGCCGGTGCTGGCGCCGGTGGTGGACACCGAGGCCGTGCTGGCTGTCGCGCCGGAGGCCATCGTGGCCAGCGGCATGGGCGAGGAGCGCCCGGAGTGGCTCGACGACTGGCGTCAGTGGGTCCGGTTGACCGCAGTGGCGCGGGGTAACCTGTTCTTCATACCGCCAGGCGTCATCCAGCGGCATACGCCGCGCATCCTCGACGGGGCCGAGCGCTTGTGTGGCCAGCTTGACGAGGCGCGGGCGCGGCGATGAGCATGCGTGCGCTGGGTTTTGCGCTGCTGCTTGCCGGGCAGGCGCTGGCGGCAGATCGTGGCCCGCTGCCAGGTGAGATCGTCACCCGTATTGGTCAGGTGGCAGCGATTCCCGCCGACCAGCGAAAAGTGCCGGGTTTTGCCGGGTCGTGGAGACACGCCGCTGCGCAGGACAAGGTGCTCGAGCGCATCGTTGCCCTCGAAAGCCGGGTCAAACCCTGCACTGACGTGCGCGTGGTGGATACCGTACAGGCTGCGCCGGATCTGATCGAGACGCGTCCGCAGCGCATTCACCATGCCCTCGAAAGGTGGACCGTGAATGCCTGTGGTGCGACCCGCCAGTACGATGCGTGGTACAGCTTCGAGAAGTCGGCTTCGCGGCTGATGGTGGCAGAGAGCGGCACCGGAGACTTCCAGGCGACGCTCGACCCGCCCTACCGGCGTCTGCTGGAACTGGCTGCTGCGCGTAGTGCCGAGGAGGCCGGTGGCAATGTGCGCTGGCTCAACCTGCCGCTGCCGGCAGATAGCATGCCGGTGGCCAACGCCAGCAGTGCGGCGGGCTGGAGCGCGGATTTTGTGCCGGTGGGAGATAGCCCGCGGGAGTGGACCCAGCTCGTCTCCGTGCAGGGCCTGCCTCGCCTGAAAAGCGCCGGCCAGGCCCGCGCCCTGCTTGAAGGCATGCAGCAGGCGCGGGGGCGTCGGTGTGGTGTCGCGCCAGGAGCCGTGGATGCCGTGCCGGGCGAGGAGGCCACCTCCGGCACGAGCGTGCAGACCTACCTCGTCTGCCCGCAGGTGCCCGACACCAATTACGCCGAAATTGCCGTGGTGAAGGCCATCGAAGGTCCGGATTATCTCTATGTGATCCAGCGCGCCTGGCGCCTGCCCGCCGCCGATGCCGCCAGGATCCAGTTCGACAGCCGTCAGCCGAAAGCCGCAGCCGAAGCCTTCCTCGCTCAGGTGCGCCTGTGCAATCCGGCGAGTGACAGGTCTGCCTGCCCCTCCCCCTTCCCCCGCTGAGAAGAAGCCATGTCCCGACTGCCCCGGCGCATCGTCTGCCTGTCCACCGAAACCGTCGAAGTGCTCTATCTGCTGGGCGAGGAGGCGCGCATTGCCGGCATCTCCGGCTTCACCACCCATCCGCCCCGGGCGCGCAAGGAAAAGCCCAAGGTCAGCGGCTTCAGCAGCGCCAAAATCGAGCGCATCCTGGCTGTCGAGCCGGACCTGGTGTTGGCCTTTTCGGACCTGCAGGGCGAGATCGCCCGCGATCTGGTCAAGGCTGGTGTGGCCGTGCATGTTTTCAATCACCGCAGCGTCGAAGGCATCCTGACGATGATCGAAACCGTTGGCCGGCTGGTGGGCGCCGAGGGCAAGGCGCTGGCACTGGTGGCCGAACTGGAGCTGACCATCGCCACCGCTCGCGCCGAAGGCGAAGCGCGCGCCGCACGGCTGGGACGCAGGCCGAAAGTCTATTTTGAAGAGTGGAACGAGCCGCTGATCACCGGCATCCGCTGGGTGTCCGAGCTGATCGGCATTGCCGGCGGGGAGGATTGCTTTGGCGAATTATCCGTGCATCACAGCGCCAAGGATCGCATCCTTGCCGACGCCTCGGTGGTCATCCCGCGTGCGCCCGACGTGATCATCGGATCGTGGTGCGGCAAGCACTTCCAGCCGGGTCACGTGACGTCGCGGCCCGGCTGGGACACGCTGCCAGCAGTGCGCGACGAGCGGGTATTCGAAGTCAAATCGGCGATATTGCTGGCACCGGGGCCGGCAGCCATCCGTGAAGGTTTGCCGGCGATCGCCCGCTGCCTCGACAGCCTGGGTTGAAGCGCCTGGTTTAGCGCCGGATACCGACGACTCGCTGGTACAAACCGCCGAAAAAGGTTTCCTTCGTCCAGTCGAAGTCCGCAGTTTCGGGCACTAGAGTGTCGATGGATTCCGCCAGCAGGGAGTTGGCAAACGGCTCCAGGTAGCGGAACACCAGTGCCATGATCGGCCCCATCGGATGCCACCAGCGCGGCTGGTGGTAATCGACAAAGACGATCTTGCCGCCCGGCTCGACCGCCGCCAGCAGATTGGCAACGATGCGCTGGCGGGCGTGCGGCGGCACCTCGTGGAGCAGGAAGAAGCAACACACCGCATCGAAAGTGGCACCCACCGGCTCGGTAAGGTCGGCCACCTGCGCGTGCGCGTGTGGCCATGCAGTGAGCTTGCGCCGGCTGTTGGCGATCTGGAGCGGCGCCACGTCGAGCACCGTGAGCTGCCCCGTATCCCCCAGCCGCCGCGCCAGCCGCGGTGAAAAATCACCATACACCGCCGCCGCCTGCAGCACCCGCTGGCCGGGGTTGAACTCGCGCACAGCGCCATTCATCAGGCGACTGGCATTACCCCACAGAATCGCCGACACCACGACAGGCCGGTCCAGCCAGGGCAGAGTGCGGTGATCCAGATAGGCCCACGTGTAGGTATCGCGGAGGTAGTCCGGCAACTCACTGGCTGCCGCAGGGGAAGAATCGCGCATGGCTTGGCTTTGGTGGAGGCAGTTGTCTGACGGAGCACGACGCAGCCAACCCGCGTCATGCTTGTGTTCTGGGGGGATGATACGGCGGCGGGGCGGGGTTGTGCGGGTTTCCAGTGATTTCTCTAAAGGATGTTCTAAGCGATGTGCGTGGCATTCGTTACGTGAGGCAATGAGAGGACGCAAACACAAAGAGGCGCCTAGGGACGGACGCTTACCCCATCCCTCTTACACAAAACTCACCCCTGATCCATTTCCCTTGCATGGCGCATGCCTTCGACAAAGACAGACACCTGCTGGAGACCGAGCCAGATTGCCTTGGCGCCTGGCTCACCATTATGCCGGCGGGCCGGGAAGCCTCCACGCTGGGCTATCAGGCGCAAGACTGTGCTCGCGTAGTGGGATGGGCTGGGAATAAATCATCGCTTCCCTAAAAACTCATCGAGTAGATTTAGATTCTTTTCTACAGCTTCTGTACTCGCTTCCATGCTGAAACGTTCTGAGTTTTCGTAATCCCAAAACTCAGAAGGCCTAAAGTAGCGGGGCCCAATTCCAAGTGCAAGCCCTCCCAGCATAACATGACGATCTTCCCCTATTCCGTATTGAATGACATGTTTTTTATCAATCAAGTAGTAATGAAATAACCACCCTTCTTCTCGTGATGATCCACTAAAATTAATGGGCATCCCTATTTTATTGTAATGATTGAGGATGGTGTCTTTTAAGTTGTTCCAGCCGCACTCATCATTTTTTAATTGCACGATATATGCCTCTTTGGATTGTTAGTTGATGTCCGGAGTTTAATAAATAGTTGTATTCTTTTTCTGTGTATGAATTTTTGAATGCAGCATTTGGGTCGTCCGTAAATTCAAAAGTTTTCCCCTGAGAAGTTTGATTCTCTAAGAACCGTTTGTTGACGGTCCACATCTTGTCCACGCCCAACTGTAATTCTGCCTCACTCCAAGTTTTTCCTGGGAATTCAAAATACGTCGCCCCTTGTGCCTTTGCGATTTGTTCGTAAGACTTTGCGCTTCCTTCGTAAGCGTCCGGCCACCCCATCTCCCCCTGGCAGCCCAAGTAGCGTATTCGTGTCCACGCCGAGCGGCGTGGACACCTATCCACTTCAATTTCTTCTGAATTCAGCCCGCGGGTACGCTTGCCCAGCGGTGGGGCAGTAATTCCGCGATCCGACTGGCCTTGTGTGTGGGCAGCCGCGTGAGCACATCGCGCAGGTATGCGTAGGGGTCGAGCCCGTTAAGCCTGGCGCTTTGGATCAGGCTCATCACGGCAGCGGCGCGCTGGCCTGCCAACTGGGTGCCGGCAAATAACCAGTTCTTTCGGCCTGTCGCCCAGGGCCTGATTTGCTGCTCATCGTGGTTGTTGTCGATGGGCAAGGCCGGATCGGCCAGGTAGCGCGTCAGCGCTACCCAGCGGTTCAGGCTGTAATCGATGGCCTTGGCGATGGCGGTGCCCTCAGGCACCTTGATCCGGTGCAGGACGAGCCACTCGTGCAGCTTGGCGGCCAGCGGTGCGGCCCGGGCTTGCCGTTGTGCCAGGCGGGTTGCCGGGGGCTTGTCCTTGAGTTCCCGCTCGATATCGTACAACTGGCCGATCAGCGCCAGCGGGGTGGCCGCGATGTGGCTCTTGTTGGCCAGGTGAAGTTCCACAAACTTGCGCCGCGCATGGGCCATGCAGCCTACTTCGATCACCCCTTGAGCGAAGGAGGCCTTGTAGCCGGCAAAGTCGTCGCACACCAGGCTGCCTTGCCAGCCCCCCAGGAAGCGGCGCGCATGCTCACCGGCCCGGCTGGGGGTGAAGTCATACACCACGGCCTTGAGGGCGTCGAACTCGCCCGCGGCATAGGCCCACAGGTAGGAGCGATGGGTCTTGCCTGTGCCGGGAGCCAGGGTGGCTACCGGGGTTTCGTCGGCGTGCAGCACGGCGCAGTTAAGGAGTTCGGCCTTCAGGGCATCCACGAGAGGCTGCAGCCGAACGCCGCACACGCCCACCCACGAAGCCAGAGTGGAGCGCGCTATGCCAAAGCCGGCCCGGGCAAAGATGGCTTCCTGCCGGTAGAGCGGCAGGTGGTCGGCGTACTTGGCCACCAGCACCTGGGCCAGCAGGCCGGCGGTGGGGAGGCCTTTGTCGATGACCTCCGCCGGCACGGGCGCCTGGATCAGGCGCTCGCAGGCGCGGCAGGCCCACTTGCCGCGCACATGGCGCTCGACCGTGAAGACGCCAGGGGTGTAGTCGAGCTTCTCGCTGACGTCCTCGCCGATGCGTTTCATCTGGCAGCCACAGGTGCAGGTGGTGGCGTCGGGTTCGTGGTGGATCTCGGTGCGGGGCAACTCTGGGGGCAGGGTCTGGCGCTTGGGCGTACGTTGGGCGGCGGCCTCGGTGGGCGGGGTGCGGGCCTGCAGCTCGGCCAGTTCCTCTTCCAGGGCGGCGATGTCAGCCTGAACGGCCTCTTCAAACAAGGGGCGCTGCTGCGCGTCGAGTTGTTCGCTCTTCACGCCGAAGCGAATGCGCCGCAGTTGGGCCAGCTCAAAGCTGAGTTTGTCGATCTTGGCGTCTCGCAGCGCAATGGCCTGGCTGGCCTGTTCAGCGCGCTGGGCATCTTGCTCGATGCGGGCAAGCAGTTGAGCGGTGAGCGCCCGCAATTCATCCGGGGCCATGGCGGCCAGGGCTTTGGCGTCGAATTGCGGCAAGGAAGACATGGCGTCAAGTATGCCGCAGCCCAGGGCGGCAGCCCATCCGCGCATGCCCTGATTGCAGGCGGGCCAGAACTCAAACGAGGGTGATGGCGCCGGTATGGCCCACGCGCTGCCAGGGCAGTCCCAACACCAGGGCGCCCAGTTGGGTGGTGCTGATGGGCAGGCTGGGTTGGGGGCTGGAAGCCCAGTTGAATTTGCCGGCGTGCAGACGCCGGGCCGCCAGCCACAGGCCGACGCCGTCGTGGACCAACACCTTCATCCGGGTGGCGCGGGCATTGGCAAACACATAGGCATGGTGCGGCTGCGCCGCACCAAAGACCGCGACTACGCGGGCCAGCGCCGTGTCGGGGCCCGCACGCATGTCCATCGGCTCGACCGCCAACCAGGCCGCATCGATGCGGATCACCGCAGCCAGTCCTGCAGCGCGCTCAGACACTGCGCCGCGGCCGATAGGGGCCAGTGCACGGTGATGAGCTGATCGCCCTGGCGTAGTTCGATGCGGATGTCGGCGCTCGGCGCGTTCAGTGCCAGAGGAACAAAACCTGGAGACACGGAAGGGGACGGTGGCGAAGGCAGCCCAGGACTCATGGTGCGCGGTGATGGCGCCCGAGTTACGACCTTGTGGCCCGGGTCGCTCTCGAGCATCCATCGACGAACGAGGTTGGTATTGAGGCCGTTGGCCAGCGCTACGGCCGCAGTTGAAATACCGGGCGCCTTGCAGGCGGCTACGATCTTTGCCTTGAAGGCATCGCTGTAACGACCACGACGCCGACCGGCGGCGGGGAGATTGATTGTTGAAGCGTCCATGTGTCCTCCGAAGGGTGTGGTGGGAGGACATGATCGTCAGGGGATCACGAGCGACTGAGAAGATGACTTGGCTGGACGCTTAC
>Ga0116182_1005847_pt1 | contig 10414 bp, 9 predicted proteins | sample AD_UKC077_MetaG_FD_89805 | JGI IMG/M metagenome (GOLD analysis project Ga0116182, IMG submission 89805) | Active sludge microbial communities of municipal wastewater-treating anaerobic digesters from USA - AD_UKC077_MetaG | ecosystem: Engineered > Bioreactor > Anaerobic > Digestate | place: USA...
AATCGAGACCTACTCAATAGCCTCAACGGTACAGGCTGCAGATGCCGCAGTAAAGGCGGCAGCTGTTGATCTCATCGAGGTTAGGCTTGCGCTCGGCCTCGCGGGCAAGGCGTTCACTACCCTCACAGGAGAGGTAGGCGCGGTGAGGGCTGCGGTAGAGGCGGGCGCACAATCGGCGTCATTCAGCGGAATGCTTGTGGAGAAGGTAGTGATTCCAGCGCCTGCTAAGGGCCTCACAGTGCTCTCGCTATAAAGTGCTGAAGTGTAGTCTCTGTGAAAGTGGGGAAGATGACGTGCGGACGAGCAACCTGCTCACAGCTGCCGATCTTGAGGGCAAGGCAAGGGGGTCGCGAGTAGTGGCGCCGCGCGGCACAATCGTGACGCCAGGCGCGTACGATTACGCTCGTGAGCATTCAATAGAGATCACCATAGATAACGATGTATGCCCTGACGAGGTTGGGCAGCGTGTGGTCAGTTCAATACTGCGCGAGTACGAAGCGACTACAGGGGTCAGGCCGTCTCGCAATGAGGCGATATCTATAGTAGAAGCTGTCGTGAAGAGAGCGCTGTCTTTTCCTTTCGACGATTCCAAGTGATTCGGGCTCCGGGTGCCGATCGACGAGATGGCTTGCGAAGCGACGTCACTTCAGCACCGGCACCATCGCACTGGCGTTGGGGAAGACGATCGCGGTGAAGTGCTCTCCGTGTTTCTGCTTCACCAGCGCCACGGCCTCCTCCATGGAGTGTGCGGGTGTCATGAAGAGCGATCCAACGACGTGGTCAGGCAAGGTCGATATGAGGATCACGTCCTTTTGGAGCACTACTCTGGCTAGGCTGTATGCCTTATGCCCTCCAAGCTCGAATCCTTGAGCGAACCTTCTTAGCACATCCTCCGGAGAAGCTGAGCCCTTCATCCACTCCTCGAACCTGGATTCGCCGTACCCTTCTGTGCATTCGGCGACAAGGATGACTGTTCCGCCCGGCCTGACCGCCCGTTGCGCGTTTTCGAGGGCCTTCTGCGCTTGGTACACATTGATATCCTTCGGCGTCCCGCCGGCGCCGGCCACAGTCACATCGTAGACGTGGTCGATGCGCACCGCCGAGCATTCTTGGCAGATGGACACTCCGTTGAGCCAAGCCTCTTCCATGTCGCCTGCTACCGCTGCACATACTCTCCCTTCAGCATCCACTACTACATTGAGAATGAAGTCAAGGCCAGCCATTCGGGCTGCTTCCATCATCTCTTGGCTGACTGGATTGGCAGATACGCTACATGCAGTGGCGTGCTCGCTTGTCATGAGCGAATGGTTGTGACTGATAGACCGGCGCGCTGCGACGCCGGGCAGAATTGACTTGCGTCCCCCTGAGAACCCTGCAAAGTAGTGTGGAGTTATGATGCCGGTGCCGACTACAATGTCCGCTTCCAAGGCGGCTCTATTAACGCAGAAGTCTGTGCCGTGGCTGAGCGTGCCCAGGTAGATCAAGTTGGCTGAATCGTCGCAATCGTGGTTTATGGCTCGGAAGCGGCAAGTGAGCTCCTGACCCAGCATGGCGGCGATCTCATCAGGCGCCATGGCGCGATGTATTCCGGTGGCGATCAGGAAGCAGATGTTCTCGTCGCAGATCCCTGCGACCGCCAGCTCGTCCAGAATCGGGGGGAGCATGATATCGTACGGGGTTGGCCTGGTGATGTCATTAACGATTATCACGGCCTTGCGAGCGCGTCTGTACCTAACCTCATCTGCCAGACTCATACAACCGGCAGGCTGCGACATTGCCTCGAGCACTGCGCTTCGGGGATCGGCAACCGCGTCGGCTGGATGTCCTGCGACTATCGCGGGATCGCGAAGCATTGCCAAGTCCAGGGTTAGGCTGCGTCTTCCGTAATTGAGCTTGATAGACATGAACCCTGCCGCCTCTCAACAGAGATTACGCGCGTTCAGACCCGACGCCTAAACATCGAAATTCTATGGCAATTTGAATTCTATCAAGAAGGAGTTCCACGCGCAACGTAGAATAGTGCATGCAACATAACAATACATAGAATGCAAACGGGGTGTGTAGAGCATGCACGATGGGCATCCTGCCTGCTCGGCGAAGATAGTGAGCCTATCGCCTACACCGTCTACGTTCGGTCCGCTGCTATTCGCCGGGGACATCGAGGCCGGATTTGAGGCGGCTGCCGCAGGCGGGTTCGATGGCGTTGAATTGAGCCTGCTTTCAGCGGGTCAGATCGAGTATGCGAGGCTCGAATCTCTGTTGGCGGAATACGGCCTCAAGGTGTACGGCATCGCTACGGGGCAGTCCTACTATGCAGAGGGCATAAGCCTGTTCGCACCGGATCGTGCTATCAGAGACCGTGCTATCGAAAAACTGCGAGAACATGTCGATCTGGCCTGCGATCTTGACGCGGCTGTGATCGTGGGAGGAATACGAGGGCGCCTTCCGTCAGAGCCGCACGCCTCGTCGCTGTCGGCTGGGTGGGATGCATTTCGAGATGTGGCGCAGTACGCTTGCGGCAAGAACGTGACGATTCTCCTGGAGCCTATCAATAGATATGAAACCAACATAGTCAACACTCTGGAGCAAGGAGCGGAGATAATCAGAAAGCTGGCGTTTCCCAATGTCCGGCTGCTGGCTGACGCTTTCCACATGAACATCGAGGAAGCGCTATTCTATGAATCACTCATGGACGTATCCGATGTGCTGGGCTACATGCATTTTGCCGACAGCAACCGCCGGGCGCCGGGATTCGGACATACGGACTTTGGCACGATATGGCGTGCTCTCTGCGATATGGACTATCGAGGCCCGATCGGAATCGAAGTGCTGCCTCTGCCGACTGATGAGGCTGCCGCAAGGCAGGGGGCGAGATTCCTTCACGGGTTGAGCTGCGAGGGAGGTTAGCACCATGAAGAAGGCTCGAATTGCGGTGGTAGGCTATGGCACGATTGGGCAGCGCCTGGCCGATGGCGCGGCGCTGCAAGGCGATATGGAGCTTGTTGGCGTGGTGGACGTAGCGCCTACCCTGGCTACTAGGGCGCTTGCAGAACGGGGCATGCCGTACCGTCTGTTCGTTGCACAAGAAGAACAGCGGAAGGCCTTTGACGAGGCGCGAATACCGGTGGCGGGCACGATGCCGGATCTGCTCGGCGACGTGGACATTGTACTGGATGCCACGAGCGCAGGAATCGGTCTGAAGAACAAGGACATCTATGCTGCACACCGGCTCAAGGCCATATTCCAGGGCGGAGAGAAGAACGATGTGGCCGATGTGTTCTTTCATGGTTACGCCAACTACGAGAAGGGACTGGGAAGGGACTACCTCAAGCTTACGTCCTGTAACACTACTGGACTCATACGAGCGGTGGACTGCCTTGATCGTGTCGCAGGAGTGGAGCGGGTCATGGTCACGATCGTTCGCCGCGTGGCAGACCCTGGAGACGTCCACCGCGGGCTAGTGGACGTCGCTCAAGTGGACAAGGTCCCAAGCCACCAGGCCGTAGACTTGATGACTATCATGCCGCATGTAGAGGCGACTGGACTCCTGGTACACGTGCCAACCACCCATGGGCACATAATAAACGTCATTGCCACCCTCACGGACCACATGACAAGAGACGACATACTCGCCGCCTTCAGCGCTCATCCGCGAATACGCGTGGTGAGAATAGCGGACGGCTTTAGCTCAAACACATCGCTGTTCAAGTACGCCAGGGATTTGGGTCGACCTCGAGGAGACATGTACGAGATCGCCGTGTTCGAGGAGACGCTCGCCCTCTCTCGGCGCGAGGTCATGTTCGCGATAAACATCCCACAGGAAGCTGTAGTTGTGCCTGAAACAATCGATGGGGTTCGCGCGGCGCTCAGAACGCAGGAGGACCGGCTAGAGGCTGTGGGCGCAACCAACCGGTATCTTGGGCTTCGTGCTCAGGCGGAGGCTAGGCGATGAAACATGGCATGATGACCCTTGATGAGCTAGAGGTCAGGGGTAGGACTGTGTTCTGTCGCGTAGATATTAACTCCCCTGTGGACAGGAAAGCCGGTCGACTGAGGGATACCACACGGCTTGCCGGGTCCGCTCCCACGGTCAAAGAACTGTCGTCTCAAGGAGCGCGAGTTGTCCTCCTGGCACATCAAGGCGGGGATCTGGAGTATCACAACTACTACTCCACATCGCCGCATGCGGAGGTCCTGTCGGACCTAATCGGAAGATCGGTGCGGTTTGTTGAAGACGTGTGCGGCCCTGCGGCGCGGCAAGCTATTGGCCAGATGGCCGGCGGGGACGTCGTGCTTCTCGACAATGTGCGGTTCATGACCGAGGAAACCACGATGTTCGAGACCAAACTACGCCTTTCGCCTGAGGAACAGGCCGACACCGTGGTCGTGCGGAAGCTCGCGCCTCTTGGCGACGTCTATGTCTGCGACGCGTTCGCAGCGGTGCACAGGTCGCAGCCTACCCTAGTTGGTTTCGAAGAACTTCTCCCGTCCGCCATGGGCAGGCTGTTCGAGCAGGAAGTGGACGCCCTGAGCCGCGTCACCAACGATCCTGTTAGGCCATGCATATTTGTGCTGGGAGGAGCGAAGGTCGAAGATGCTTTCGAGATGATGGGACCCGTGCTGTCGAACGGATCTGCTGATCATGTGCTCACCGGGGGTCTGGTTGCCAACATCATGCTCGCAGCCTCCGGGTTCGATATTGGCGATAGATCCCGTCGTTTTCTGGGCCAACGAGGTCTTGACCGGTTCATTGACGACGCGCGAGGGCTTGTTGCTCGCTACGGTGACCGGATACGCATGCCGTCCGACGTGGCCTATGTCGACGCCCAAAGGCGTGAGGTGCTGGTGACATCGCTTCTTGCAGAGGGCCTGATTGTGGACATCGGGTGTGAAACCGCAGAGCGATACGCAGAGATAGTGAGTTCAGCCGGAACCGTTTTCGCAAATGGCCCGATGGGCGTGTTTGAGCAAGACGAGTCAGAGCACGGAACTGAGATCGTATGGACGGCCATTGCGGAGTCCTCGGCCTACACAGTGATTGGCGGGGGCGACAGCATCGCGGCTGTGAACAAGTACGGCCTTGCAGGGAAGTTCGGATATGTGTCCACCGCAGGCGGAGGAATGGTCAGGTTCATCAGCGGGGAGGAACTCCCAGTGATACGAGCGCTGAAGAAGGCGGCTCTGAAGTACACACGAGGTGAATACGGTGCTCGACAGAACTGACGCCGAAGCTATCTCGCGGCGAGTACGCCGTAGGATTCTTTCTACAATCCACTCAGCAGGGGCAGGACATGCGGGCGGATCGTTGTCATCAGTTGAGATCCTGGTTGCTCTGTACTTCGACGTCCTTAGGCTTGATGCCGCTAACCCCAAGTGGCCGCAGCGCGACAGGTTCATTCTTTCGAAAGGGCACGCCTCGTCCGCCTTGTACTCTGTCTTGGTCGAAAGGGGACTCATGGAGTCGGATCTTCTGAGAAGCTTCGGCAGAATTGACTCCGAGCTCCAAGTTCACCCCGACATGCACCGTTTGGAGTGGGTCGAGATTTCCACGGGTTCGCTGGGCCAAGGATTATCGGTGGGCGTAGGCACAGCCCTCGGGGCACGGCTTACCGGGAGTGACTTCGCAACATATGTGCTTTTGGGAGACGGGGAGTGCCAGGAAGGGCAGGTCTGGGAAGCTGCCATGGCGGCAGCACACTACAGGCTGGACAGCCTCGTCGCCATAGTCGACAGCAACCAGGCCCAGCTGACAGGGCGCACATCGGACGTGATGGATATCTGTCCGCTGCGAGATAAATGGGCGGCATTTGGATGGGACGTGGTTGAGGCTGACGGAAACGATGTCATCGCGATCAGGCAGGCGCTACTGGTCGCCAGGGGCTCTCGAGGTCGGCCTTCCGTCGTCATCGCCCACACAACCAAGGGAAAAGGCGTTTCATTTATGGAGGTTGGAGGGCATACCTGGCACGGTCGAGTGCCGACAGCGCACGAACTAGATCTTGCTCTGGCCGAGCTGTCCGACGCCGGACGCAGCAAAGGAGGGGAACCGCGTGAGTGCAACTGATGACGTCGTGTCGACACGTGAGGCGTTTGGCAAGACGCTTGCGAGCCTCGCCAAGGAGAATGCGCGGATAGTTGCGCTCGATGCGGATCTGGCATCATCCACCCGGATGAGCTATTTCCGGGATGCAGTTCCCGAGCGCTTCATCCAGGTTGGCATAGCCGAACAGAACATGGTCGGTATTGCGGCCGGCCTGGCGCACACAGGGCTGATTCCCTTCTGCGGGTCTTTTGCCACCTTCATCTCGCGCAGAGCGTGCGACCAAGTGGCTCTGCTCGTTGGGCACACCCGTCTCAATGTCAAGCTGGTTGGCGCGTACGGCGGGTTGGTGAGCGGGAACAACGGGGCTACACACCAGGCTGTAGAAGACATTGCAATAATGCGGGCGATACCGAACATCGTCGTACTGGAACCGGCGGATGACATCGAGATGGGGATGGCAGTCGAAGCGGCAATCGAATACGAAGGCCCGGTATACCTCAGATGCACACGAGACCCGTGGCCCAGAGTCAGCCCGCCGGGTTACCGTTTCAGGATAGGCAAGGCGGCTTGCGCTGCCGAGGGATCAGATGTCACATTCGTGTGCTCCGGCATGATGGTGAGCCAGTGCATCGAGGCAGCGGAACGTCTGTCTTGTGAGGGAGTGTCGGCTGAGGTCATAAACTGCGCCACTATCAAGCCTCTGGACGCCGAAATGATTCTGAGTTCGGTGCGGAAGACAGGCGCGGTAGTGACGGCAGAGAACGCTTCGGTCATTGGCGGGTTGGGCGGTGCAGTGGCAGAATTGCTTGGGTCGGAACTGCTCAGCCCTACAGTGCGCGTGGGCCTGCAGGATGAGTACGGCGAATGCGGCGACAACGTCTCCTTGCTTCACAAGTACGGAATGGACGTTGAGCATCTGGTCGAAGCGGCGGGCAAGGCCATGCGATTGCGCGATCAGCGCTCGGGGGCGAAGCACAGATGATAAGGAGGAGGACGAATGTCTGAGTGGACTATTCCGCCCAAAGGGGGGCACATGGACCTGCCGACGGGAGTGTACTTCCAGAACATGACCAACAAGGAGGTCGAAGAGAGGCTCAAGAAGAACGATCTCATAATCATACCCGTGGGCAGTACGGAAAACCATGGCCCGCAGGCGCCGTACGGCGAAGACACGTTTCTCGTAACTCGCCTTGCAGAGCAGGCGGCGCTCAGGACGGGCTGCACAGTGGCGCAGCCGATCTGGTACGGGTCTCATCCATATCAGCATCTGGGGATGCCGGGCACCATAGTCATCCCAGAGGAGACACTCGCTGCGTACCTGCGTGCTATCTTCGCCGGCTTCTGGAATACCGGCTTTCGCAAGATGATCATACTGAACGGGCATGGCCAGGACTATGTGATCCCCCTCGCCATCCATCAGTTCGGCAAGAAGTATCAGGTCCCCGGAGTGATAGTCTATCTGCACTGGTGGAATGCCTGCCGCGACCAGATCAAGGACAAGTCCTTGGGCGGACCATTCGAGACGCCGTTCATCCATGCAGATGAGTGTGAGACATCATTCTCGATGGCTCTCTTCCCCGAGCTATGCAAACAGGAGCACGCAGTCGATACTGAACCTACCGGCTTTATGCCGCCCGGCCACATCGACAAGTCTGGCGAGGTATACGGGTATCCGATCAAGTGGTACAACCACTACGGTCTCGTGGGCATGGAGTGCATCTGCACGCCGGAGGGGGTTATCGGAAGGAGCACGCTGGCCGACCCGGCCAAGGCCAAGCCGGGCGTCGGTGTTACACTGGACTACATCGTGGAGCTACACGACGCGATCATGACCAGATTCCCTGCCGGCGTGCTTCCGCCTGTGGATAAGGTAACGCAGCGGAGGGCCGAAGAGATCGACGAGGTGGTCAAGGGACCTACAAACGGCGGACGGCACATCTATACAATCGCTTATCCGTGCTAGATGGACTGAAGGAGGGTGTACTCGGTGGGCAAAGGTATCAAAGCCGCTGTAATGACTGCGCCCGGGCGTGTTGAGTGCCAGGAACTGCCGTGGCCGGAGCTGAAACCGGGCGGGCTGATCTTGAAGATGCACATGGCTGGGATATGCGGGACCGATAAGCATGCATTCAGGGGTGAGAAGGTCCTCTACGGCGGCACCGAAGCCGAACAGGAGATAGTCTACCCTGGTGTAAGAGGACATGAGAACGTCGGTACCATAGTCGAGATGCGAGACGAGGATCGGGACTCGATAGAGTACCACGGCCAGAGGCTGAAGGTTGGCGACAGGGTCACCATGTGCCCCAACATTATCTGCAAGAAGTGCTGGTACTGTCGGCACATTCTGGCCTACCCGTTCTGCGCCGAGAACACCACAATCGGGCTTTCCTTTAGGAGCACTGAGTGGCCTTACGTTGCCGGCGGATGGGCTGATTACATGTATGTCCCGGCCGGGTCGTGGGTGTATAAGGTTCCGGAAGAGATGAGTACCGAAATGGCCGCACTCACAGAACTCATGGTGGTAGCCGCTACCCTTGACCGCGCCAAGGAGTTTTCCAGGATGGAGGCCCGCGGCTTCGGATTTGCCGACACTGTAGGCATTCAGGGCTGCGGACCAATCGGCCTCATGCACATAATCAAAGCCAAGATGCTCGGGGCCTGGCAGATAGTAGCAATCGATCCGTCCGAGGAGAAACTGAGCCTCGCTCGAGAGTTCGGAGCAACGCACACGATAAACACGAGCAATACGACGAAGCAGGAGCGAGTTGAGTACTGCAGGAGCATTACCGAGGGACGCGGCCTAGATGTTGCGGTGGAGACAGTAGGAAAGCCTGATGTCATCGTAGAAGGTATCGAGATGTGCCGACGGGGCGGCACCTACATCGAGACTGGCAACTTCGTGGATACAGGGGACGTGTCGATCAATGCACACAGGCATCTTGCGGCCAAGAACCTTCTGCTGATCGGCAACTCCAACCATCCTCACACCGGCTACTATCAAGCGATGAACATGATGGTCAAGTACCGTGAGGAGTTCCCATGGGAGAAGCTGGTTACACACCGCTTTCCGCTAGAGAAGTGTCAGGAGGCAATGGAGACGTCGATGCAGGCGGATCCGCTGAAAGTCGTTTTTGAGATGTAGGACGTCCAGAGGTTGGGGCAGCGGACGATCTCGAGTCTGCTGCCCTTGCTCAAAGAGATCTACGCGGTATTGCGAGTGCATGTTGCGAAAGGAGGGCTGACCGATGCAGTGTCCGTATCTCGTTCAGCTGAAGGGCATCTGCAAGTCCTTTCCGGGAGTCCGTGCGCTAAACAATGTCGACTTTGATCTGAAGCCCGGAGAGGTTCATGTCCTCATTGGCGAGAACGGGGCGGGGAAGTCCACTTTGATGAAGATACTGTCTGGCAACTACATGCAGGACTCGGGCGAGATCATCCTCGGGGGCAAGGCCGTTACAATGGATAGCCCCAAGAAGGCCGAGGAGTCTGGGATTAGTATCATTCATCAGGAGTTTAACCTTGTTCCTCAGCTTACTGTGGAGCAGAACATATTCCTTGGGCACGAACCCAGGTGCAAGATGAAGTTGTTTCCTAACAGGGCAGTGAGTAGGAGCGATGCTGGGAAGCTGCTCGAGCGGGTTGGACTTGATGTGGGCTTGGATGAACGCGTGGAGGATCTTGGCGTGGCGCAGAAACAGCTTGTTGAACTGGCAAAGGCGCTCTCCTTGGACGCCCGGGTTCTGATCATGGATGAGCCCACGGCAGCCCTCAGCTCCAGGGAAATCGAAAGCCTATTCGGTATAATTCGTCAGTTGACAGGCGAAGGAGTAGGCATTATCTACATATCGCACCGCCTAGGCGAGGTCCACGAGATCGGCGACCGTGTCACAGTGCTCCGTGATGGGCAGGGTGTTGGCACAATGAACGTGGCAGACGTGGTACTGGACGAGCTTGTGAGAATGATGGTAGGTCGTGACCTATCAGAGATGTTTGTTAGGAGCCGTGTTCCCGCCGAATCCGGAAGAAAGATCGTACTCAAGGCCGAACGCCTCTGTGTTGACGGACTGCTTGACGACATCTCTCTGGAGGTAAGGGAGGGCGAGATTGTGGGACTTGCCGGCTTGGTGGGGTCGGGCAGGACCGAATTCGCCAAGGCCGTGTTCGGGGTGCTTCCAGTTTCGGACGGGCATATCGAGTTGTTCGGCGAGAGAGTAACGCGTTCCAATCCTCGGAACCTGATCAGAATGGGCGTCGGGCTGGTACCGGAGGATCGAAAGGACGAAGGCATCATTCAGATTCTGTCAGTACAAGAGAATATCACAATGGCCTCTCTTGGCAGGCTGTTTCCTTCGGGGATCGTGAAATCGAGTA
>Ga0116182_1005849_pt1 | contig 10406 bp, 7 predicted proteins | sample AD_UKC077_MetaG_FD_89805 | JGI IMG/M metagenome (GOLD analysis project Ga0116182, IMG submission 89805) | Active sludge microbial communities of municipal wastewater-treating anaerobic digesters from USA - AD_UKC077_MetaG | ecosystem: Engineered > Bioreactor > Anaerobic > Digestate | place: USA...
ACGGCGCTGTTCTTTGGTTGTATGATGTTTTGAAATTAGAGGACCATCGGAGGATGCGGAGGTCATTACTACCTTGATTACTCCTTTATTTAGCTCATCGGAATGCCACTCAGGACGTAGCTTGATAATGGCTTCGTATAGCTCTGCTGCAATACGGCGACTCATGGCTACAATCATTCCTTTGCCTTCAAAAACAGATTGTCGTATCTCAAAGTGTTCTATAATGTCCCTTGCAATCTCATTAATTCGTCTTTCGCTACCTACTAATGCTTCTAATTGTGTCCACTTGGTTTTTGCTTTTTGAGTCTCGGTTAAATCTTCCTGATCAAGCTCGTCGTCTAATTCTTCGACTAACTTTTTGCCCTCTTCACTCAAATGTACTTTTGCCAAACGGCTTTCGTAATAAATAGGAACGGTTGCCCCATCTTCGACGGCCTGGGCGATATCGTAAATGTCTACATAATTGCCAAAAACAGCAGGGGTGTTTACGTCTGTGCTTTCAATTGGAGTACCCGTAAACCCAAGATAGGTTGCATTTGGTAGAGCATCACGCATATACTTAGCAAAGCCGTAAACTATCTTTTTACCGACAATATTTCCATCCTCATCTTTATCATCAATGGTTTTGGCTTTGAATCCATACTGAGTACGGTGTGCTTCGTCAGCAATTACAACAATATTTTCTCTTTCGGAGAGTAAATCATAAACATTGCCTTCTTCTGGTTGGAATTTTTGAATTGTAGTAAAAACCACACCGCCTGAAGCAACTTTTAATAGCTCTTTCAGGTGATTCCTGTTCTCTGCTTGCACAGGTTCCTGACGTAATAATTGTTTTGATGCAGCAAATGTGTCAAAGAGCTGGTCGTCCAGATCGTTTCGGTCGGTGATCACAACAATGGTAGGGTTATCCATTTCCAAAACGATTTTACCCGTATAAAACACCATTGAAAGCGATTTTCCACTACCCTGTGTATGCCACACAACACCTCCTTTACGGTCGCCAACAGGTTGTTTTTTTACTCCCGGCAAGCCATACTCTTCCGGTTGTGTCAGTAAATACCTCGGTGAGTTCTTATCTTTTTTATTTAAATAGCCTGACGCTCGCAATGTGGATTCCACTGCACGATTTACGGCATAATATTGATGGTATGTTGCAAGTATTTTGACAGTATTAATTGTTATAATTTCGGTTTCAGGGTCTTCCCGTTTTGACTTTTCAAATACAATAAAATGGCGAATTAAGTCAAGAAGTGTTTTTTTATTGAGCATACCCATAATAAGGGTCTCTAACTGACTAACCAAATGTGATGCTTCCACCTTCCCATCAACCGATTTCCATGCCATATAGCGACTATATCCTGCTGAGATAGAACCCGCTTTGGCCTCTAAACCATCGGAAATAACAACGATACCATTGTAGGTAAATAGGCTCGGAATAACGGATTTGTAGGTTTCAATTTGGTTGAATGCCGATCGAAGGGTAGCATTTTCGTCGGCGGCATTTTTTAATTCAATAACCACTAACGGAATTCCATTGACAAACACAACGATATCAGGACGCCTGTTTTGATTGTTTTCAACCACCACAAACTGGTTGGTAACTAGAAAGTCGTTGTTTTCAGGATTCTCAAAATCGATTAACCAAACACGGTCACCACGCTCTATGCCATCAACACGAATTGTAACAGGGATTCCTTCAGTCAACATTCTATGAAAGGCTTCATTGTTGGCTAAAAGATCAGGAGAGGCAATACGTTGAATCATTTTTATTGCCTCGGCTTGTGCATCAGTAGGAATAGACTTGTTTATGCGTTTAACGGCATTTTTCAATCTCTCCAGCAAAAGAACTTGCTCAAAACTATCCCTTTCCGGTGTTTGGGAGTCGGGGGCAATATCCGGCGCATAGATATAATCGTACTTGAGTTCTTTAAATATCTCGATGGCGAAGAATTCGATGCTATGTTCGGTAATTTTTGTCATTTGTAACTTTCGGCAATTTAAGCATAAATCGGCAATGCCGATTTGATGTCAAATTGAAAAAAGGCAATAAAATCGGCAATCGGTATTGCCGAAATTGCCGATTTATTCAATCCAAATATACTTTGTACCCACTCTTTTAGCATAACCATTATCTACTAAAGCAGTTAAATGATTCCTAGCTTGTCGTTCTTTTGTAAATAGCGTGATGACGAAGGATTCGATGGCGTGTTCGGTGAGGAGAGGCATTTTATGCAACTAATTTTGCCAGCATGTCGGGTTGGTGGCGTCGCCCCCACAAAATATAATCGGCACCTTTACTTTTCAGGGCATCCAAATATTCTTGTTTTATTTCTTTCTCTACATCATTTACAATAGCCAGTCCTTTTAACTCTTTACCGGAAATTCTTTCACGTAAAGGTTTAATATCATCCCAACTAAAGAGGAAATTTGGAACATTCATTTTAGTTAAAGAATTAAAGGATTTTATAACCACTTCATTGTGATGACCGGCAATTTGAAAATCAAAAGTAAAATCGATGCCTGTAGTCCCCTTTGCTATGAATTGAGGAGTATAGATAATGTTGTGTTCATCTAAATAGGCCCTAACATCCTCCTTAAATATCGAGGCGACAGTTTGTTTTGCCATCATTGCCATATCAGAAATCTCAGAAATGGCACAAATCAGGTTGTGTTTTTTCTGGTTAAAGTCTTTTTCCGTACCGATTGCCTCCAGTTCATTATTCTCATTAAGGGTAATGCCATAATTGAGGAAAATCATTTCTAACCACTCTCTACGCTTAGGGGAACGTGAAATGGATGCACCAACAAGGTCAAGGTTGGACAAAGTGATACCATCATCAGATAAAATTAATCTCCCATTATCCAATTTGGCATATATCTCAATATTGTCGTTAAACAGGCCTACGAAAGGTGTCGTTATGGCACTCCATCCTGTTCGCTCATCTGTTGTCACAAAGGTTTTTTCAAGCAACCAGTTATAATATTCCCGTATGCTGCTATCAATCCAGTTCATAATAGAGATTCGTTAACAATGATTTCCGTTTCGATATTAATTGTTTTCGCAAACAATTTTATAATATCAGCAAAGGTACGATTAAAATCCTTACCATCATTTAACTCCTTAATTTCAAACTCATCAGCAGTTAATGGAATGGCCCATGCCAGTGACTTGTAGCCTTGTACATGATAATGAACATGGTGTTCTTTATTAGAAAAGTATTTACCTACAAACGGGTGAAATTTCTTTGGCACATCCTTTAAAAGCATCTCGGGATTTTTATGGGCACTATTATAATCAATCCTAAGTAACCCTGTTTTACTGTCGTTTTCCTGATGATGAAAACTGATCTTTATGCTATTTTTCTTGCTTTGCTGAATTTCCCACAAAAAAGTAAATTCATCGTCCGTTTGAGAGATCAACTCATAGCGTTTGTGGAGTGGAAATTTTTGGTCAATTAGCAGTGTTTCTAAAATCTCATCCTCTTTAACCACCTTTTTGGGTAGTTTTAGCAGGTATTCAACTTGTTCGTTGGTTATTATCATGGCTAATAGAATTAGTTATGCTATACATCAACTTTAGTAATTAAGTGTTGCCCAATGTAGCGGAGGTTTGGATTTTGTTTTCTAAAACTAATTCAAATCATTAGGAATACTTGTAGAGCAAATATAAACATAACTAATGTAATTAACATAAGTAAGGGTGATTTTTTGATGCTACGGTTGATAAGGTTAGTCATTTTCATTTTTGTAAATACGGACAATTAAATCAATTGCGGCTGGCTTATAAATACTAGGTGTCCCACTTGGTACAACCTTGTTAGCCTCATAATCATCTTCATGTTTCTTATTTCGAAAAACATAAGTTGAATATTCCTTGTTGTTCTTTATGTCATTTTCTGCTATTATTCGATATATTTCATTTTGCTTTATTCGCGGCCATTTTGATTTAACTTCATAGACCAATTGCTGGGCAGAAAGCGGATATTCCCTCAATTTGTTTTCCTTAACTTTTTTCACAACTTCTACTTGGTTGATAGGTACAACAGAACCAATAAGTTTTAGTGTTTTTGCCCCTTTTGTTTCTGAAAATTCCCCTTCTTTTATCCATTGCATATTTTTGACCAGTTCTTCGTCAACAACCAGTATTTGGTTGTCACGTTTTTCAATCAACCCCCTTTCAGTATCAAGAATAGCTGCATTTTGAGGGCCAGACTTGCCTATTTTTTGAACTAAATCTAACCACTGTTTATTGGTTTGTTCAATACGCTTGTTAATTATAGCCTCCAGTTCACCATATTGGATTTTTTGTGTTCTACCACCATATCTATAATAGATATCACCGTTCTTTAAAATTTGGGCTTTTCCTTCATCTTTCTTGCAGATTATAGGTTTTATATCTGCCTCATATACATAAAAAGCGGCAAATTTTAATCCGCTAATTTCAAAAATTTCATGCTCCCATCTTATATTTGATGTGAATAAGTCATTTAAGTGACCTGTGACTGTTTCGGGATCTAATTCGTCAAATTGTTCAAATGATTTCTTTGTAATACCCATTAGTTCCCTTTTAGGCCGGTCTTTTACACCAAAAATTATATATCCTCCCCTATTGTTGGCAAAGGCTGCAAAATCTCTATAGTAATCAGCTAAACCAGCGCGATTAAAAGACTCTTTAAACTCAAGAGTTTGACTTTCTCTACAATAAAGATTACCATCTTCTTTTAAACGGAGAAGGTTTCAATAATACTTAGATTTAGGCTTTCAGTCATATTCTATCATTTTGATTTTATCAATCACCAATCAACTTTCATAATAAAATATTAAATAAAAACGAATGTGGGTTGGTGTGTTATTTGTTGTTATTTGATTAATACCCATACCGCTCTTCCATATACCCCAACCAACTTTTGATTGTTTCATTAGACTTATCATGATGTTTTCGTACATGTTCTACCCAATCCTGATGATACCAAGTTTTAAACTCTGCACCGGGCTGATAAATTTTACCCCATTCTGTTTGAAAATTCTTGACACCAGTACGCTTTAAGCAACCCATTAATCTAGTGTTTCTTTTATCGAATGCGACAGCTGAGAAAACCAAATCATATTTACCACTTTCGTTAATGCCGTTTCCAAGTGCTTGTTGGCGTAAAAGTTGATAACCTGCCGTAGCTGCAGGGCATCTTGTTAGAATAGACTTACCATAGTCGGATAACTTGAAATAATCCAGATATTTCCGTCCCCATTCTTTTTGATGACAAGGTATTTCTTCATAATTGCATGAAGCGGCCGATAACATACATTTTTCAGGATGCCGATTCCCGGTTTTGTCTTCTCTATCCTTTTTTCTACGAGCTGAACATCTGTAAAAATTATCTTCAGTATATTTACATTCGGTAAGAATTAATCCTTTATCTCGTTTTGTTGTGACAATAAATGTAACATCCGGGGAGGTTTGTCCCGAACCTCTGCTGCCACCTATTTCTCCCAGTAATCTCTCAGGACTCAAATCACCTTCTAGTGCAAATTCAAGTTCTACATCAACTACATCAATAATCTCAGTTGAAATATTTGAGTGCAAAAAATCAACAAGCAATTTTCTAAAATCGGGATTAGAACGAGCAGGAAAATACAAATTAGCTGCAGCAATCCATGAGCTATTTAGGTGTCTAAAAGCTGAATGTACTGTTATCTGATTATCTTTAATATATTTTGGTAACTCATCTGCTATTCCTTCCCATAATAAATCGGGCAAATCAGCTTTAGTGATATGTGAGTAGCTTTCGTCTCCATGCTTGCCCCAATTCTCCTTTTCATTTTTCCAATTGGGTTGAGATGAGTGACTTTTCCACCAATTTATTTGCTTCCTCTTTTGTTGTTCTTTAAATTTTTTCATAACCTTATTATTCTGCCACTCTTACCTCACCACTCATCAGCTTCGGTAGCAAAGTGTCACGTAAGTTCGATAATGTCTGTATTGATTTTTTATTGAAAAGCAATTTGTTTAAAAAAGGTGTAGCAGTCGTTGAAAACTCAATAAGCTTACCTTCGTCTGGAATTAATAACTCCATGTTTGCAGTTTCGATAGGGCTAAGATTAGATTGTGCGGTCCCTTTTCCCATATCTTCAAGTGTTTGCTTGAACTGTGGTTGTCGAAACAGAAAATAAGTGAATGCTCTATCCCTTTCATTAATAGGATGAAGTTTTGCAACACGTTGATTTAGTAGCAAATCACTTGTGTCTACCAAACAACATCTTCCAACATTTCCAGTTAAAGACAGTAAAATATCGCCGACATCTAGTTTGCAGTAATCTGGCATTTTGTTTGGCAAGACTTCAATTCTGTCAGCGTTGTTTAACTCTAAATATCCATCTTGAACTCCTTTAATAGTTATAAGACGGTATTTGCCTGATTCAACGAAAGAGCTTGATTTGAAGGCAAAGCCCGATAAAAGTTCAACTAAATCATTAACTTTTCCAACTTTCCAATCCTCCTCTGCCTCCTCCACAAACCACTGCCTAAACAACGTTTCTGCCATTTTTTCGAGGGTAGCATTATGGCGATGGAGTAGATCTATTTTGTCGTCAAGGCTGGAAAGGACGGCTGCTATGGATTTTTGTTCGGAGAGAGGGGGAAGAAAAAATTCGTATTCTTTTATCCTTGAGGGTGATGTATGCATAATTGAGGTTCCACTAGCACTCCCTACAATATAGCTTTGATAATCCCTTGTTCTCATTAACCAATAAAGGAAATCTTTATCAGCAATTTCCGATTTAAATTGGACCAGACCAACTCGCTGATTATGTAAAAATTGTATGCCATCTAGTTTAGGGATTTTTGCAGAATATCCTAGGGTGTCACTGTCTTTACTAAGGTCTGTCATTGTTACTACTATATCCCCCTCATTCAAGATATATTCATCCGAAAAATCATTTGAATTGTAATATTTGAACTTGGTGTCTTTAAAACCACCGCCAATATGGAAGTTACCAGGTGTTACAAGAATGTTTTTATTACCAACGTCAGTAATATAAGTGCCTTTGAATGCAAAACCGTGTTTTACATCAATCAATTCCCCCAATTTATATTCTTTCCACTCATTCATACTTCAATGTGTTTTTCTATCATCTCAATATCACTCAACTTAATATGACTTTCTCTTTTTCTCGCATTATCTGCATATATATTCCAAAAAATATAGCGATCATCAAAAATTGAGTTATTGACCAATTTGATCGTTTTCGTAGACCCAAATCTCCCAGGTAAAATAGGATCATATCGTGATGGTCCATATTTTGGATAACCTCCTCCCAAAGGATTATGTACATAATCCACAATATCTCTAATCGTGTTATCACCAAATATTTGTATATAATCTTTATCTAAAGATTTATAATCATTTGGCTCCTCCACAATATCTAGAGGAATAAATGCAAAGTAATTAATATATTTTGCAAATATATTTCCAGCATTATATGGGGTTATTTCAAGTTTATAAGATATTGTTGTTACTTTTTTATATGCTCTTTTTAATGCACCTAGCGGATCCTCATAAGTCTGCTCTCCATACTCTTCTATTGTTTTCGTCTTGGTTGTTTTAACAATGGATATATAAAGTTCTATCTCTGGATTTTTTGCTCTATTCATGATGTCCGATATTTCATGAGCATGCATTGGTACAGCCGAAAAATTATATCTTCTGTAGTATTTAAAATCCCTTGTATTCTGGTGGGCAGTAAAGCTTTTGGGTATTTCTACTACATAAATAACCTCTTTCTCGTTTTCTAATGAAATAGGAGTAATAAGTAATCCCTCAATTTTAGGACTAATATTACTGTGAATTACATTTTCTAACCACTCTTTAGAACATGCCATTCTATTAATTGCGGAGATTTTTTCTGGCAAATGCTTTTTATTTAGTTCTGTATATTCTGAAATTCCATAAATAATAACACCACCATCAGCATTTGCCATTGCACTTACATCTTTTGCAATCTCAGACTTTTTCCCATCTGTATTTTGTAATGCATCAGCGGCCTTATATTCAAGATGTAGGCTTTCTTCCACTTTATCTTGAATTAATTGTTCTATATCCTGTATAGTTTGAGGTACTGTCATTTGTTATCAAGTTTAATTTTACTAAGATTTGCTTTAATAATTTCGTTTAAGCGTGCTTCTTCTTTTAGCTGTTCTTCAAACTCTGCTTTTAGAGCAGTAAAGCGTTCTTCAAAGTTGAAGTCGTCTTCTTCCTCAGGTAAACCAACATAACGTCCCGGAGTAAGCACATAGTCTAATTCTTCTACTCTGCTTATTGAGGCGGAGGCACAAAAGCCGGCAATGTCCTCATATTCTCCATTAGGGTTTCTCCAGTTGTGGTATGTGCCTGCAATTTGCTGAATGTCCTCTTTGGAAAATTCGCGGGTTCGACGATTTATTAAATGTCCGAGGTTCCGGGCATCAATAAACAAAATCTCGTTACTGCGATTACGGTATTTGCCATTTGCACGGTTACGACTCATAAACCACAGCGAGGCGGGTATCTGAGTATTTAAGAAGAGCTTTGCAGGCAGGTTTACGATGCAATCGACCAGATTGTTCTCAATTAATGCCTTTCTAATGTCACCTTCGCCAGATGTTTTACTAGTAAGTGCACCTTTAGCCAATACAAATCCTGCTTGTCCATTAGGTGTCAGATGATAAAGGAAATGTTGAATCCAAGCATAATTAGCGTTACCAACCGGCGGCACTCCATATTTCCAACGTCCGTCCGTGCGAAGCAATTCGCCGCTCCAATCGCTATCGTTAAAAGGAGGATTGGCAATAACGTAGTCAGCCTTGAGATCCTTGTGAGCATCATTTAGAAATGAACCCTCGTTATTCCATTTTACCTGTGAACTATCAATACCACGAATAGCAAGATTCATTTTACACAAACGCCAAGTGGTTTGGTTGCTTTCCTGTCCGTAAATTGAAATATCATTAACTTTCCCTTGGTGCTCAGCAACGAATTTTTCACTCTGCACAAACATACCACCCGACCCACAGCAAGGGTCGAAAACGCGTCCCTGATATGGTTCTAACATTTCGACTAACAATTCAACAACACTCCGAGGGGTGTAGAACTGTCCGCCTTTCTTGCCCTCAGCAAGGGCAAACTCTCCAAGAAAATATTCAAAAACATGTCCGAGGACATCGGCACTTCGAGCTTTAGTGTCACCAAGTGCAATATTGCCCACCAAATCAATCAATTCTCCTAGACTTGTCGGGTCAAGATTTTGTCGAGCATATACTTTTGGCAAAACTCCTCTTAATGAAGGATTCTCTCTTTCTATGGCATCCATGGCATTATCCACAAATTTGCCAATTTCGGGTTGTTTCGCTTTTGATACGAGCGAACTCCAACGGGCTGCGGATGGTACAAAGAACACATTCTCGGCCTTGTATTCGTCCCTATCTTCAGGGTCGGCACCCTCTGACTCTTGAGCCTTCAGCTTAGCATATAATTCCTCAAAAGCATCGGAAATGTATTTTAGAAAAATCAATCCTAAAACGACATGTTTATATTCGGCAGCATCAATGTTTTTTCTCAACTTATCTGCCGCTTTCCAAAGTTGTTTTTCTAAAGGTTCCTCAGTTTGAGTAACCGTTTTGCTCTTCTTCGCCATAAATTTTTATTAAAAAACTCTATACACTCCAATTAAAATCTAAAATTAACAATTTAACGCGGTTTTATAGGTAAAACCGCACGCAATTTTTAAATTTCCTAATGATGGCGCGACGAGATTTGCTAATTTGGAAATCAAAAAAATGCCAGAAAATTAAAATTCCGGTAAATTTTGGGTTTTAGAGCAATTTTTCGGTTGTAGTATTCCCCGTAATATTTTTTTATCTTTGTTTGGCTTTGGGCTGAATCATTTTTGCAATTTATAATCATTTATAACTGTTTGTAACCGCTTATAGTCACTTTAAAACCATTAGAATCATTGATAACCATCTAATAACCACTTATAACCATTTAAAAACCATTTAAAACCCATACACCATGAAATTACCCAACCGGATTCTTCTTCTTTTTGCATTGTTGCTATTTGTCCAATGCACTCCTTCGACTAGTACACAAACCGATAAAATGCGTGTGGGGGTGTTTGAGGGACACGGAGGGTCGCAGACCTGCATCTGGGAGGCGGTGGCGGCGATAAAGCTGGATGGCGATATGACTGTTCGCACTATTACGACCGCCGATATTGCCAACAATGTACTCAATGAGCTGGATGCTATTATTATCCCAGGAGGTGGCGGAAGCAGGCAGTACCTCAATCTGGGCGCCGAGAACCAACAGCGTATCAAAGAGTTTGTGGCCCGTGGAGGGGGAGCCGTGGGTATTTGCGCCGGCGCTTATCTTTTC
>Ga0116182_1005852_pt1 | contig 10402 bp, 10 predicted proteins | sample AD_UKC077_MetaG_FD_89805 | JGI IMG/M metagenome (GOLD analysis project Ga0116182, IMG submission 89805) | Active sludge microbial communities of municipal wastewater-treating anaerobic digesters from USA - AD_UKC077_MetaG | ecosystem: Engineered > Bioreactor > Anaerobic > Digestate | place: USA...
AATATATACAATATGGATTGCTTACAAGGTATAGACGAAATGATTAAACAAGGAATAAAAGTTGATTGTATTTTAACAGATATTCCATACGGAACTACAGGATGTGCTTGGGACACAATAATACCATTTGATGAGATGTGGAAAAGATTAAATAATATAATAAAACCCAATGGTGCAATAATATTATTTTCAGCACAACCTTTCACAAGTGAGTTGATACATAGTAATATTAAAAATTATAAACACTATTGGGTATGGGATAAAGAAATATGTGGTGCTTTTGCATTAGCGAAGAAAAGACCAATGATTGTAACAGAAGAAATTTGTGTCTTTTCAAATGGTGGAAAAGTTAATTATTATCCTATCATGGAAGATGCAGTGCCTAAAAATATTCGACCTGTTAATATGGGAAGTAGTGTTAGTGAGGCAACTCCTGTGTCAAGCGGTGTAGCTAAAAGTGATAAAAATTATAATCCTAAAAAGAGGTATCCTAAAAATATAATTAAATATTCAAAGTACAATGCCGAATGTAATCAGTTAAACAGAGTACATCCAACGCAGAAACCTGAATATGTACTTGAGTATTTAATAAATACATACACAAAAGAAGATGAGTTAATTTTGGATTTTGCTATTGGAAGTGGTTCAACAGCTATTGCGTGTATCAATACTAACCGAAAATACATAGGATTTGAATTAAATGAGGATTACTATAATATAGCACAAAAACGCATTGAAGAAACGTTGAAATTTCAACAACAGAATTAACATAAAACACACATTTTATCGGGCGAAATTATTAGCAACTCCACCAAAAGGGTGTTGATATAGATTTTATTAAATAAATTAAAAATAAGAGAGGTTAAAAGAATGAGTGAATTGTACAAATTAACAAAAGGCAACATTGCACTTACAGGCAAAATAGTTGGATTAAATAATAAAAAGATCAGAGAAACACAATGGTCAAAAGAAATAGGATTTGGGATCATGACAACAAAAGATAATATGGTTTATGTAAAAGCTAATGGTTTTATTAAAACTGATGAAGATGATATTTTAATTGAATATTATGATGAAAACAAAAAAAGACAAATTGAAAAAGTTCCATATGGAGACAGATATTTCTTAGAAGAAGGACAGAGCATTATAGGAACTAAAATTAAAAAAACTCCAGATGGTCAAGTTGAAACATTTGTTGATGTTGACGCAGTTGAAGAAATAAAGCAAAACTTTAAAGATGGCGATGTTGTTACAATTGTTGCAAATGCAGTAGGCGATGCATATTTTCAAGGATTACAGTTTATTGTTAATAAAATTTATGCAAGTACAAAAGTATTAGATTTTGAAAAAGGAAATTTTGAAGAAGAAAATCATGGGAGATTATGGGTAGCTTTTGCAGATATACATAACAATAAAGTAAAAGCATTTGTATTTGATAGGAAAGAAGAGGCTATTTCATTAGAGTTTGAATTAGATACAGAATACATAACTGCTGAAGATTTTAAAGAGTTCGAGCAAGGAAATATACTACAAATTGAATACGAGTACGGCAAAACTCCTATTTATGACGAAGTAGAAGTTAAAGAAGATAATAAGCCTAAATTTAAACCTAAAGGAAAATATGCAAGCGAAACAACAGGTAGTGGAAGAATATATCCACAAATAACGGGATATACTGAACGTTTAATTTGCACAGGTATCAGCAATATAAACACTGAAGATAAGATTGACTTAAAACCATATTTGTCAAATGAAGAATTAGAAAAAAATCCATTTTAATCAAAGGAGAAATGAAATAAATGAGTGAAGAAAAGAAGATAGAAGATAAGGTTGATATTTCTAAAATGAATATTTTTACTAAAATTCAACACGTTAGGGCAGAATTACAAACAAAAAATATTATCAAAAGTGGTATAAATAAGTTTTCTGGTTTTTCTTATTTTGAACTATCCGATTTTTTACCAGCTATAAATGAATTATGTTTAAAATATCATCTGTTTACATATGAAGATATAAATTCAAATATAGCAAGAATTACGGCTGTAGATTGCGATAATCCAGATTCTATTTTTACACTAACTATGGATTCGGCAGAAGTAGAATTAAAAGGAATGAACAAAATACAAGGCATAGGGAGTCAACAAACATACCTTCGCAGATATCTATATATGTCGTTATTTGAAATATCAGAAAGTGATATGTTAGATGCTGTTACAGGGAAAGAGGAAGATAAAGAAAATAAATCAAAAAAAAAGGTAACTGAAACTAAAGAAGATGATGATAAGACAATATTGAAGAATCTTGCGACTGAATTATCTAAGAATGGTAAAAAAGATGAAGTTACAAAAATTTTAGTAGATGTAACTGGATTTAAAAATCCAAACAGCATTACAGATGAGACTAAAATAAAACAAGCAATAGAAGAATTGAAAAAGATAGAAGCCTAATTTTAGGTTTCTATCTTACAAGGAAGGTGGGTTAATGGCAAAAACATACAAATGTGCATATAAAATGTGTGATAATTTAGGCATAGCAGTTGATCCAGTTAAATATAACAACAAATATTATTGTAAAACTTGCTTAGAAGAAATGCAAAGAAACACAGATTTGCGTAAAAAAATTATGGATACTACTTTAGAAATTATTCCAAAAGAAATACCAAGCTTAATAAATAAAGTTATTAATCAATGGATTGAGTTAGATTATTCTTTGGAATATATTTTATATACAGTTAAATACATAAAATTAAATAAATGTATATTAAATCACTTTTATGGTGTTAGGTATTATATGAATAAAGATGAAATTAAAAATGCTTATGACAGATTAATAAAACAAAAAAAATTAAAAGAACAAAAGGATAAAGAATTTGAAATTACAAAAGAAGAGGTAAATTTTAAGCCAGTTGAGAATAACAACAGATGGAGTGATTTAATTTGAGTTATAAAGCTGAAGAAGTAAAGTCATTTGAAAAACAATATAAGATTAAATTACCAAAAGATGATTTAAGTGAAAGGGGTGTAGTCGCAACACTTATAGTCCATCCAAGCTATATTATGAAAAGTGATTTTTTAAAGCCTAAAAACTTTATAAATCGTGAGTTGGGTGCAATTTATTATATTATAGATGAGTTATACAAAAAAGGGATAAAAGAAGAAATTGACACATTTACAGTATTAACAGAAATTAATAATAAAACTTGGATAGAAAAATCATTCAAAGATGCCAATGTTAAAAACATACCAGAATTTATAGAAGATTTACAATTATTAGCAAGAAATACAATAGAAGAATACGATTTAATGGCAAGAAATGTATTAGGTGCTTCATTTAAAAGAGATGCTTATATCAAATTACATTCATTGGGAAAAGAAATTATTGAAAATACGGAAGATGATATAAATGAAGCTAATTATAAATTACAAAGTGATATATCAAAATTCGCAAGTATATACATAAGTAATAAAGAAATTAAAACTTTAGGTGAGAGAGCAGATGAAATATGGGAAGGTATACAAAAGAAAAGACAAACGGGCTTTTTTGGATATCCAAGTAAATTTAGTGAACTTAATAAATTTGCAACTTACGAACCAACAGAATTAGTTTTAATTTGTGCATCATCAAAAGTTGGCAAATCACAAGTTTTAATGAATGAAGCATTACATAAAGCTATTAGTGGAATCCCCACTTTATACATAGATACAGAGTTATCAACAGAAAATCAGTTTTTAAGAGTATTGGCAAATCTAACTGGAATTGAAAATAGACGTATAAAGGAAGGGAAAACAAGCATAGAGGAAGAAAAATTAATAAAAGAACAAATAGAAAAGATAAAAAAACTTCCATACACACATATTTATATGCCAAATATAAATATGGATGAAGTTTATATGATGGCAAGACAATTGAAAATAACACAGGATTTGCAATTTTTATGTTTTGATTATATTAAATATACTAATTCACTAACAAATGAAAAAGAACATCAAGCTTTAGGTTCTATAACAGATAAAATTAAAAATCAAATATGTGGTGAATTAAATTTAGCTGGATTGGGTTCAGCACAGCTTGATAGAGCAGGAACTAAAATAAGTGACTCATCAAAAGTTGAAAGATATGCTTCAACAATATGTTATTTACATAGAAAAACAACAGATGAAATATTACAAGATAGTAAGGAATGCGGAAATATGAAACTATCAATTTCTTTTAACAGAAATGGCTCAATGACAGAAGAAAGTCAATATATTAACTTAATGATGAATGGGGACTTGTGTAGGGTAAATCAAGCCAAAATACCATTTACAGACCATAATCAATCACCGTTTGGAGACTAAGGAGAGTTTAAATGATTTCAGGGATAGAATTAAAAAGAATTTTATATAGTAGCCCAAATTTAATTAAAGACCTGTTATCAAGCATGGGGTGTCAACATATCAAAAAAACAAGAGACAGAATTACGAGTACAAGACCAAATGGTGATAACAAGAATTCTGTTAATATTTTTTTAACTGAAACATTAAATGTTAAAGTGTACACTCGTACAGAGTTTGAAAATAGATATGAAATTCAAGATATAATAACACTTACACAATATTTTTTAGATTGCAGTTTGTTTGAAGCAACTAATTACATTTGTAAAGTTTGTAATATAGACAATAGTGGTGATTATGTCAGGCGAGAAGAAAATCCCACAATATCATTTTTAAGAAAGTACAAACGATTAATTAGAAATGAAGAAGAAATTGTTGACACCCCTTTAGACGAAAGCGTTTTAAACCAGTTTATTCACGCTCCATGCAAGATTTTTACGGATGATAATATTAGCATTTTAGCACAGGAATATTTTGAAGTAGGTTATGATTTGTTAGAAAACAGAGTAATTTTCCCAATAAGGAATGAAAAAGGTGAATTAGTAACGGTGAAAGGTAGAACTTTAGCAGAAAACTACAAACTTTTAGGATTACCTAAATATTATGTTTATTACGATACACAAACTAATCATATCCTTTATGGTAGTTGGCAAAATAAAGAAGAATTAAAAAAAGCAGAATACATATTGGTATTTGAATCAGAAAAAAGTGTAATGAAATGTTGGCAATACGGAATTTATAACTGTGTTGCTATTTGTAAAAAATCAATAAGCAAACAACAGATAAGAAAATTATTAAGTATGGGAAAGCCAATAATATTATGTTACGATTCAGACGTTTCAGAAAAAGAAATTAAAATAATTGCTAGGAATTTTAAGAATTTAATTCCTGTTTATTATACATTAGATACTTTTGGGTTATTAGGAGAGAAAACTGCTCCTATTGATATAGATTTAGAGACGTTTAATGTATTGATAGAAAATAAAATTGAATATAAGGAGTGATTTTGTGGATGTAAATAAAGAAGAATTAAAATTAATGATAGATAATATGACTTGGAGTTATTCCAGAATTAATAATTTTGTAACTTGCCCGTATATGTGGTATATGACATACATAAAAGGATTCAAAGGTGAACAAAATGCTTTTGCATCAAGTGGGAGTTTTGTACATTCAATACTTGAAAGATATGCAAAAGAAGAGTTATACATATGGGATTTATTAGATGAATTTGTGGATAATTACGATGAACAAGTACCTTATAACTTTCCACCGAATAAATGGGTAGACTTAGGAGAGAAAAACTATAATGCAGGAGTTGAATATTTCAGTAATTTCGAAGGATTTGATGATATTGGCGAGATAGTTGGTGCGGAAATTAAAGTAACTACAGATTTAGAAGATTGGGATTGTAAATATCAATTCACAGGATTTATAGATTTGTTACTTCAAGATAAAGACAAAGAATTTATAATTATGGATCATAAGTCTAAAAGTAAGTTTAAGAGTAAAAAAGAACAAGCTGAGTATGCACATCAGCTATACATATATGCAAAGTTTATAAAAGAAAAATATGGGAAATTCCCAAAAATGTTAATGTTTAATATGTTTAACGCTAATGATATAGTTAAAATTCCATTTAATGAAAAGGAATATAATGATGCTATATATTGGTGTGTAGATATAATAAACAAAATAAAACAAGAAACAAAATTTGAAAAAAATGTAGACGATTTTTTCTGCAATAATCTTTGTAATCATAGGAAAATTTGCAGTAAGTAAATAAAAAAGGTGGTGATACAATGAACAATTATGTTATAACTCATCTACATTCTGATTTTAGCAATGGTACAACAAATATTGATAGTATAACAAAATATAAAGCATACATAGAAAAAGCAAAAGAAAATAATATGACAGCAATTGCGTTTACTGAACATGGTAACGTATATAGTTGGTATAACAAATATAAATACTGTAAAGAAAATGGTATAAAGTTTATATTTGGGATAGAAATGTATATTACTAAAACATTAAAAGAAAAGACAAGAGATAACTATCATTGTTGCTTATATGCTAAAAACAATGAAGGTATAATTGAGTTAAACGAAATGATTTCAAAAGCCAGTGATAAAAGAAATGGCAATCATTTTTATTATGTACCAAGAATATCAATAGATGAGTTTTTACAATTAAGTGATAATATCATTGTGTCAACAGCATGTTTAGGAAGTATATTAGCATCTAACGATGAAGGATTAAAAGAAGTGTTTTTAAAATATTTAATAGACAATAAAGACAGATGTTTTTTAGAAATACAACATCATAAAGTTAGTTCGCAAATTAGATATAATCAATATTTATATAAGTTACATAATAGATATAACATTCCTTTAATAACTGGTACTGATACACACATATTAAACAAAAAACATATTAAAGCAAGAGATATACTTCAAAAGGCTAAAGGTATACATTTTGATAATGAAGATGGTTGGGATTTAGTTTTTAAATTATACGATGAATTAGTTGAATCATATCAAAAACAAAATTCATTATCTATGGAAGTTATATACGAAGCTATAAATAACACCAATAAATTAGCTGATATGGTTGAAGAATATCATTTTGATACTAATTCTAAATATCCAAAAATATATAATAATTCTGAAGAAGTTTTTAAAGAAAAAATCAAACAAGGTATTAAATTTCGTGGTGTTGATAAATATGAAAATTTTGATAAGTATAAAAGTAGAATAGAATATGAAATAGATACCTATAAACATAACGATGCAATAGATTTTTTATTACTTGAAGAAGATTATAAATCTGCAATGAGAGAACAAGGAATTTATTGTGGGTATTCAAGGGGAAGTTGTTCAGGATCAGAAATTTGTTATTTATTAGGTATAACAGAAATTGACAGCATTAAGCACAAATTAAATTTTGAGCGATTCATGAATAAAGAGCGTATTAGCCTTGCAGACATTGACAGTGATTGGTTTTCAGATGATAGACAAAAGGTTAAAGATTATCTATATAATAAAGAAGGATTATATTGTTGTGAAATTGTTGCTTTTAATACTATAGCTTTAAAGGGTGCAATAAGAGATGTTAGTAGAGCTTTAGAAATTCCGTTAGAAAAAGTAAATGATATTTGTAGTAATATTGAACAAGACGAGGATAAATATAGAAAACTATATCCAGAATTATTTGAGTATGTTGATTTATTACAGGGTGTAATAGTATCATTGTCTATGCATCCATCAGCTACAGTAGTTTCACCATATCCAGTTGACAAATGGTTTGGGACGTTTACAACATCAACTTCAGAATATCCGATATCCCAAATAAATATGAAAGAAATAGATTCTTTAAATTTTGTAAAGTTAGATATTTTAGGGTTGGATAATATAGGTATTATTAATAAAACTTGTGAATTAGCAGGAATTGAAAGATTAACGCCGAATAACACACCATCAGATGATATGAATGTATGGAATAGCATAAAAGAAGATACATTAGGAATATTCCAATGGGAGTCTGACTTTGCCACAAGTTATTTAAAACAATTATTAAATAATGATACTGTATCTAAAATACAAAAAATCTATCCTAATTTCACTTATATGGATTTATTATCAATGGGAAATGGTGCGATACGTCCTGCTGGTGCATCTTATAGAGAGCAATTGGCAAAAGGAGAGTTTAAAGATAATGGGCATCCTGCATTAAATGAATTTTTAGCTCCAACATTGGGCTACTTGGTGTATCAGGAACAGGTTTTAGAATTTTTACATAGTTTTTGTGGATATTCAATGGGTAAAGCTGATATAATTAGGCGAGGCTTTGCAAAAAAAACTGGAACAGAACAATATATTCCAGAAATAAAAAATGGCTTTATAAAAACTATGAAAGAAAAGTACAATGTATCTGAAGAAGAATCAGAAAAGTTGATAATTGACTTCATACAAGTAATTATTGATGCTTCAGAATATCTATTCTCATTAAATCACAGTGATCCTTATTCATGGATAGGTTATATTTGTGGATATTTAAGATTTTATTATCCATTAGAGTTTTTAACAACAATGTTTAATATAAATCAAGGTAACGAAGATAAAACAAATAAAATAACTGAATATGCTTTTAAGCGTGGTATAAAATTAAATCCACCAAAATTTAGATATTCTAAGGGAGAATACTTTTACAATAAAGAAACTAACTCTATTTATAAAGGAATAGGCAGTATAAAATTTCTAAATTCACAAGTTGGGAACGACCTTTACCAATTAAAAGATAATGTATATAATAGCTTTTTAGAGTGTTTAATTGATGTTAAAACAAATATAAATATCAATACTAAACAATTAGACTATTTAATTAAAATTGGATATTTTAGCGAATTTGGCACTATCAAAAATTTATTATATATAACAGACTTATACTATAAATTATATAACAAAAAATCTTTATCAATAGATAAATTAAATGAGTTAGGCTTAACTTTGGATCAAGTAATACCATACGGTAGAAAAACAGAAAAGAAAATCTCGGACTTAGATTCCGAAAAATTATTAAATGACTTAATAAAAAATATCCCCAACGAAGAATTTCCATTGGCTGAATTATTAAAAATGCAAAAAGAAATATTAGGATATATTAATTATACAAATGATAAATTGGATAAAAAAATATGCTTAGTAAACACTTTTGATGGCAAATACAGCACTAAAAAAGTAAACCTATATTGTTTAAATAATGGTAAAACAGTAGATTTTAAATTATATAATAAAATTTACAAACATAAACCAATTGAGGAAGGAGATATAATTTATACATTATCAATGGAATGCAAACCAAAACCTATCTTATTAGGCGAAGATGAGAATGGTAAAAAACAATGGGGAAAAGATATGGAAAATTTTGAGTGGATATTAAATGATTATAATATTTTAAAAGAAATCTAAAAATAAATTAAAAAAGATGTTGACATTTATATCTAAATGGAATATACTATATATAACAGCACAGACGTAAATACATAAAAGTAAATTAAAAAAAAAGGAGAATAAATTATGTTAATTATGAAAAAAGGAATGCCCGTAAATAGTGGCAAAACAACAGAAGCTTTAAAGAAGGTAGTTGAATTACTTTCTAATAATCAAACGGTTCTTTTTGTTAGTAATGAATTGACACATGAGAGTATTTGCAAAAGAATTACAGAATTATCAAACAATGAATCAATTATCAATGAATGTTTTACTTACGTTGGTGGGGACAGCAAAGAAGATTTAGAAAAATTATTATCAGATATAAAATCAGATGAATCAACATCAAGCGTACTAAAAAATTCTTCAATAGTTGTTGATATAGGTAAAGATGTTTCAGATTTAAAATGTGATCAAGATTTATACGTGTATTATCAAATACCAAGAGAAAATAATTCAAGGTAATAAAAGAGGTTTTTTAACGGGAGGACGATATGAAAAATGAATGTCTAAATTGTAGTAAGCGATACATAGGTTGTCACGACAGTTGTGAAAGTTATCAGAAGTTTAAAGCTAATAGAGAATTAATATATAAAAGTAAGTTAGATCAGCAAAATAAGTATTTTTCCAAGATAAGATAAAAGTGTCAATTTACAAGGAAGGTGATACATATGGAAGAAAATAAAGTTTTTGAATTTAAACTTACAGTATCAAGCATAATATCAGGATATGTTAGTGCAAAAGATGCTGATGAAGCAAGAGAAAAAATTAAAGATGGCGAATGGGATGATATTTATAATGAAAATTATACGGAATTTGGAGATATACTTGACTTATGTATTAGTGAAGAATAAAACAAGCGTTTTATTAGGAATATGTTGAAAAATAACGTTGAAATTTCAACGAAATATTTTCAGAAAATTATGATAAAATTTGGGTTTTATCATACAAGGAGGGTGATAATTGATAAATAAATTAGCAGGAACAAATTTAGCAGGAATGAGTACAACGAGAGATAGGGTGGACAATGATTATTAT
>Ga0116182_1005866_pt1 | contig 10387 bp, 9 predicted proteins | sample AD_UKC077_MetaG_FD_89805 | JGI IMG/M metagenome (GOLD analysis project Ga0116182, IMG submission 89805) | Active sludge microbial communities of municipal wastewater-treating anaerobic digesters from USA - AD_UKC077_MetaG | ecosystem: Engineered > Bioreactor > Anaerobic > Digestate | place: USA...
ACGAGTTACAGTATTCCGATAACTTCCGCTGTCTTCCTACTACTTCCGGTGACTCCAAGAACTTCCGGTGACACCATTTATTCCTCAACTTCCTTATCTTCCTTATCTTCCTCTACTTCCTTATCTTCCTCAACTTCCTCAACTACTGCATTCTTAGCTGCCCTGTGGTTTCTAGGTGGCGTTTAAGATAGGTTGCGGTATAGCTCCCCTCCACGTTCATAATTTCCTCTGGGGTACCTGTACAAATAAGCTTTCCGCCTCCAGCGCCACCCTCTGGGCCAAGGTCAATTATATGGTCGGCAACCTTAATTACATCCATGTTGTGCTCAATTACAATAACCGTATTACCCTTGTCAACAAGGCGGTTAAGCACATCTAGGAGCACCCTAACATCATCAAAATGCAAACCTGTTGTTGGCTCGTCCAAAATGTAAAGGGTTTTGCCAGTATCGCGCTTTGCTAGTTCGGCGGCAAGTTTAACACGCTGACTCTCACCACCAGATAGGGTAGTAGATGGTTGCCCTAGGGTAATGTAGCCTAGGCCAACATCCTGTAACGTTTTAATTTTTTGGTAGATGTTGGGAATGTTCTCAAAGAACTCAACAGCCTGGTTTATTGTTAAATCCAGTACTTGGCTAATGCTTTTGCCCTTGTATTTTACCTCAAGGGTTTCGCGATTGTAGCGCTGACCATTGCAGTCGCGGCACTTAACGTACACATCGGGAAGGAAGTTCATCTCAATGGTTTGCACACCAGCACCCTTGCAGGTTTCGCAACGCCCACCCTTAACGTTAAAGGAGAAACGCCCCGATTTGTAGCCCCTAATTTTGGCCTCGGGTGTTAGCTCAAACAGCTTACGAATATCGGTAAAAACGCCTGTGTAGGTTGATGGATTTGAGCGTGGTGTACGGCCAAGCGGCGATTGGTCCACCTCAATAACCTTATCGATATGCTCCAGACCCTCAATGCGCTCGTGTGCCAAGGGCTCCTGCATTGCACGGTAAAACTTTTGGGCTATTGCTGGGTGCAACGTTTCATTAATCAGAGTAGATTTTCCGCTACCCGACACGCCTGTTATGCAAATAAACTTACCAAGAGGGAAATCTACAGAAACGTTTTTGAGGTTATTACCAGCCGCATCAATCACCTTTATAAATAGTCCATTACCCTGACGACGCGATTGGGGAGTAGGGATTTGCAGCCGGCCGCTTAGATACTGGGCGGTTAGCGAGTCTGACTTAGCTATATCCAAAGGAGTTCCACTGGCCACCACCTTACCACCCAGTCGTCCTGCTTTAGGCCCCATGTCAACCACATAATCGGCAGCAAGAATCATCTCCTCGTCGTGCTCAACAACAATAACGGAGTTACCCGTGTCGCGAAGCGATTTTAGTGATTCGATTAATCTAACATTATCGCGCTGATGAAGACCAATGCTAGGCTCATCCAAAATGTAAAGCACGTTTACCAGTTTGGATCCAATTTGTGTAGCCAAGCGAATACGCTGGCTCTCTCCACCCGATAGCGAGGCAGCGCCTCTATTTAGCGATAGGTAGGATAATCCAACATCGAGCAGGAAGCCCACCCGTTCACGAATCTCCTTAAGAATCTCTGTTGCAATGGTTTTCTGACGCTTAGTTAGCCTATCCTCAACACCAATAAGCCATTGGGAAAGGCTAGCTATATCCATAGATGCTAGCTGTGCTATGCTTTTGCCATCAAGTCTAAAGTATAAAGCCTCCTCCTTTAAGCGTGATCCTGAACATGCTGGACAGGTTACGTGTCGTATAAACTGGTCGGCCCATCGCTGTCCTTTACCCGTTAAATCCTCGCTCTGATGATTCTGCACATAGCTTACCACCCCCTCGAAGGAGAGAAAGTATGACGAAGACAAGCCAATGGACTCGTGCTTTAGCTTAAACTGCTCTGTTGAGCCATACAGAATAACGTTAAGGGCCTCCTCAGGTATATCAGCAATTGGATCGGCAAGGCTAAATCCGTACTTACTAGCAATGGCTTCTAGCTGCCAGAATATTAAGGCATTTCTATATGAGCCCAAAGGCTCAATACCACCCTTTTTTATGCTGATTTTTGGATCGGGTATAATGCGTGAAAGGTCGGCCTCACTTACCGTTCCCAAACCGTTACAACGCGGACATGCACCCTGTGGCGAGTTAAACGAGAAGGTATAGGGCGCTGGTTCATCGTAGGACAATCCCGTTGTTGGGCACATTAGGTGGCGACTAAAGTAACGGTAGTCGTTGGTTTCCATATCGAGAACCACAATGGTTCCTTTACCTTGGGTCATTGCTGTTAGCACCGAATCGGACAAGCGCTTTCGGGTTTCGTCCTCCACCTTTAGCTTATCCACCATAAGCTCAATTTGGTGGATTTTGTACCTATCGAGCTTCATGCCTGGGCGCATCTCCATAATCTCACCATCGACCCTAACATGCAGATACCCTTTACGCCGAAGCTGTTCAAAAAGTTCCTTGTAATGCCCCTTACGCCCCCTAACAATGGGAGCAAGAACCGCAGTTTTTTTCCCGTTGAACGTTTCAAGTATAAGGTTTACAATTTGATCATCGGTGTAGCGAACCATCTCCTCACCTGTTGCCGAGGAGTATGCAATTGCGGCGCGAGCGTATAGCAAACGGAGAAAGTCGTAAATCTCTGTTATTGTACCAACGGTTGAGCGGGGATTACGGTTAGTTGTTTTTTGCTCTATGGAGATAACTGGGCTTAATCCAGTTATCTTGTCCACATCGGGACGCTCCATTGTGCCTAAGAACTGACGGGCATATGCCGACATGGTCTCAATGTAGCGCCTTTGCCCCTCGGCAAAAATGGTATCGAAAGCCAACGATGATTTCCCGCTACCACTAAGTCCCGTAATTACGGTTAGCTTGTTGCGGGGTATTGTAACATCAACATTTTTAAGGTTGTGAACCCTTGCTCCAAGTATGTCTATTTCGGCGGCTTCGCCCTTTTGAACGCTCATTGCTCTTACTTTAATTACAGTACTTAACCCCTTTTTCTTACAGCAAACACTACACTATACCAATGTTTACTGCTCTACCTCTCTAAAATTCTTTTGGGGAATCTTAATAGCATAACTCTTCTTTACCTTATTATTCAAGTAATTCTCGCGCAACCAGGGATTAAGAATCTTAATGATTTTATAGTTAGTATCAAACTTGCTTGCAAACTGCGCTATATTGCTGATAGTACTATCTACGCTAACCTCCTTGTACCTAAGCTCTGGGTATAGATCTGCTTTATTAAGATAAAACCCGTAAGCCTGAGGATTCTCAAAAATGGCCTTAATAGCCAAAATTCGGAAAACGTAACGGCCAGTTTCCTCTCCAAGCACCATATCGTAGTAATTCTCGTTCATTTGCCTATCCATTTGACGCGCAATGCCATTGCGACCAAAGTTGTACGATGCTGCAGCCATAGTCCAGTTGCCATACTGATCATAGCTCTTCTTTAAAAACTTACAGGCTGCTTGTGTCGATTTCTCTATGTGATACCGCTCATCAACCTCCTTTGTTATCTCCAGCCCCAGCTCCTTACCCGTTCCTTCAAGAATTTGCCAAAACCCAACAGCTTGCGATGGAGATACAGCCTGTGTAAGAGCACTCTCGGCAACAGCAAGGTATTTAAAATCGTCGGGAACACCGTTCTCCTTTAGAATAGGCTCAATTATTGGAAAATAACGATTAGCCCTTTTTAAAAGTAGCACCGTTTGCGAGTGCCAAAAGGTGTTAACCTGCAGCTCACGGTCTAGGCTCTCCCTAACATCAAAGTAATGAAGGGGAACCTCTTCGCCAGCAAAGGTTATTTTATGGGGAATGGGCACTTGATAAACGCCTGGAATAAATGTAGAGGAATCGGGAGAAACGTAAACCTGCTCCAAAGAACTAGCACAGCCTCCTCGCCAGGGCAAAAAGATAAAGGCAAGTACAACTGCAACAAAGCTAACCAAGGATAGGATTGCAAGAAAGTGCTTCTGGAAATTTACTGGGCAATTCATATAAAACGGCTTTAATGGTAGTTGAGGACTACTTGCAAAACACTATCCCCTAGAAAATGTTTTATGCTATGTATAATTACACGAGCAGTACTCATTGAAACCAAAGGGAATGCTTTGCAAAAATGCGCGGCAAAGTTAGCAAAAATAATGGGGATAAGCAGTTAGTGCAACCTTTGTTAACGTAATAAACTCTTAACAAGGTGACCCAAAAAATCCATTTAAACCTACCCTTAGAATGGGATTAAAATACCTGCTTTAACTGTGGTTGAGAATGGATAGCTTATACCCAATGGAGCATCAACAGGTACAAGCCAAAGTTTGAATGAAGGCTCTATCATTAAGTGTGCTTTCCCATACACTGGAATGGCAAAACCAAAGGAGCCAACCCAGGAGTAGCTGTAGCGGTTTATTCCTACAGTTCTTCCGTTTAAATTATCCTCAGTGCCAAACACCTCTGCTCTATTACCAACTAGCACACCAACCGACATACCCGTACGCAGAAAAAAGCTACCATGCTTTCCGCTAAATGATTTGGATACTAAAACGGGGACCTCTAAGTAAGATAGCCGTTGCTGAACAGAAACAATATTGACCTTCGATTTTTTTAGTGATTCCGATGAAACTTTAGCCATATCGGGATAATCGAAAAGCCGCTGCTGAGTGTTGCCCAGCGTAACATACCCCAAACTAGTGCTTGCACCCTTGTAGTCGCTCACTTTAACCGTTCCGTAATTTGGATCAACCAAAAATACATCGCCAACAAACTGCCCTATAGGACTTATGGCAATACCCGTGTGTATTGAGAACCCTCTTGTTGTTTGGTAGCCAACAAGAACATCGAATCCCCAGGACCATATACCCGCTTCGTTTTCGGTTTTAAACTGATTAAGAGCGCCATCGGAATGGAAGGCGTAAACAGGTGAGCCCGAAAAGGAGAGACTCCACGGATTACTGCCTCCACTAAAAGTCTTTTTCCTTTGCAATACCACACCTTTGGAAGGCTTTTCCAATGCTACAACAAAATCTTTATGAGCAGCAATAGGCTTTGAGACACTGGCGCTTAGTGAAGCCAAAGGTTTTAGCGGCTGTGAGGATTCGGTAATTAACGTGCTATTTTCTGAACTAGTGCTAAGAGTGGATACTGTTTCCTGCTCCGCACCAAAAGAGGCACTATGTTTATTGGGAGAGGAACTACTAGACTCTACCGTAACTTGGGGTAATGAGCTGTTACCCATGCTAGCCATTTGCAAGGGTTTACTATCAACACGTAAATCGGCCCCAGAAATGATGATGCTACCAATACCCACAATAGCACTTACCGCTGCCGCAGCAGCAATGGTAAACCCCTTAACCGTTTTTCTATGCCGCCTAGCATCCAGTTCGGAGCTAATACTTCGCCACACCGACATAGGAGGCTTAACCTCTAATGTGGATAGGGAAGCAATGGCTTCATCCTCAGGATTTCCTATAGGCTCATAAAAATTCATCATAGCTATAAACGTTCAGTCGTTCAAGCTCTTTTCGCAAAAGGGAGCGGGCTCTAGAGAAGTTAGACTTGCTTGTTGATTCGGTAATGCTAAGCATATCGGCTATCTCCTTATGCGAGTAACCCTCAATGGCATAAAGATTAAACACAAGCCTATACTGCTCTGGCAGCCTTGAAACTACATCCAGGAAAAAAGTGTAATCGTGTTCGGTTTCGTGGTGCCCACCATCCAAACCCTCTGCAACATCAAGGGTTACCTCGTTGTTGTCGGAGCGCTTCCGATGGTACTCAAGCGCAGTGTTTACCATAATCCTGCGCATCCACCCCTCAAAAGAACCTTGGGAACGAAATGTGCGGATTGATGTAAACACTTTAACAAAGCCATCCTGAAGTATATCCTTTGCTACATCGGGGTTTGGAGCATACCTAAGGCATATACCGAACATTCTGGACGAGAACATTCTATAAAGGGAGTGCTGAGCAGAGCGCTCCTCATTTATCAATCTATCCAAAAATTCAATTGATACCTCCACGTACAAGTTCCTTTTTTTCTATTCCACCAAATATAATAAAATTAGCACATACAAAATATTGTACGTATCGGGATTTGCAATTTGCCTCAACACTGTCGGGTTACTACTTCTGCAAAACCATGCCTTTAGCCTTTGCTAAATAAGGTAATGGTGATACAAACTGATACCTACTTGAAGCATCAAAAAATGGATTTAAAAGGTTAAGATGACCTGCGCCAAAAATTACTAAGATTCTATCGTTTGCACCATGCGGTATTCTCTGAATGTTTCTAAGAATTCTAAGGTTACGGTTGAACCATCGCCCCGATTGGAAGTCAACCCCCACGTAATCGCCAGGCTTTTCCTCATATATAAAAATTCCATCAAGATAACCTCCTAAGCTCTCTTTAACCGTAGCAGGATTGTTCTGCTTTTCTAACTCTTCAATAACGCTACCTATACGCGATGCCTTTGTCGTTTTATGAGACGCAATCTGAAAATTGGAAAACTTTTCTGCGCGTAAACTGTCGGAGAATAGCTCCATTACACCAGGGTAATGTGCGCCCCAATCGTCAACACAGTACAAAGTAGGGATATTCAGGTTTTTCCCTATCCTAAAGCCCAGCTGCTGCACTTCGGTTCGTTTTAGAGTATGCCTGCCAGCAATATACGCCTGGTAAAGCGAATCTATTACCCCTTGCCTTGATGGCTGTACCTCAATGGCGATAATTGTGGGGTAAAACTCCTCTATGGCCTTCACAATGGCTAGTATTTCCGACTGGTAAGGCTCATCAAGTACTTAAACCTGATCTTCCTTTGCCGTTTTAACAACATCTAAGTTATTGTAGGCAAAATGAAAAACGCCAAGGGTCATAACTTTAACCGGAGCAATTGAGTCGGTTTGAGCAAAAAGGGCATTAGCAAATAAACCAAAAAGGATTAGGCTGATGTATTTTTTCATTACAAGCATATTAGAATTTAAGTTAGAGTTATTAACACCTGCAAAGGACTGATGATAGAACCAATATGCTGCACAGAACGAAATAAAAAGCTAGAAAAGCATTAGGAATTAATCATAAAAAAGTGGGGCTTGTTGAAAAAAGTTTTGAACCTCACGCAACCTTTCGGCAACAAATTTCATCTAGTATGTGTATGGCTTGAGTTTTATACTGTTTTTTCCCAACTAATGAAGTAAACAAGTATAAACCAAAGGTTACAGTTCTTAATGTATTGGCTAGCAAAAGGGATAAGCATCCCCCAATCTTAATCCCTTGCAACAACCTAGACCTAAACCTATATACGCTAGCACTATTGTACTGTAATACGCATGTTTTAGTTTAGCTAAAACTCCAGCCTGCTTAAACCCTAAACCCGGACTAGCCTAAACCCTAGCCGGGTTTTTTTGCTCCCACTCACATACACTTGGCTTAAAAGTTGCTTATAGAAGCACCAATGCTATTAATTAGAGAAATTTTGCAATCTTTGTTTTTAAAATTGACAGGTTTAATGAAGAAGGTAATACTACTAGCTGCCACTTCTATTTTTGTTTTGGCGGTTAAATTGGCTGTAGCCCAAAACGATCCCATATCGGCAAATCTAACCATTCAAAAGGCGCACAAAGGAAAGTTGGTTAACGTAAAAGCGAATGTGTACTTCTCCACTGCTGAAAGGCGAATGGTTGCCTGCTACACCTACCCCAACAATTTCTACATGTTTGTAAACGAGAAGGGTGAGGTTAAAGCCTACTACCCCGAAACCAATCAGGTTATACTAAACCAAAACGATTTTTTTTCGGCCAACACCGATGTGTTCTACTTTTTTATGTCGCAGGGCTCTACCTCCGATGTAGGTCTAAAATCGGTTGGTTTTGACCTAATAAGTAGCCGTTTTGAGGGAAACCTTACCATTACGCGATGGAAAGCTCCAGTTAACCTACAGCCCCAAATAGTAGAGGCCGAATTGGTACTGGAAAATTACGTTCCTGTTTACCTAGCCTACTACAACGAAAAGAATGAGATTAGCAACAAAACCTTTTACAGCAACTTTAAAACTATTGGAGGGGCAATTGTTCCCACCCGAGTTACCGAGTTTGCTTACGTTGCAAAGAACGATTCAATTATTAGTCGAAAGGATTACACCAATATAGTTATGGGTAACCAAGTTAATCGTAGCTTTTTAGACTTTAAAATACCTACCAATGCTAAGGTTGTTAAAAAGTAGGGCTGCTTCAACGCTATTGCTGAGTATGTGTATGGCAATGGCCATTATGCTATTAGCACAAGAATCAACCCAAGCTCAAAATTCGCTTCAAGCAAACGACATTGCTCTATTAGCTGCGAACAACGATTCCAACCCACAATTTATTGAGCGTAAGGTGACCTTTGGCTTTGGCAAAGGGAAACCGCTGGCCAACATTGTACTAGGACCTTTTATGTATGGATACCAAAAGTTTATATCGCCACAGATATCGGCACAGTGCCTTTACCACCCCACCTGCTCAGAATATGGGAAGCACCTTTTTCATACGTATGGCGGATTAAAGGCGTTCCTATCAACAGCAGACAGGCTTATGCGATGCGATAGAATATCGGCAACCGATATACACGAGATTGATGTTGACCCACACACGCACAAGAAGAACGAAACAACCGACTACTACTCCTTTAAGTAATGCATACACTCAGCCGATTTTTACTTTACAGCGTTACTATAATTTGCTTTTCAACAAGCGCAATGGCACAGTTCTCTGCACAGGACAATATTGCCTTTGGAAACTACCTTATACGCAACGAGTTGTACAACGATGCCATTGTATTTCTTAACAGCAAAGAGTACAAACACAACACGCAAGATCCTAATTATCTTTTTATTAAGGGATGGGCATTCTACAACCTTAAGCAGCTTGACAGCTCTGCTACGTTCCTAGCCAAAGTCCCCAGCACAGCAGAATTCTACCATAAAGCCCGTTTTTTTAGTGCACTTAGCTACGCTCATATTGGCAACTATAGTAATGCCAACGAGACTATTAACCAAACCGATAGCTTAACAGAGGAGCTACAGGAGCTTGCTAACCTAGAACTAGCAGGAGTAGCCCTACTTGCAAGGGATTTGGATTCCTTCAAACAGCTAGAGGCTTCTTTTACACATCAAAATTATAACCTAGCCGAGCATCAGGAAACGCTGAGCCAGCTAAGCAAGGATATTGCCAACTTTAAACCCAAATCGCCCCTGCTTGCAGGAACCCTATCGGCCATAGTTCCAGGCTTAGGGAAAATTTACGCGGGAAAGGTTGGCGAAGGAATTTCGGCACTGTTAACCTCCTCCATCATTGGAGCAATTGCTATAGAGAACTACAATAGAAGCGGAATTAAAAGTGCAGGAACAATAGCAACAGGAACTCTTTTTGTCGCAGTGTATGCGGCTAACATCTACGGAAGTGTATATAGCGTTAAAGCATACAGAGATGACTTTGATAAAACAATTAATTACAGGGTGCTGTTTCATATTCATATTCCCCTTCGTAACGTATTCAACTAACCATAAACCTGTTAGTTTTGCCGACAGCCTATTCCTTGCTGGAAACTATAAACTTGCAGCAATTGAGTACGAGCGGGTTTTCTTTATGGAGCAGAATCCTCAGCTAAAAAACCAAGCTCTTATACAAAAGGCGCAAAGCCTTAAGCAGCTAAAGCAATATGCAGAGGCCATAGCAAGCTTACAGCGTATTCCGCTATTTTTCCTTAACGACTCTACCAGAAGCGTTGTGCACTTTGAAAAGGCGCTATGCTACTACCTTAATGGAGATTTTACCCTCACAGAATTTGAGCTACGACAGCTTAAAGAGCAACAAAACGCCCACTATGCAGCAAAGCACGATATCCTTTTAGCCTTATCGCTAAATGAGCAGCTAAAATGGGACGACGCAAAAGATATACTAAGGAGTACTATAACAAAATCAAACTTTAGTAATTCCCAAAAAGATAGCCTTGCCTTGGCTCTAGAAGAGCTCTACACCCAAGCAAATAGACCTAAACTTAAAAAAGAGAACACCCTTTTCTGGATTAGCTTTATTCCTGGAGCTGGCATAGCATACGCAGGCAAACCGCTAGAAGGGGCTTTCAACTTTACACTAAATGCCACAGCCCTTGGCCTTGGTGTGCTAGGCATTTTTAACGGTTACTACATTACCGGATACGCTGGAGGTGCTATTATACTAGAAAAGTTTTACTTTGGTGGTCGTCGCAGAGGGGAATACCTACTAAAGCAAACCAACTATAACCGCACACGTAAATTTAACCAAAAGGTGCAAGGGCTGGCATTGGAACTTTAACCTCAAGTTCTAGTGGTAAGTAA
>Ga0116182_1005872_pt1 | contig 10379 bp, 8 predicted proteins | sample AD_UKC077_MetaG_FD_89805 | JGI IMG/M metagenome (GOLD analysis project Ga0116182, IMG submission 89805) | Active sludge microbial communities of municipal wastewater-treating anaerobic digesters from USA - AD_UKC077_MetaG | ecosystem: Engineered > Bioreactor > Anaerobic > Digestate | place: USA...
AACCTTGCCCGCAGATGCTGTTTCGTTCCGGTCATCGCATTAGCGCTCATGGCTTCTCTCGGTGTTATGGCGGCCGGTTGCTCCTCGGGGAGTATGACATGCCCCAGATGTCACAGAGCTATCGATCCTCCGACAAAATGCGCACAGTGCGGCCGCTCGGGGCGCATGAGTGTTTTGATGATCGGGAGTACGATCTATGCGGAGTGTTCCTGTTGCGGAGGACGGCACGTTTACCCGTGCTACTCTTGCGGTTTCAGTGGAAATGAAAGGGCGCCGTGAGATGCCGCCCACGGTCCGCTCATCGCGTGTGGCTCATTTCGGGTCGGATAAGCGGGGGACTGAACGTCATGAAAAGCGCTATCTGCGTGCTTGGGTTGGTCCTTGCCGGCGCCGCCACCACAGCTTTATGTCCGGCCAACGCGGCGGACCTCGCCTCTTACCAGACGATTTATCAGAAGGGCGCGGATGACGTTTTGTCCGGTTATCAGGACAAGTTCGCGAAGTTGCAGAGCATCTACCTGAAGGCACTCGAAGACCAACGGCAGGCCGCCGTGCAGCAGGGAGACCTCTCGAAGGTCAAAGCCCTGCAGGCTGAAATCGAACGGTTCCAGGGAGCAAAGACGCTTCCGGCCGAGGCAGGCGCCGACCCGATCCAGGAAATCAAAGCGTGCCAGGCCGGATACGTGAAGCAGTATTCCAAGGTCGAGGCTGAGATGATAGCCGCACTGGGAACGCTGACCGGTAGTTACGAGCAGGCGCTCGGGCGGATGCAGCGCGAACTTGTCCGGGCAGAGAAGCTCGAAGAGGCCACGGCGGTCGACGAGGAACGGAAGCGGGTGCAGGCCGTTCGTCTGGGTTATGCCGAGCATCTGGCCGCGCTGGCGGGTGCGTCCGCAGCAGCGACGAACGCGCCTGTGGCGACGGCCGCCGCGGCGCCCGCGTTAAAGAGGCCCGGCAAGGACGATCTGTTTCTTGTAGTCGACCTGTCCGGCGGCGAGAGGGTCAATGCGTACCCGGTGGCGTTTCTTGCGGAGGCCCCCAAGGGCGAATGGGGCGAGGAGCACAAGACCGACAAGCTGGTGTTGCGGAGAATGAGCCCTGTTTCCTTTACGATGGGGTCCCCCGACGACGAGCTGGGGCGTGGCCCGGATGAGAACCGGCACGACGTGACGCTGGCCCGGCCTTTCTACATCGGCGTGTTCGAGGTGACGCAGCGCCAGTGGGAACGCGTCACAGGGGACTGGCCCTCTCTTTTCGGCGAGCCGAAGTATCGAAACGCGCGCCCCGTAGAGAACGTCAGCTACAGCCAGGTGCGCGGAACGCGCTCCGGGCAGGAGTGGCCAGTGACAAAGGACGTGGACAAGAACTCCTTTGTCGGCAAGCTTCGAGCCAAGACGGGCAAGGCCTTCGACCTGCCGACCGAGGCGCAGTGGGAATGCGCCTGCCGTGCCGGAGTCGCGAGAGCGATCAACAGCGGCTCGAACATCCGCTCCTTGGAATCCGATCCGGCCCTGGCTGCTGTCGGCAGGTACAAATGCAATTCCGGCGGCTTCGGCGTCGGCGGCGAGGACGATACGACGGGGACGGCAACGGTCGGCAGTTACCGCCCCAATGACGCCGGCCTGTACGATATGCACGGCAACGTCTGGGAGTGGTGCCTAGACTGGTACGGTGAGTATGCGGAGAAGGAAGCCGATCCGGCAGGCCCCCGCTCGGGATCAGCGAGGGTCATGAGGGGAGGCAGTTGGCGCAGCGACGCGAACCATTGCCGCTCGGCCAACCGTCACGAGATGGCGCCCGACGACGTCAACAATCACGTCGGCTTCCGGCTTGTCCTGACGGTCGATCCGTAACCTGTATGTGGTGATTTGCAGAGGTGCAGTATTTTACAGTGGATGAAATATGCGGCATTTAAAGATGACGCATGTGTCATTTGAGGGGCCAAAGAACTGAAAAGGGGCGCAATTTTCGCGTGGCACGGTGTGTGCGAGTAAGAAAACATGAACGAGTGCGTGCAGAAAGGTGACGGCGAGGCTGTAAAGTCCTTGCTGTTGGCCGTCCATGGGGGCCGGGACGCAGAGGTCAGGCGACTGCTGGAGGCGGGCGTCGACGTGAACGGCGCCGACGCTGACGGAGTCACTCCGTTGATGGCGTCCGCTATGAACGGTAACGTCAAGATCGCCAGTTTGCTCCTTGATACTGGCGCTGACCCCGGCAGATGCAACAAATGGGGGATGACGGCACACGCGATCGCGCGTTTCCACGGCTACGATACCGTGGTGGCGCTTCTGGACGATTGGTCGGCTGCGGTGGAGTCGAGCACGGAAGCGGCCCCATGTCCGAGGGCTCAAAGGACATAGAGCGGCGGAGCTTCGCACAAAGGAGTGAAGGGAAGTGACACAACCTTGTGACGGCTTATGATTAAACAGATGTCTCAAACAGACGTTCAAAACGGAGGGAAACCTCATGGAACCGAAACAGCAACCCGCTAAGAGAGACGATAAGAGCAGAAGCGCCGGTGACCGTATACTGACGTCTGCCGCCAATGTGTTTGCGGAGCACGGTTACAGGGGAGCGACCATGCGCAGGATCTGTGAGGACGCCCGGGTGAATTTGGGCGCAATCAACTACTACTTTGGATCAAAAGAAGCTCTCTTCAAGACGGTCGTTGAAACCTTGTTTGAAGACGTCACAAGGTGCATGGTGTCGATTCCTGACAGCGTACGCGACGAGAAGACATGGAAGGCCGCAATGCGGAATTGGGTCGGCAGAGCGCTGGCGCTCTGTGCTGCACGAAAACCACCGGATTTTCTCTTGGCGCGTTTCATGGGCATGGAGGAGTGCCTGCCGCCGGAAATGACGGAGGAAATCAACCGCAAATACGTGATTCCTTTGCAGCAAGCTTTTGAACGTCTGCTGCAGATGGCGATGAGTCGCGATGACGCATCAAAGCTGGACGAGTGGGTTCGCTCGACGCACGCCCAGTACGTTTCTTACGCTGTTGCCGTGCCGAACTGGGCGTTCAGATTCTGCCCGACAGGAACCGATATGGAAGCGTGGTTAAACAGCGTGGCCGACCACATCTGCAAGCGGATGTTCGCCCGGCTGTCCTATCAAAGAAGGGTCGGTTGAGCGGACATGATAACGTACTGCGCTGTAGTTCTCGCGGTCTTGAGCTTGTGCTGCAAAGTACGGCCTAGACGTTACGGTACTGGTTTCAGAGGAACGGCACAAAGAGGCTTGATGCGGGAAAGAATCTGGCTCGCATGTGTTTGTCTGATCGCGCTTCATGGGCATTCGGACATCCTGCCTTTCGCGGATTCTGTTTCTGTGGGAGCGGGAAGAAGTCGCGACGACATCGACGTGTTTCGGTTGGGCGTCAGAAAGGATTTTGACTTCAGATGGCTTTCAAACAGTACAGGATGGCTCTCCGTGTATGCTGAGGGCTCTTTGAACTACTGGTTTGGTGACGATGATGACGAGGTAGTCGGTGCGGCCTTCTCTCCAGTGTTGATTTATTGGTTGGGCAACGAAGAGAGCTTCATCCGACCCTATATCGAAGGAGGCATTGGTGTCGCCTGTATTTCGGAGACGCAGATCGATGACCGAAACTTGTCGACAGCGTTTCAGTTCGAAGATCGAATTGGGTTGGGGGTTAGGATGAAGAAGGTCGACCTCAATGTGCGATATATGCACTACTCCAACTGTTCGATAAAGGAGCCTAACGATGGAATCGATCTGATCTTGTTCACGGTGTCTTACCGGCTGTAGGAGTGACGTCATTCCAGAAAGAGCGAGGGAAAATCCGACCATGAAGACAGGGTCCATAACGGACGAAGACATTTATCAGACGAGCATCGATCTTATGCGTAATCTTGTCTGGCTGGCAAGAAACCAGAACGCGTTCTTTTCAAAATGGGACGTTTCGTTCAACACCTTCGAGATTCTCGAGTATCTCTACACCCGGACTGGCGGCGTGCCGGTCACTGAGCTTGAAGACAACCTGATGATTCCCGGCCAGACCATGAGCGCGATAATCGACGGAATGGAGGGCAAGGGTGTTTTGGAACGGGTTCGCATCTCGCATCCCGCTTCAAGCGGAATCGTTATCATCCGTCTGAAACCGGAGGGGCGGAAGAAAGTCCGGGTCCTGCGGAGACAGACCTGTATCGCCATGAAGGTGACTCAAGCAACCTTGGATAAAAGCGACATGCGGGAATTGATTGACCTGACGCAGAAACTGGTCGAGTTTTGGGACCGGGCCGCAACGGCTTATAAAGGACCAGTGGCCGAATTCTAAAGTCTAACTATTATGAAATACAGATCTTATTGCTATCGCATGTTGATCCTCATCTTCTTGGGGGGAGGACTGTCTGGCTGCCGGAGTTTTGACGCCCGGCAGGCCCGCTCCGATCAGGCTGAATCGTTCCGGCGGCAGCTCGCTGACAAGACCGAACGCTGGCTCGCCAAGCCGCTGGATCTGCGGGACTGCCTGCGCATCGCCCTGACGAACAGCTACCCGGCGCGGCAGGCCGACCTGCAGAGGACGCTTGCGAAGCTGGGGAAAGACACCGCCTTTGCCAACTTCCTGCCTCAGGTCACGGTCAGCGCGTCTGCCACGCACAACCGCTTCCCGACGACCTACGGAGGTATGGTGTTTGAGCGGTTGAACCACAGCGGTGCCAGCCTCGATGTCGACCTGCCGATCCTCACGCCTTCCGCCTGGTTCCTTTACGCCGCGCGGCGGCAGAACGTCAAGGTCGCGGAAATCTCCGCCCACTACGTCCGCCAGACGCTCTGCCTGGAAGTCACCCGGGCCTACTACTCTTGCCTGGTGCAGGAGGAACTGATCCGCGCGCTGAGGGCCCAGCGGGACGCGGCCCGGGAAACCTTCGACCGCGTCGAGGGCCTGACCGCCGAGGGTCTCAGCGCAAAATGGGAGCGCGAGCAGGCGCTGGCCCAGCTCCGGTCGCGCAATTCTGAACTGGCGCAGGCAGAGCGCGCGCTGACCACCGCCAAAGGCGACCTGCTGGTCCTCATGGGGCTGCCGCCGGACGCGGATGTCACCCTCTCGGGCAAAACGGAACCGGCGCCGCCCGGTGGCGAGACCCTTGAGGAGCTGGTCATCCGCGCACTCTCGGAACACCCCGAACTGGCGATGGCCGACCGTGAGGTCGTGATTCGCGACCACCAGGTGCGTCAGGCTTTCTGCGACTTCCTTCCGCAGCTTTCGGGCTATTGGAGCGGCTCCTACCTCGACAACAGCATCTATGACCGCCTCAACAACTGGGCATTGGGCCTCGCCGGCACTTGGAACGTGTTCGACGGCTTGGCCAACGTAGCGAACTACCGTGCGGCGAAGGTCAATCGGACGGAAACCGGGCTGAAGCGGGAATACCTGTTTTTGACCGTCATGCTGGAGGTCATCCGGGCAGAAGCGGGCATCCGCGATGCCGCCGACGCCTTCCGGACCGCGCAGCAGAGCTACCGCGCCTACGAGCTGAAAAGCGCCGATTACCGGGCCAAAATGCGGGAGGGTCTGATTCCCGTCAAAGACAGCCTGGAGGCGGAGGCGGAGCGCGACGCCGCTCAGGTCACGGTGGTTCAGACACGGTATCAGGAGGCGATCGCGCGGGCGACGCTGGATTTGGCCATGGGCGTCACGGCCCTGCCGGAAGGAGGCATCGAGTGAACACGAAAACACCCGCGCGGCGGGGCCGCGAAAAGCGGATGAATACCTTGAACGCAGAACGCAGAACGTGGAACGCTCAACGCAGAAGTTCTGAGTTCGGCGTTCTGAGTTCGGCGTTCGACGTTAAGTTCCAGACAAGCGGAGGCAAACGATGAGACAGAACTCGGTTTTTCATAGCGGTTCGCAGGCGGCGCGCAGACGGATGCGGCGGGGCGCGGGTTTCGCGCTCCTGCTGCTGGCCGCCGGATGCGGAGGCGGCAAAGCGGACGCTCCGGACGCCGCCGCAGCGGACGGACAGGCGGCGCTGCCGGTCAAGGTCGTGCCGGCCGCCCCGCGCGACTTCGAGCGCCGCTTCGCGGTTCAGGGCACGCTGGAGTCCAAATACTACGCGAACGTGGCGGCGCGCGTCGGCGGCAATCTGGACGCCATCTGGGTAGACGACGGCGACCGGGTCGAGGCCGGTCAAACGCGCCTGTTCCAGATCGACCCGGTCACGCTGAGCAACGCGGTCGTCTCCGCCGAGAAAAATCTGGCCGTGGCGCGCGCGACGCTCAGGGTCAGCGAGGCGGCCGCCGACAAGGCCGAGACCGAGTTCCGCAAGGCCGAGCTGGACTATAACCGGTACGCCCGTCTTCACGAGAAGGGCACCGTCACCGACAACGAGTACGAGACGTACGCGACCGCCCACGCGGCGGGGAAAGCCGATGTGCGCCTCGCCCGCGCACAGGTGGACCTCGCCGCCGCGCAAACGGGTCAGGCCGAGGCCGCGCTCCAAACCGCGCGCAAAAACCTGGAGGACGCCCTGATCGTCGCTCCGGTCTCGGGCGTCGTCAGCAAACGGAACGCCGAGCCCGGCGAGCAGATCGCCGTGGGCCAGACGCTGCTGCGCATCGACGATCCGTCCGTCGTCGAGGCCTCCGCCTATCTGCCCGCCCAGTTCTACCCGGAAGTCGCGGCGGGGAAGACGACCTTCGCGCTCGCCGCCAACGGCAAGCCCATCGGGCGCTACCCCGCGGCTTACCGCAGCCCGACCATCGACACCACCCTGCGCACCTTCGAAGTCAAGGGCCTTGTGCGCGACAATCCGCTCGCCGTGCCCGGCGACATGGCCGACTTCACCTTCGTGTTCGAAACCCGCAAGGGGCTTGCCGTGCCCGACGTCTCGGTGCTCGAACGGCTGGACCGGAAAGTCGTTTTCGTCGAAAAAGACGGCAAAGCCCGCATGACGGACGTGAAGACCGGCCTGCGCAACGACGGCTGGACCGAGATCCTCGAAGGGCTCGCCGAGGGCGACCGCGTCTTGAGCGAAGGCCAGTCCCAGGCCACCGACGGGATCAAGGTGGACGTTAAATAGTGCGTGAGTGCGGAAGTGCGTGAGTCATGCACCGCACCCCACTAACGAACTAACACGCTCAACTAACGAACGGCCGCACTAACGAACTAACGAACTCTATTGGACCCTCCTATGTTTCTCGCCAACGCATCAACCAAACGCCCGATCGCCATGAGCTGCCTGCTCATCGCGCTGATCGCCCTCGGTTTCAACGCCTACCGGAAACTCTCGCTCGAATCCCTGCCGAGCGTCGACATCCCGTACATCACCGTCACGACCACTTGGCTGGGTGCCTCGCCCGAAGACATGGAGAAGGACGTCGCCAAACATATCGAGGATGCGGTCTCCGGCCTGGACGGCCTGAAGCATGTCTCCTCGACCTGTCTGGAGAATGTGTGCAACGTCCTGCTCGAGTTCGAGATGGGGGTGGATGTCGATGTGGCCTCGGACGACGTGCGCGAGAAGCTGGACACGGTTCTCGAAGACCTGCCGGACGACGCGGAACGCCCCGTCATCGAGAAGGTGGACATCAATGCAGTGACTGTCGCCACCGTGTTTCTGACGGGAGACATCCCCGCGGACGAACTGTATGACTATGCCGACAACAAACTGGACGACCGCTTTTCGACCGTCCGCGGGGTGGAGAAAGTCGAGCTGGTCGGCGGCAATGAGCGCGAGGTCTGGGTGGAGCTGGATCGCGCCAAAGTGGCGGCCGCCGGGCTGACGAGCCACGAGATCGTCGCGGCCCTCCAGCGCGGGATCGTCAATGTGCCGGGCGGGCGTATACGTGAAAGCGGCAGCGAATACAACGTCCGCTTCTACGCGGAATACGACGCCGTCGACGACATCCAAAACCTCGAGGTCGCCACAAAAGACGGACAGCGCCGCTACCTCAAAGACCTCGGAACGGTGCGCGTCGCGTCCGAAGAAGTCCGTCAGCGGGCGTTTCTCGACGGACGGCAGGGTATCGCTCTACGCATCGTAAAGAAGGCCGAGGGCAACACGGTCAAGGTGGTGAACGCGGCTAAAAAAAGGTTCGACGATGTCAAAAAGACTCTGCCGCCCGGCATGGAACTGGTCTGGGTGACGGACGACGGCGGAGACGTGCAGGCCTCGGTCGATGCGACGTTCAATGACATCGTTTCGGGCATCCTGCTGTGTGCCGCCATCCTCTTTGCCTTCCTCGTCAACATCCGGACGACACTTGTGGTAGCCATCACCATGCCGGTGACCGTCATCATCTCGCTATTCTTCATGGAGCTGGCGGGCTACTCGCTGAATCAGGTGACCCTGCTGGCGATCGGCCTGTCGACGGGTATTCTTGTGTCGAACTCCATCGTGGTGCTTGAAAACGTGGTCAAACGCTTCGACGACATCCCTGACCGCTGGGAGGCCGCGCGCGTCGGCACCTCCGAAATGACGGTGGCCGTCCTCGCCTCCGCCGGAACCAACGTGGTGGTCATGCTGCCGATCACCATGATGACCACCCTCGTCGGCAAAACATTCGTGCCCTTCGCGGGCACCACCCTGATCGTCAACGCCGTCTCGATCTTCATCAGCTTCACGATGACGCCGATGCTCTGCGCGCTCTTTCTGCAGCCCGCGAGCGAGCGCAAAGAAAACTGGGCCTCACGGCTGGGCGCGCGCTGGACGGAGCGTGTGCTGCGTTACGGCCGGGGATACGCATATTTTCTGAAACGACTGACGGACCGGCGCTGGGCGACGGCAAGCGTCGTTCTGGCGGGCATCGCGTTGTTCGTCATCACCTGGCAGTTCTACGGCAACCGGATCAGCGCCGGCTTTTTCGACAACAACGACTACGGCCGGGTATTCATCCGCCTGGAGTTCCCCCCTTACTATGATCTGGAACATACCGTCCGGCGGATGAACGAATTGGAAAAACTGTTCGACGGCATGCCCGACCGAACGCATACGCTCGCGCTGGTCGGACGCGCGGACGCCGTAGGCGGTCAGGCGAATGAGGGCGTGTATCTTGCGATGTTCACGCTGGTTTTCAAAAACAAAACCGAACGCGACTGGTCCGTTTTTGACCGGATCACCGAAATCCAAACGCTGCTCTCGCGACAGACAGACGTCATCGCCACCGCGACGGTTCCTGCTACAGTTGGCGGCGGCCAGAGCCTGCAACTGGACCTGACCCTCAAAGGGGACGATCTGGACACGCTGGACGCGACCGGCATCGGCCTGCAGCAACGCTTCAAGACTCTCAGCGGCGTCGGCTTCATCGACACCACGGTGAGGGATGCGAAAAGCGAACTCCGCGTGACGCCGAACCGGGCCGTCATGGCGGACGCCGGAATCACCGCCGAGGAGCTTGCCTGGACCGTGCGCGCCAACGTCGAGGGCATCGAGGCGGCGGACTATAAAAAAGGCGACCGGACCTACGATATCCGCGTCAAATTCAGAGAGGAACCGGGCCGCGATCAGGTGCGGGAATTTCTGTTGCCGGCGAAAGACGGACGTTCCGTCACACTCGAAACCGTGGCTGATGTAAAGGATGCCCGGACGAAGATCATGATCTACCGCTTCGATAAACAGCGCGCAGTTAAAATTGTCGGCGACATCACGGCGGACGCGAAACTGGGCGACGTGCGCAACCGGCTGACGGCGAGCGCGGAAACGAGCGGACTGATCCCTGCCGGATACACGCTGGGCTTCACAGGCTTAAGCGAGATGATGGGCGAAAGCCTTGCCGATTTCGCAGAGGCGATCATTCTCTCGGCGTTCCTGACCCTGCTGACGCTCGCCGCCGTGCTGGAGTCTTGGCGGCGGATGTTCCTCGTGCTGGCCACGCTGCCCATGGGACTGATCGGCGTGATCTGGGCGCTGTATCTCAGTGGCGCGACCGCTGGCGTCTTTGTCCTGCTCGGAGTCCTCTTGCTGATCGGCGTGGTGGTGAATCCCGCCATTCTGATCGCCGACAAACTGGGCCAGAATCTGACGGCAGGCATGACGTCACACCGAGCCATGCTCAACGCCGTTGCAGCCGAGTTCCGCCCCGTGCTCATGGTCATCCTCGCGTCCGGTATCGGCATGCTGCCGCTGGCTCTGGGAACGGGCATCGGCTCGGAGAACCGCACAGGCATCGGCATCGCTTCTGTCGGCGGGATTCTCGTGGCGGGCCTCCTGACCCTGATCATGATTCCTGTAACATACATTCTCTTTACGGGCTGGAGAAAAAAATGATCAAGCCGGACGGGGTGGTCAGCAGCCAGAATCCTTTTTTCCTGAGGCTCTTGCAAAACCCCTCGCGATCTCCGCCTACGGCGGCCATCGCGAGGGGTTTTGGAAGGAGAAAATGCCTGTTTGACGGCCGTTCTATGCAATGATGAC
>Ga0116182_1005882_pt1 | contig 10370 bp, 8 predicted proteins | sample AD_UKC077_MetaG_FD_89805 | JGI IMG/M metagenome (GOLD analysis project Ga0116182, IMG submission 89805) | Active sludge microbial communities of municipal wastewater-treating anaerobic digesters from USA - AD_UKC077_MetaG | ecosystem: Engineered > Bioreactor > Anaerobic > Digestate | place: USA...
TACCGCTGGTAGGGGTGTACCAGATGCCACCACGCTTTGATGACTGTTTACCTTTTGCATGATAGCTGGTATCGGTTAAATCCTTAACATAAACCACCAGTTCATTTACTTCCTGCAGATACTCTGATATTTCAAAAGAGAATGGCAAATAGCCGCCGACATGTTCGCCGACTAACTGCTGATTGATGTAGACCCTACAGATCTGATCAACCGCACCAAAGTGTAAGTGAACCAGACCTTTGTTGAAACCTTCCGGCAAGGTGAAACTTTTCTGATACCACAGAACATCTTTCGGGGTAATAGTTTTATTGACTCGTGAAAGTAATGATTCAATGGAATAAGGAACAACGACATCACCTTCGAAAGCAGAAGGAATTTCCTCGCTCTGGTTAATGGTGTATTTCCATAGACCATTGAGATTGAGATAAGAATCTCTGACCAGCTGTGGGCGAGGATATTCTGGCAGAACATTATTGAGGTCAAACTGTTCGCCGTATTCAGTTAATAATTTATAGTGAATTGCACTTTGTTTTTTGTTTTCTTTTGCTAAAAAGTAGAAAGGAATCAGAATCAGGGCAGCGACAATAGCCGCTGCTGACCAGATAGCTGGCGTAGGAATTTCTTTTACCACTCCTAAATCAACATAGGTATTACCGCTGTTTTTGATTACAAGAGCTCCGATAACCGGACCAATAATCATTGGCAGCATAACCATGAAGATCATTCTGATACCCTGGAACAGCCCGGCTTTATCTGCAGGAGTGTAGTTTCGGATGCTGCCATTAATAATCGCGGTAAGTATCAGATTACCACTCATCATCACAATTCCCGCCAGGATTATAGTCAGCATTTTTCTGGCAAAGAACATCATCACCAGCCCAATTACAAAGGTTAAGGTTGCCGGAACGAAGACTTTGAAAGTACCTAGTTTATCAATGACTCTTCCAAACAGTACTGAAATTATACTTGAAACAATCAGTACCGCTGCCAGTATCAGGGCATAGTCATTGATCTGTAAATAGGCCTGAATATAGATAATGAAATAAGGCATAAAGACCTGAGTGGCTATTGATAATACCAGCAGACAGCTAAGAGCCAGATAGAGACTCTTATTCTCTTTTACTACGGCTGGTTTAAAACCGTAGACAATGTTGGAGAATAAAGACTGCTTTGATTTGGCAACAGGAGTTTCTTTAAGAAAGAACATGCCGAATAAACCGCCAAGTGAAACGCTTCCCCCAACAATAAGGAAGAAAATATCCCAGCGACCCTGCTGGGTAAAGCCGTCCAGGACACCGAAAACAAGAATCATTGATACCAGTGGCAGAGTAGCCAGCACCGCTTCATATTTGCTGCGATCGGTATTGTCAATTTCATCAGTAATCCAGGCGTTGAAAGCCGCATCATTAGCAGTAGAGCCGAAAAAAGTCATAATACAGTCCATAATTATTGCAGTAATTCCACCGGCAGTAGCAGCTTCAACATATGGGAAGTATTTAGCCATGTTCTCCAGATTGATAAAAGAGAAGGCAATGACAGTTAAGCCCCAGATAAAGTAGCCCAGGGTAATGAACACTTTTCTTCTGCCCAGCTTATCACTGACAGCTCCCATTAGTAAAGTTGTAGCTGTAGCGGTTATAGCACTTAAAGCAACCATTGCGGCAATGATATCGACATTACCACTCAAGGTGTTATAGACAAAAATGTTGAAATACATGTTTTCAATGGTCCAGGCCAGCTGTCCCAATAATCCAAACACCAGTAAAGTTATCCAGATTCTACGTTCTTTTTTCATAAAAATTCTCCATTTAAATATTATTAATCTTCATTAGAAGTCCTTTTTTCTTTCTCTTTCCTGTTTGAAGCTAAAATTACCTTTAGCTCGTCAATTGTCAAATCAACAGCATTTTCCTTATTGGAAATCCTTGCCGAATTGTTCAACAGGTTCATACTAGTAATACGGAATTTTTCATTATTGTAAATAACTAAAGCATTTAATTTAGGTAAACCGACTCTTAATTTTTTATAGGCTTCATCTTCATATTTTAAGCAGCACATCAATTTGCCACACTGGCCAGAAAGTTTTGAGGTATTTAGAGCCAAAAGCTGATTTTTGGCCATGTTAATAGAGACGATATCAAAATCATCCAAAAATCTTGAACAGCAGGTTTCCATTCCACAGCTGCCGAGACCGCCAATAATCTTAGCCTTATCTCGAGGACCTATCTGTCGCAGTTCAATGCGACATTTAAATTCAGCAGCCAGCAGTTTAAGCAGTTCTCTAAAGTCAACTCTTTCATCAGCGACATAAGAAAAGATTACTTTGGTTCTATCAAGGGTATATTCAGCAGAAATCAGATACATTTCTAAAGCCAGCTGGTTGATACATTCCTGGCATCGTTTAAGTAGTGAAGGTTCTTCACCGATGTTTTCTTCATGCTGCCGAACATCTTCGGCAGTAGCTTTTCTTAAAACCGGTTTTAATGCCACACCAATCTGATGAGTTTCTGCATCCCTGACATCACTGATTAATTCTCCCAGTTCTAATCCCCTGACAGTTTCAACAACGACCTTATCACCATATCTAAAAGTTTCATCATCGGTGCCAAAGTTATAGGCTTTTTTCGAACCGTTGAATTTAACTGATACACAATATTTATATTTAACATTTTCTTCACTGTTATTTAATTCATTTATATTCATATTAAACCTCCAATAATTTATATATAAGTTGATCAATTAAAAGCAAGCCATTTGCCGCTTTATTCAGCGAGGTTCTTGAGTCGATAAAAGCTTTCATGACCTGCGAATAGTTAAAATCATTGTTTTTAGCTAAAGTAAGCAAATCTGAATAGGTTTTATCTTCACTTTCAAAACCATTTAAGTAATCCTGAATAAAGAGTAGTGAAATATCTAAAAAGAATCTGATGATATCTCTCTGGTTTCTTTTGTTAGCAGCAATTGAGTTCTGCAGATAGAAATAACTTTCGGTTCGGTTGTCGAAATAGCGCTGTATAAACTGGCAGAATATTTCGATAGCCTTATTAAAACTTCTGTTTTTGGAAAGAGGGATGATATCAACTTCTCTGCTTATCAGATTACTTATTAAATGAGCAGATAAAGGATCAATATTTTTTTCAAGCGCATAGTTAAAGAAGTCATCTTTGTTTAAAGGTTTGAAATTGAGAGTCTGACTGCGAGAAACAATTGTCGGAAGAACTCCGTCAACCTGAGTGGTGATAAAAATACCGGTGGTATTTCCTGCTGGCTCTTCAATAAACTTCAGCAGACTATTAGCTGCCTTGATTGTCAGTCTCTCACAATTATTGATGATAAATATCTTTTTGCCGGCTTTCTCCAGGGCTGTTTTTTCAAAACGATGCTGCAGATTTTCAATTAATTCGACTTTGATGTTTTTATCATCTTCATCAATATATATTAAGTCAACATAATTGTTTTCTTTCATTCGTCGACAGCTGTTACATTTTTCACAGGCAAAAGCGGTTCTGTTTTCACATATCAGGCTTTGAGCCAGTAAAAAAGAAGTTTCCAGTTTGTGGGTGCCTTTATCGCCCACAAATAAATAACAATGAGAAAGATGCTCACTTTCCAAAGCGTTTTTTAAGGTTTGATAGACAATTGGCTGGCTTGTTTCAAGAACTTCTTTAAACATTTTCTTTAACCTTTTCAATAATTAGTTCATATGTTTTTTCGGCAACTTCTTTTTTAGAAAGGGTTGCATCGATGACTTTAATCCGGTCAGGATATTTGGCACAAAGAATTTCATATCCATCCTGAACTTTTTTGTGGAACGCGATGCTTTCAACATCAAGCCGATCCAGGTTTTTTCTACCGGCAATCCGGTTTAATCCCTGTTGAGCATCAATAGCATAATAGATAGTAAGATCAGGCATATAATTGCCAATAGCGAATTGGTTGATACTGAAAACTTCATCAATACCAATTCCGCGAGCATAACCCTGATAAGCTAATGAAGAGTCAACAAAGCGATCGCAAACGACGATTTTATTTTCTTTAAGAGCTGGAAGAATGATTTCCACCAGATGCTGTCTCCGGCTGGCTGCATATAGCAGAGCCTCTGTTCTGACATCCATAGCGGTGTTATTTACATCCAGGATAACTTTTCTTATCTGCTCAGCAATATCACTGCCTCCAGGTTCTCTGGTATGCAAAACATCGTATCCTTCCTTTTTTAATTTTTTGATAACGGCTAAAGAAGCGGTACTTTTACCACTTCCATCACATCCTTCAATAGTTAAAAACAACCCTTTTTTCATAAAGAAAATACCTCTGCTAACATTATAACATATTTGAACAGGATAGAATTGTTAGAGGATTAAAATGAAAAAGAAATATTTTCCGCCAATGGAAGAGATAAAATGTGAAAAAAAGAAAGGTTATCGGTTATTAATACAAATAAAAAAAGTGGTTGCCCACTTTATTTGAAAACGGAATAAATTCTATTACAGGCTTCAATGAGACGACAGCGTGGCAGAGCAAGATTCATTCTTGCAAAGCCTGAATATCCTCCATATGCCAGCCCGTCATTCAGTTCAACTTTGCAGTCGTTGATAAGAATTTTCTGAATATCATTGATATCTTTGCCGCTGCCTGTGAAATCAATCCACAACAAGTATGTTCCTTCAGAGGGATTAACTTTAATATCTGGCAGATTCTTTTTGAAGAAATCAAGCACATAAGCTCTATTTCCTCTAATATATTCCAGCATTTCCTCTTCCCAGCGCTGTCCTTTTAAATAGGCAGCTTTAATAGCTTCAATGCCAAAGGAATTGACATCACCCAAACCAGAGTGTTTAGCATATTTTATGTATTTTTCCCTGAGTTCTGGATTCGATATCATACAAAAGGCAACTTTTATGCCCGCTATATTAAATGTTTTGGTGCAGCTGGAAACAGTAAAGGTGTTATATTTAGCAAATTCATTAATATTGATAAGTGGATAAAAAGGTTTAGTTAAAGCGAAATCACTGTGAATCTCATCAGAAATAATCAACAGGTTATGCCTTTGGCAGAAATCAGCCACCTCCAGCATTTCGTCGTTATCGAATACTCTTCCAGTTGGATTATGAGGATTGCAGAAGATAAACATTGAGGTTGACTGGTCAATCTGATCTTCAATGCTGCTCAAATCAGTTTTATAAACACCATCTACCAGCTTCATTTCACAGGGCAAAATGATCCGGTCATTGTTTTCAATGACAGCACCAAAAGGAGTGTAATAAGGAGCCGGTAAAACGATTTTATCTCCTATTTCTGTAAAGGTTCTGATAATATGATTGATTATGTAGACAACACCTGTTCCTACCACAATATCATCCAGTTCAATATCATAACCTTTATTTTTGTATCTTTCATAAATGATTGGAGCCAGGTCACTGTTAATATCATAATAATAGCCATATACCGGATGTTTGATACGTTCTTTAAAGGCTTTTTCAATTTCATCACAGACTTCAAAATCCATATCTGCTATTCCCATCGGAATAATATCCTCAACGCCTGGGTATTTAGTCTTCAGCGAATCCCATTTGTAACAGTTGGTGTTTTTGCGATTTACGATTTTGTCAAAATTATACATGTTTGTCTCCTTTTTTATATATCTACTACCTGTTAATGTAATTTAGCAACTTAACTAATGCATCCAGAAAAAAATAAAAATTATAGAGAATACAAGCGAAAATTATCCAGAAGGCATAGCCTGTTTCTTTAGCTTCAGCAAAGTACCACTTAAATGAACTTCTTAAACCGATATATCCGAGATTGCCAACAAAATTAGCAATCCTTTTCTTTACAGCAGCAAAAGGTTTTTGTAAACCGGAGGCTAATATATAGGTAAGATCAAATAGTACGCTGACAAGTCCGGCAAATATCTTGGCCTGATATTCAATCATAAAGGCATTACCAGCTCGGAAATTGGTGAATACTGCCAATAACACTTTATAAAGAAATAGTGGAAGCAGCAACAAGACTAAAACAATAACCCAAACACCAGCGTAAGGTCCTTTGTCTGTTGAAAATTCTTCGTATACGCCATTTCCTTTAGTCATTAAAGCTCTTCCCAAAAACAATTATAGCACTAAACGGAAAGGAAACTCTAAAAGTTTCAATATATTTGTTTGCCGGCGACAATAGTAGCCTTTAAATTTAAATCTTTATCCAGCAGGATTAAGTCAGCATCTTTGCCCGCTTCAATGCAACCCTTATTGTCAATGTTCAGCAGTCTGCAGGGGTTATAACTAGCCATTTTAAACAGGTCAACAACATCGCAGCTGCAGAACTGTCTCATATTCTTTATTGCTTCAAGCTGAGTAATGACCGAACCGGCAAACATTCCTGTTTCGATGACATTAACTCTGTTGCCCTGTTTTCGGCAGGCTAAATTAGAGAAAACATATTCACCATCAGCCATTCCCTTAGCCAGCATGGCATCAGTAATAAGAATAATCTGTCTGCTTCCCAAAACCCGGTAGGTTGCTCTAACAACATCAGGATGAACATGATTGCCATCAACAATCAGTTCACTGTAGGCTCTTTTATCTGTTAAAGCGGCAGTAACCGCCATTGGCTGACGATGCTGATGCTGTCCCATACCATTGTATAGATGGGTAAAACTTTTACAGCCTGATTTAAGAGCTTTTAAAGTGGTGCTGCAGTTGGCCATAGTATGACCGATAGACAAAACAACCTTATTATGGGCATATTTTATGAATTGCTGCATATTATCCAATTCAGGAGCAATAGTCATATATTTGAGTTTACCACCAGCAGCCAGCAGCATTTCCTCAAAATCTTCCGATTTGGGACTTCTTAGATATCTGGGATTCATTAACTGGCGTTTTTCATAGGAAAGATAGGGTCCTTCCAGATGAACCCCTAAAAAATTGGCTCCAGCCTGTTTTTCTTCGATGTTTTTATATTGGTTTAGAAGCTTTAAAGTATCTCCAGGTGATAAAACGGTTAGCGAGGCCAGAAATGAAGTAGTTCCTTCTTTTAATAAGCCTCTTGAAACGATATCGACTGTTTCTTTTGGATTGCTGATGAAGTCATGGCCATAGCTGCCATGAAGATGGATATCAACCATGCCAGGAGCTAGGAAAAAACCGTTTCCATCAATTATTCTCATAGCAGTGGCATCAATATCATAACTATCATCTTCAAAAATCTGGCTAATGATTCCTTCATCAATTAAAACTGAACCATTAAATTTTTTATCCTTTTTTACAATCACAACATTTTTTATTAGAGTTTTCATCGCTTAAGCTCCTATTCTTATTCTATTGTAAGTCTTTTTTGAATATTTGTTAAATATATTGCCGATATAGATAAAAGGCAATATTTATTAATAACCTACTTGAAAGTCTGATAAATTGTGCTAAATTAATTATAGGCAGAAAGGAAATAATCAAATCCTGGCCTATTTTGATTTTGTGTGTTATATGGAAGAATTTTTAAATTGGACTGCCTGGCTGATTGATCCTCCAAAACCATATGGTGCATTTCATATCCTGTTTACACTATTAGGCTTTACCGGATGCTGGCTCTTGGCAGGTAAACTGAAAAATACAGATGAAAAACAGAATAATATTGTCCTGTTAACGGTAGGATTATTTTTGTTTTTGTCCGAAATATACAAACAATTACTTTATTACTATGTAATCAATGATAGAAATTATGCGTGGTGGATATTTCCTTTTCAGATGTGTTCAATACCGATGTATTTCTGTCTGGCTTTGCCATTTATAAAAAATGTCAAGATTAAAAGTTATCTGTACAATTTTATCGCATCCTTTAACCTGATGGGAGGTTTCATCTCATTTTTTGAACCTTCAGGTCTGTTAAACAGATATCTGATGCTGACGATACATTCACTGTTATGGCATATGACTCTGGTCTTTGTCGGGTTTTATATTGTTCGCAGTAAAAGAGCAGCTACCAGTTTCAAGGATTTCAAACAGGCCGTGGTAGTATTTTTAATTCTCTGTTTTATGGCTTTTAATATCAATCTGCTGTTTTATGATGTATCTAACGGCTCAATTAATATGTTTTTTCTCGGTCCGGTTAATTCACCAATAATTGTGTTTAAGGATATCGCCAGAACATATGGCTGGTATGTTAATTTGCCAATCTATATTCTGGCTAACTGCTTGGGAGCTGAGATTTTCTATTATGTTTTATGTAAAATAAATAACAGAGAAATTATTCATAAAACCTCAGGAAAACTGAGATTTAAGAAGGCAAAATAATTATTTAAAAAGCAGCAAGAACAGTCAGAACATTAAATTCTGAAAATTAACAGGCTGGCATCAAGATATTCCAGGCGCAGGACAATTTATATTGATAAAAATAATAAAATAAATTATAATTTGAATACAGGTTATGAAAAGAAGAGTAACAGCAACTGCCTTGCAGAGAGGTATCGTCGGGTGAAAGATACCAGTCAAGTGCTGCCAACATGGTCTTGGAACTGCTTTATCGATAGGTAGATAAAGACGTCAACACGCGTTAAGTGATATGAGAAGCAACTAAGGTGGTACCACGTTTAAGACGTCCTTAATATGGTGCCTTTTATTTTTTTGGAGGATAAAAAGATGTGCGAAAAAGAGAATAAAAAGAGATATTACATCACAACCGCAATTGCCTATGCCAGCGGTAAGCCACACATTGGTAATACCTATGAGATAATAATGGCTGATGCCATAGCCCGCTATAAAAGAATGAGGGGCTATGATGTCTTTTTTCAGACCGGAACCGATGAACATGGCAAGAAAGTAGAAGAAAAAGCCAAAGAAGCCAAGATGAACCCTCAGGCATATGTTGACCAGCAGACAGCAGTCATCAAAGAGATCTGGGATCTGATGAATACTTCGTATGATAAATTTGTCAGAACAACTGACAGCTATCATAAAAAACAGGTACAGAAGATTTTTGAAAAGCTTTATGACCAGGGCGATATCTATAAGTCTGAATATGAAGGCTGGTATTGTACACCCTGTGAATCATTCTGGACTGACGGTCAGCTGAAAGACGGCAAATGTCCAGACTGTGAAAGAGAAGTTCATAAAGCCAAGGAAGAATCTTATTTCTTCAGGATGAGCAAATATGCCGATCAGCTGATTGAGCATATTGAAAAGCATCCGGAATTCATCCAGCCGGAAAGCCGAAAGAATGAAATGATAAATAACTTTTTAAAGCCAGGTCTTCAGGATTTATGTGTTTCCAGAACCAGCTTTAAGTGGGGGGTTCCTGTAACTTTTGATGAAAAACATGTGATTTATGTCTGGATTGATGCCTTAAGCAACTATATAACCGGCTTAGGCTTTGATTGCGGGGGAAATCATGGTGATTTATATAATAAATACTGGCCAGCAGATTTGCATCTGATTGGTAAAGATATAGTCAGGTTTCATACCATTTACTGGCCGATTCTACTTTTGGCTTTAAATATTCCTCTGCCAAAGCAGGTGTTTGGTCATCCTTGGATGCTGTTTGGAGAAGAGAAGATTTCCAAATCAAGAGGAAACGTGATGTATGCTGATGATCTGGTTAAGTTTTTTGGTGTCGATGCCATCAGATATTTTGTTTTAAATGAAATGCCTTTTGCTCAGGATGGTTCAATCACCTGGCAGCTGGTCATTGAGAGAATCAACTCTGATTTAGCCAATGTCTACGGTAACCTGGTAAATCGCACTGTTTCGATGGTTAACAAATATTTTGGCGGTACCTTAAATGATAAAAGAGAGTATGAAGCACTTGATGAAGAGTTAAAACAGTTTGCCTTAGAGATAGTCAGGAGAGTAGACCTTAAGATGGATGGCTTAAGAGTTGCTGATGCCCTGGAAGCAATATTTGAACTGTTAAGAAGGTGTAACAAATATATTGATGAAACACTTCCTTGGACTCTGGCTAAAGATGAAACTAAAACCGACAGATTAAATACAGTTTTATATAACCTGTTAGAGGGTATCAGAATTGCGACCGTATTAATCGAACCATTTATGCCTGAAACAGCTAAAAATGTCTTTGAACAGATTAATACTGAACAGAAATCATATGATTCAGTTCTGTCCTGGGGGAATTATGAAATCAGCAATAAAGTCACCGAAAAACCGGCAGCACTGTTTGCCAGAATTGATGCTGAAACCAAACTGGAAGAAGTTCAGCAGTATCTGGAAGCTAAAGTACCTAAAAAGATGCGATTTAAAGATGAGGTAAGTATTGATGATTTTGCGAAACTGGATATTCGAATCGGGAAAGTATCAGAGTGTAAAAAACATCCGAAAGCCGATAAGCTGCTGGTATTAAAAGTAAAATGCGGCACTGATGAAAGA
>Ga0116182_1005884_pt1 | contig 10368 bp, 10 predicted proteins | sample AD_UKC077_MetaG_FD_89805 | JGI IMG/M metagenome (GOLD analysis project Ga0116182, IMG submission 89805) | Active sludge microbial communities of municipal wastewater-treating anaerobic digesters from USA - AD_UKC077_MetaG | ecosystem: Engineered > Bioreactor > Anaerobic > Digestate | place: USA...
AGCGGTACCGAAGCGTTACACGGAGTAACCTTTCATATTGATCCGGGCGAGTTTGTATTTATTACCGGTAAGTCCGGTTCGGGAAAGTCCACAATAATAAAACTTCTGATGAGAGAGGAAAAACCCACATCCGGCGATATATTCGTAAACGGATATGACTTATTGAGTTTATCAAGGTATGATCTTCCTCATTACCGCAGAAGACTGGGAGTGGTTTTTCAGGACTGCAGGCTGTTAATGAACAAGACCGTTTATCAGAATGTGGAGTTTGCTATGGAAATTGTAGGTGAGTCCAACAGAACCATTAAACAGGTGGTTCCGAGACTTCTGCATCTGGTGGATCTGGAAGGTAAGGAAAAATCTTTTCCCGATGAGCTTGCGGGCGGGGAACAGGCAAGAGTAGCTCTGGCAAGAGCAATTGCAAATGCTCCCGACATTCTGATTGCCGATGAACCTACGGGAAATCTGGATCCCAAAACAAGCGTGGAAATAGTGGATCTTTTGTATAAAGTAAACCGATTGGGTACTACGGTAGTGGTGGTTACTCATGATACTCGTATAGTGGACAGATTACAACAAAGAGTAATACGTCTGCAGGACGGAGAAATAGTCAGCGATACGGAAGGAAGTATTTACGAAAATGAAGCCTGTGAGTATTAAATACATTTTAATAGAGTCCTTTAACAACATTGTCCGGAACAAGGTGTTGTTTATAACCTCTATCTTTACGGTGTGTGTGACGATACTGCTGATGGGTGTTGTGGGAATACTTCTTATGAATGTATCCTATAACTCCGATACCATGATGGAGGAAATGCTTAATATAACGGTGTATGTCATACCGGAAGCAGATGAAAAAACTCTTAACGATATTCAGGATGTTTTAGTAGCCGATGCGCATGTGACGGAAATTAAATATGTCTCACAGATGGATGCCTATCAGGCGGGAATAGAACTTGTAGGTGAGGAAGTTATGGCGGAACTGGGGCATGAATTTCTTCCCGCATCCTTTATTGTAAAACTTGATGACGTAACATATGCGCATATATTCGTGCGCAATATGAAAGCGATGTCCAACATCTATGAAGTCAAATACAGTTCCGAAGCATATGAAAGAGCCGGCGCCATATCCTACACGATAAGATATGTCTGCGGGGTGCTTACTGCACTGTTGGGAATTCTATCGCTGTTCCTTATATCCAACACCATAAAGATAACTGTATCGGCCAGCAAAGAGGAAGTTACCATTATGAGATATATAGGGGCCTCGGAATCGAGAATAAAAGCTCCGTTCTATCTGCAGGGAGGATTTATAGGGTTCTTAGGCGCAATAATTTCTTTTATTATAGCCGGTTTCGGATATAATTATATGTATACAAGATTAGAGGGAGACTTGAGCGAATATATGGGTGTGCTGGAACTGGTTCCCGTTCCTCAGATGCTTCTTGTATTATTGGGTGTATTTTTATTGTACGGCATTGTTCTTGGTATATTGGGAAGCTTTTTTGCGATACGCAAGTATCTGAAAGCTTAAAAGAGGAGTATGCAAATGATAAAGGGTACTGAAAAGTTAAGAAAATGTGCGATTATACTGGTCTTTGTGCTGTTGCTTTCTTTTACTCAGGCAACATTTTGTGTAGGGGACATTAATGAAGCCAAAGATAATCTCGGGAACATACAGGACCAGCTTAAAAAGATTGAAAATGAGATTAAACAAAAGCAGAGCATAAAATCATATTACGAGAGCCTTGCCAAGAATATGAAAAACAGCATCAGTTCTCAAGAGATACAGCTTGCTACATATAACGAGTATATAGTGGAGGTTACCGGTAAGATAGACAGTCTGACCGAAACAATCGAGCAGGCGGAGCAAGATTATGCCGAAAGAATAAAGGTGTTGAAAGACAGAGTTGTCAATGCCTATATAAACAGCAATCTTTCCATGCTGGATGTGCTGATGCAGTCCTCATCTTTAAAAGAATATTACGACTATATTGAACTTAATAAGCTTATCACCAAACACGATAATCTGCTTATTGAAGAAATGAAAGTAATGATGAAGGACATAACGGCAAAAAGAGAAACCATGGAGATGCTCAAAGCTTCATATATAACTCTAAGCGAGCAGGCACAGATAGTGCTCAGCAACATGCAGTCCATGCAGAGTGACGCTTTAGAAACAATCAATGTGACCGGCAGTACCATAAAGGTTCTCAAAGCAAAAGAGGATGCATTGGAAGCCGAAGAAGCGGAAATGCTTAATCTCATATTGAAGCTGCAAAGAGAGATTGACTATATCGGAGGACAGATGACTTGGCCTCTACCTTCCTGGAAACACCTTCCAACAGGCGGCGGCCTGTTCGGCTGGAGACTTCACCCCATATTTTTCGAATGGAGAATGCATTACGGAGTGGATCTCGGAGGAGTCATGGGGAAAAATATAGTTGCGGCCAATGACGGAGTTATATCCATAGCATCATGGGGAGAAGGGTACGGATATTATACGGCGATAGACCACGGCGGAGGCGTAACCACACTGTATGCTCACTGTTCCAAACTCTTGGTCAGTGCAGGACAATCGGTTAAGAAAGGACAGGTAATAGCTTTGATAGGAGCTACAGGATGGGCAACCGGACCGCACTTGCATTTTGAAGTGATAATAGGCGGAAAAAGAGTGGACCCGCTCCTGTATATAGATCCTTCGAGATAGATTATAGAAAGGTGAACAAATTGAAAAAAACACTTATCAAAAAGACAATAACCATATTAATAATGTTAGCGGTAACATCATTTTCTCTGCTGACGGGGTGCTCACTTATCAAGGAGCTTACGCCTATTGACAGAGCGATAGCCCGCAGGATAACAACGGTGACTTTACCCGAGGCATCGCCTCAGAATGTTAAACTTGAGGGAGAGTTTACCGAAGAACAGCTGGAAAAATTCAATGAAGTATATAACCTTCTTTTGAAAATGTCCATTTATGATATAGACCATGAAAAGATGATGGAAGCCATTATAGCGGGCATGTCATCGGTATTTGATGCATATACCATGTATGTTCCGGAAGAGCATGCACAGTCCATAAGAGAATCTTCCAGCGGGGAATATAAAGGGATAGGCGTAACCATCGTTACTCCGGAGGACGGTATAGGAGCGGAAGTCGTTTCGGTCAATCCCACGGGTGATGCATATGTCAAGGGAGTCAAACCCGGTGACATAATAATAAAAGTAGAGGATATGGAACTCACAAAGAGCATGTCTTTGGAATACATTGCTTCCATGGTAAAAGGTGAGGAAGGCACATATGTGAATATAACAATATGGAGACCTTCGGAGGAAAAGGAAATACAATTCAACATTATGAGGATGCTCATAAATACGATAGAAGTAACCGGCAAGATGATTGAAGGTACCGATATCGGCCATGTATATATAAGCAGTTTCAGTGCCGATATGCTGGATGAATTTGTGGATATATTCAATGACCTGGTTCTTAAACAGGGAATGAAAAAGCTGGTATTGGATTTAAGAGATAACCCCGGCGGAGATTTCTATGCTGCGGTCAGCCTTGCCGATGCTTTCATAGAAGAGGGTGTAATAACAACACTTGCAGACGGTACCGGATATGAAGAGGAATACACATCGGACAGCTATGCCGTAAGCATTCCTACGGTTATTCTTGTCAACGAAAATTCCGCATCGGCATCGGAGTTGTTCAGCGGAGCCATGAAACATTACGGTCTTGCAACCATAGTGGGCACCCAAACATTCGGCAAAGGTGTAGCACAGAGTATATATGACTTGGATGACGGATCGCAATTGCGGGTTACCAGCTACCAGTTCCTGCTGCCTGACGACACCTGTATTGACGGTATAGGCATTACACCCGATGTGGAAGTATTACCGTTTGAGGGCTATGAAGATGCCTATGTAGACTCTTTGGAATTGGAGCATGATGCACAGCTTCAAAAAGCCATAGAGATACTGGAGAGTAAATGATGTATGATTGCATAGCTGATGTCTATGACATTCTCATGAAAGATGTGAACTATGCGGCATATGCGGATTATATAGATGAGATAATAGCAAGATATCAGACAAAAAAGAGCGAAATAATATTGGATGTGGGCTGCGGTACGGGCAGCCTTACATGTGCTTTGCGTGATAAAGGATATTCGATGATAGGTACCGATCCTTCACGGAATATGCTGAATGTTGCGTGTGCAAAGGACACAACAAATATACAGTATATCAATCAGGCAATGGAGCATCTTAATCTGTTCGGTACCGTTCAGACAGCTGTCAGTTTATTGGACTGCATAAATCATATAACCGACGGAAAACGGCTGCAAAAAGCATTTGACAGAGTGTCACTTTTTCTGGAAAGCGAAGGCTTGTTCATATTCGATTTGAATACGGTATATAAGTTTGAGACCGTTCTTGCAAAAAACACATATTTCGATCTTTCGGCTGATGTCTCCTATACATGGATGAATAAATATAACAAAAAGACCGGATTATGCAGAATGGAGATTACGTATTTTATAAAGAATCAACAAGGGTGCTATAAACGATACGATACATGCAATATTGAAAGGGCATATTCCGACAAAGAGATTATTGATATGGCAAATAGAAGCGGTTTTGAATTGGCGGATATGCTGGACGATTTATCTTTTGATAAACCTAAGAAGAACAGCACAAGGAAATTTATAATATTAAAAAAGAAATAGGTGTTTTATGGACAGAATAGTAACGGCTTTGGCATATGATAAAAAGGTAAGGGTATTTATTGCACTTAGTACAAATACCGTCAATGAGGCTATACGTTTACACAGGCTCAATCTGATGTCGGCGATGGCATTGGGAAGATTGCTCACCGTAACCGCGATAATGTCTTACATGACGCAAAGCGAGAGCATTGCGGTACAGGTGTCATCGGAAGGTCCTATGAAAGGGGTATTGGCAATATCCGATGAAAAAGGCAAGGTCAAAGGTTATGTCACAAACAATGACTATACAACATACGGTGAAAACATTACTTCGCTGGGACAGCTTCTTATGCCCGGAAAACTTATGATATCCAGAGATTTCGGTTTAAAAGAACCTTATACCGGCATAACCCGTCTCATAACCGGTGAGATTGCCGAGGATATAGCCCGATACTACATGGACAGTGAACAGACACCCACAGCCTGTGCATTGGGAACATACTTCGATGACAAAGGAAAATTGTTATCTGCCGGAGGATATATAATACAGGTCTTACCCGGTACCGAAGACAGGATTCTGAACGAGATTGAACAAAGGGTATCACTGACAGGCAACATATCCAAACTCATATATGATCTTGAAACGCCGGAGAATCTCCTTAATTTCCTTTTTTCCGATCGCAACCCCGAGATAACCGGCACACACGGCATTGCATTCAAATGCAGCTGCAGTAAAGAGAAGATATTGGACAAACTGCTGACCATAGACAAAGAACAACTGAACGAAGTGGCTAAGCAGCAGTCAACAATAGAAGCAGTTTGTCCGTATTGCAACTCTCATTATCATTATCACAGTAAGGATATACTTTAAGATAATCGAATAAGCAGAGGACAATGTGAAGAACAAAGAAAAAGTAAAGAGAATAACGGGAGTTATAGCAGCGGTAATACTGTTTTGTGTCGCTATAGCCATACTTATTTTCCTTTTCCGTAAAGGGGATGTTATAATAAATATACCCGAAAACCCGACAGGGCAGGTAACGGAATCCTCCGACTTATCTTCCCCTACATATACACGGCAGTATACTCCGATTGAAGGGTTAAACCGATATCTTCCCCGTAAAAACAATCCCCAAAACGTAACACTTACAGCTGATAAGATTAAGGTAATAAATGATATGTTTAACAGTATCGTTGATAATGATGCCACAGTTTATATATCTTTCCCCGATAGCTCCATTGCGTGTTATGAGAATGACAAATTCAATCTGAATACCGGAATATTTCATGAAAAACATAACTATATAGCCACGGTTACGATTGTTTCGGACAGCATAATAAAGTCGGGTTATCTTTTGGCCGACAGAGACGGTACAATCTATATGGATGAAATAAAAAAGAGTACAATGAAACATGATGTTTCCCTGAGAATCATAAACAGGGATAACCCTATAACGCAAGCCGAAGCAAACGATACAACGGGACTTATACAGCTTAAGGATAAAAACTATGTTTTAGACAACAGAGATGACCTTTTCATTCTGCCTCATGTTAAACAGGCATTGGAAGAACTATTAGCAGCTGCCGATAAGCAAGATGCAAGTCTTAAAATGCATGTTGCAAGTGCATATAGAACATATGACTCTCAAAAACAGAGTTTTGATTACTGGGTCAACAGAAGGGTGACTCAGGAAAATATGACATATGCACAGGCCTATGAATACACAGCGGGACGTGTAGCAATACCCGGCTGCAGTGAGCATCATAACGGACTGACATTGGATGTGGTAGGTTACGGCTACATGATGGATGAATCGTCAAAAGGTGCTCCATATGCAATCTGGCTTAAAAACAACAGTTATAAATACGGATTTACCGTAAGATATGAAGAAGGCAAGGAGCAGTATACAAAGATTACTCTATATGAGCCCTGGCACTTACGGTATGTAGGATTACTCACCGCATTTTACCTTTACAATGAGAACTTATGCATGGAGGAGTTTTATCAAAAACTGTTGACCGAAAAGCTCATAGATTTTACATACGATAATGAAACATACAGATATATATACGCAAAAAATGATAACATATACATAGATGAAAATGTAATGGAAACAGTACAGTATTCGCGCATAGCTTCAAATGTTGAGGGTTATGTGGTACTGTGTAAGGTGAAATAAAAGCATAAAAATCGGGAGGTACCATAATGAAGAAAACAAAGTTATTATACATTGTTTGCTGTATAGTATTTATCTCAATTTTAGTTGCCTGTCAGATTAACAAAGAAAAACAACCGGAAGCATCGGACAATACAGAGATCCGGTCCGTTGAAGATACGCAAACAGTTGTCTTTGTTGATTATAACTGGGTTGTTCTTAAGAAAGAAGATGCTTATACAAAAAACACGGTAATATTGACCGGTGAAGTTTCAAATGTGCGATATACTACCGTAGACTATGAATTCATGGATACGAATGTTTCCGACAAAGCCACACTGTTCGATATTAAGGTAGACAAAGTTTTATCCTGTACATCGGATTTGTATCCCGACCGGGATTGCATTACAGTAGGTGTAGGTTACACTATGAGTACATACAACGAAGAACTTCCCGTAATAACGGAAGGAGCACGCTATCTTTTGTTCTGCTATGTCACGGCTGACGACAAAGATGACGTGAGAGAGACATACAAATATGCCGATTGTTGGATTTGTTATCCCAAGGATTTGCTGTGCGAGAACATTGACGGATATTATCTTGTAAACGATTTTTTCTCGGATATTCCGTCTGCCGTAAGCCTTGCAGGTGCAATAGGAGTGACAAAAGAAGATGCATCTGATATCTTTTCACATGTATCAAAGGAGTATATTAAAAGAAAAATGGAAGCCTCATCGAAGAGGAAAGTAATAAGTGAAGAGGTGGCACTTTCCTGCATAGAGACATTGAAAGTCCGAGCCGGAAACGGAGCGGATCAATTATGGAATATAATGAAAAACCGTTACCTTATAGAAGAGACCGCATTTGAGAATCATATTCGGAAGACAGCGGAAAGTTTTTCCGACCGATAAACAGAAACCGTTATAACAAATTAATACTGCACCGAATGTAGTGTAATATTCGGTGCAGGATATGCAAGTATTCTGCACCATTATTGCCTGATTGCATGCAGATTATTGGTTTTTACCTGCAAATCATAATGATATAGCAAATTTCCAAAAATGAGGTTAATGTTCCTGTGGTAGCCTGATACTAACACAGGGTCACTTAAAAACTAAAAAGGTGTAGCTAATTAGGTTTTAGTTGATTATTAATCCATATCTTAACTTAGTTATTGCATTATAACTTAAATTGAGTTATAATACAAATCAGAGTTAAGAAAGGGCGGAAGTGATGGGATATTTGAATACTTTACTTGGAATACATGTAGTATATAAGGGCGATATTGTGAGGAATATACCCAATTTTATTCATGCACGATATAAGCTGCAGAAAGCCACTCTTGACGGAAATGAAGTTATATTCCTATTTCCGAAGACTGAATTGGAACCTGTAAGCGCTATTAAAAAACATATAGAGAGGATACAGAAAGAAGAAAATTTGCATGTTATTCTTGTTCCTAAGAAACTGACATATAGGCAGAAAGAATATCTTCTGCGCGATCGTATACCGTTTATTGTGGAGGGAAAACAGATATACCTTCCTTTTATGGGAACTTATCTTCAGGAGCGAAGCGATGGAGAAAAGCAAATGACGGATGTAATGCTTCCTTCCGCACAACTGCTGTTTCTATACTACATTTATAACGGTTGCGGTGAGCTGCTGACCAGTGAAGCTGCCAAAGCATTGGAATTAACACCGACATCTATCTCCAGAGCATCAATACAACTTGAGGGTATGGGGTTAATTAAGACGGAAAAAAGAGGTGTACAGAAAGTTGTTTTTTCCAATAAAACTGTGCAAGAGCTCTTTACTGAAGGGCAAAAACACCTGGCTAATCCGGTAAAGAGAAGAGTATATGTACCGAAAAGTGAGATAAAAGAAAGATTGCTTTTTAGCGGGTACTCTGCTCTTTCCAATTATTCTATGTTGAATCCGTCTGACATTGACTTTTATGCTACAGACAGTATTGCAAGATGGGAGAAGATTGCTTCAAAGAAGTTGCTAAACGAGGATGAGCAATGTGCAGTGGAATTTTGGAGTTACAATCCGAGAAAACTATCCAAGGACGAAAATGTTGACAGGCTTTCTCTTGCATTATCTCTTCGGGAAGATAAGGACGAAAGGGTAGAGGAATCTGTGCAAGAAATGCTTGAGCAGGTATGGAGGGATATTGATGATAAGAGGAATTGAAAGCTTTAGAAAATGGTTCCAAGGCTGTGAAGAGCAATATGTGATTATAGGGGGGACTGCTTGTGACCTGTTAATGACAAATGAAGGGTTGGATTTTCGTGCGACAAAAGATATTGATCTTGTATTGGTTATAGAAGCATTAGATGTTTCGTTCGGAAAAAGATTTTGGGAATACATAGTTGCTGCAGGGTATGAACATCGCAACAAAAGCACGGAAGCATATCAATTTTACCGCTTTTCAAAGCCGCAATTGCAAGAATACCCTGCAATGATTGAACTGTTTACAAGAAAACCGGACACAATCATTCTGCCTCGAAATGCTATTCTTACACCGCTCCCGTTAGATGAAAATATTTCCAGTCTATCGGCTATTCTTCTTGATGATGATTACTATAATTTTTTAATGCAGGGAAGAACAAAGGTTGCAGGAGTAACTGTTTTAGACGCAACTCATCTGATTGCTTTTAAAGCTAAGGCATGGTTGGAGTTGTCTGAAAGGAAAGTAGCCTGCGGTGATGTAGACAGTAGGGATATAAAGAAACATAAGAATGATGTATTTCGCTTAACGGAGCTGCTTTACCCTGATCAAGAGCCGCTTCGGAATGTGCCGCTTACAGTGCTGAAAGATATGAGAACCTTTTTAGAGAAAATGGAAACGGAAGATGTGGATTTGATAAAGCTTCGTATACCGAATAAGACCAAAGACGCTATATTGGAAGAATTGCGTTCTTTGTACGGTTTAGATTAATCAACTGCCAGGGAAGTAATGCTGAAAGATATATTAGCTATTGATGTAAATAAAAAAGACGAACACGCTTTTGTGTCCGTCTACCGTAATCTGGAGGCGCCATCCGGATTTGAACCGGAGAATGAAGGTTTTGCAGACCTCTACCTTACCGCTTGGTTATGGCGCCATAAATAAATGGAGCGGGTTACGAGATTCGAACTCGCGACTTTCACCTTGGCAAGGTGACACTCTACCGCTGAGTTAAACCCGCTCGTTTGGTGCCCAGAGGCGGAATCGAACCACCGACACGGAGATTTTCAGTCTCCTGCTCTACCGACTGAGCTATCTGGGCATATGGCGACCTGGATGGGGCTCGAACCCACGACCTCCAGCGTGACAGGCTGGCATTCTAACCAACTGAACTACCAGGCCGCATAACGGGTAAAAATTGCTCTTAACCAGATCATTACAATATATTCTCTTAAAAAAGTACAATCAGACCTTCATTTTTAGGTCGCTTATTGAGTATACAAAATAGGCGTATTTTTGTCAACAGAAAAAAACCGGTGTGTCAAACAAA
>Ga0116182_1005887_pt1 | contig 10366 bp, 11 predicted proteins | sample AD_UKC077_MetaG_FD_89805 | JGI IMG/M metagenome (GOLD analysis project Ga0116182, IMG submission 89805) | Active sludge microbial communities of municipal wastewater-treating anaerobic digesters from USA - AD_UKC077_MetaG | ecosystem: Engineered > Bioreactor > Anaerobic > Digestate | place: USA...
ACGGGGAGACGTGCGAGACTGTCTTTCTGAACGCGGACGGGCAGGAGGCGGGACGGCTTCCGCCGCCCGACGGCTACGATCCCGGCTGGCCGCTTGAGGCCGCGTTTCCCGGAGGGGTCCCCGGCGGCGTCGAGAGCGCCTGCTACGGGCCCTCGCGCGTGGCGCTGACCGTCACGCTGGTTGCGCCGGAGGAGGGCGTGTCCGGGCTTGCCGAGGAGGATCGTGCGGACGCCGGCGCGGCCCGCGCGGGTGAAGGCGGCGGCGGGGCGTCCGGGGCCGGCGTCGCCGCATCCGGGGATGCCGGGGGGGCACCGGCGCTTTCAGGCCAGACCGCCGGACCGGACGCCGCGCCGGACGGCGGCGGGACGCGCGGGGCGGCCGGCCCCGTGACCGTTTTCGTTGACGCGCGCGACGGCGACGACGCCTGCACCGGGCGCGCGCGGTGCAGGGCTGCGGGCGCCCCGGACGACGGCCCCAAGAAAAGCCTGGCCGCGGGGCTTGCCGCCCTCGCCGGCGGCGGCCTGCTGGTGGTCACGGGCGGCGCGTTCGACGGAGGGCTCGACGTGCGCGGGCGCGCCGTGGACGTGCGGATCGACGGCGAGGTCGCGCTCGGCCGGCGTGCCGCCCCGTGCCGGGACGGCGCCGAGGAACGCGCCCCGTGACGTTCTCTCCGGGGCACGGCCGGACGGCGGAATAAACATAGACGCAACCGGGCGGCGCGCGCCGCCTTCAAGGAGATCAAGCGATGAACGATGCATGCGGCGGGTTCAAAAAATATAGGGCGGCGGCCGGCGCGGGCGCGCTCTTCCTGGCGGCTGCGGGCGCCGGCGCGGGCACCGTCACGGTGGACCGGGTGGTCGCGGACACGGTCCTGGCGAGGGAGATCGGGGGGCTGCCCCCGAAGCCGGAAGTGATCTACTACCCGTTCAGCGTGGCGCCCGGATCATCCGTGCCGAATGCCGCCGGGGCCGATTACACGGGGACAAAGTCCGGATGCGGCTGGACAAGCGGGGGGAGGTACGCCGGGGGCGCGATGTCGTTTGACGGCGTCAACGATTACATCCGGGTCACCGACGACCCGAAGGTCCCCGAATGGGACCGGTATTCCGTCAGCGTCTGGTTCCTTCACAACGGCGGAGGCAGCGCGGACGGCACGGGGCAGAAGATCATCGATAAATCCTACGGGACCACTAAGTAAAGCCAGCCTTGACTTCTTCAAGGAACAGGCCGGGTTGCATAAAACCGCTTACCAAAAGATGATACGGAATCTATTGGATTCGTATGCCGTCCAACATTCAAAATGACACCCAACCATTAAGTTGTTGGACGAAGGGGGTCCGACGAAGGGTGTCCGACTAAGTGTATCCGACGAAGTGTATTGGACGTGTGTATAGCGCATCCCCGCTTCACTTTTCGCGTCTCTGCAAGGCGCGGCCGACATCGGGCACGGCCTCCAGCAGCGTGCGCGTGTAGGCGTGGCGGGGCGCGTCGAGCACCTCGGCGGCGACGCCTGTCTCGACGAACACGCCGTCGTGCATCACGGCCACGCGGTCGCAGATGTTGCGGACGACGGCGAGGTCGTGCGAGATCAGGATGATGGAGAGATGGAGGCGTTGCTGCAGGTCGCGCACGAGATTGAGGATGCGGGCCTGGACCGAGACGTCGAGCGCGCTGACCGGTTCGTCCGCGATGACCAGGCGCGGTTCGAGCGCTAAGCAACGCGCGAAACTGACGCGCTGGCACTGGCCGCCGCTGATTTCGCGCGGGAAGGCGTCCAGCACCGTTGCGGGCAGTCCCACCAAGTCCAGCAGCTCGGCGACGCGCTGCGGGAGCGCTGCCGCCGGGCGCATGCGGTGGACGCGCAGAACTTCGTGCAGCGTCTGCCGCACCGTCATGCGCGGATTGAGCGAACCGGGGGCGTCTTGGAACACCATCTGCACCGCGCGCCGGTACTCTCGGAAGCCGCGAGGCGAGAGGCGGTCAACCGCCCGGCCTTCGAACGCGAGCGTCCCGGCACTGGCCGGCTGCAGGCCGATCAGCGCGCGGGCGAGTGACGACTTGCCGCAGCCGCTCTCGCCGACGATGCCGAGCGACTCGCCGGCGGCGAGGTTCAGCGAGACGCCGCGCACGGCGCAGACCGGCGGCTGGCCGTGCGTGCGGTAGGTGACATGCAGGTTCTGGACGTTCAAGAGGGGCATGGTTGTGTACGCCAGCAGCGCGAACGGCGGCTGTCGGCGAGGTCTGCTTCAGGGGGTTGTTCGGCGTGGCAGCGTGCGTCGGCCAGCGCACAGCGCGGCGCAAAGGCACAGCCGGCGGGCCAGGCGTCGGGCGACGGCACGGTCCCCGGGATGTCTTGCAGCGGGGCGTGGCGCGGCGCATCAAGCATCGGCACTGCGGCCAGCAGGCCGCGCGTGTAGGGGTGTCGCGGGGCCGACAACACATCGGTCACGGCGCCGGATTCCACCACGTGCCCCGCATACATCACATACACGCGCGCCATGCGGCCGGCAACCAGTCCGAGGTTGTGGGTGATCAGCAGCACCGCCATGCCGTCGGCGTCGGCCAGTGCGTCGATCAGGTCGAGCACCTGCCGCTGTGTGGTGACATCGAGCGCGGTCGTCGGCTCGTCCGCGACCAGCAGTTTGGGACGCGCGGCCAGCGCCATGGCGAGCATGACACGCTGCTGCTGGCCGCCGCTGAGTTCGCACGGGAACGCACGGGCCGCGCGGGCGGGGTCCGGAAGCCCGGTCCGCGTGAGGAGTTCGACGCAGGCGGCGCGGCGTGCCGTGCGCGACAGAGCGGGCAGGCACTCCGCGATCTGGTCTTGCACGCGCATGACGGGGTTGAGGCTGGCGGATGGGTCCTGAAAGACATAGGCGATGCCGCGGCCGCGCACGCGGGTCAAGGCGTCGGAAGGGAGCGTCAGGGTGTCCGTGCCGTCGAACAGCACGCGCCCCTGCAGGCGGGCGCGGTCCGTGGGCGGGAGGCGCGTGAGCGAAAGGGCGGTGAGACTTTTTCCGCAGCCGCTTTCACCGACCATCGCGACGCGCTCGCCGGCCTTCACGGTCAGCGAGACATCGCGCACGGGCACGGTCAGCACCCCGTCGCGCCGGAACGTGACGGAAAGCTGGTCGACCTGGAGCAGGGGGTGCGGCATCACGCGAGACAGTATAGCGGGTCGCTGTGCTCAGCGGAAACGTAAAAACGATCACCCGGGTTCCTTCCGGATTGACCGGCAGAGGGGCAATGGTGCATGCTGAAAGGGTATGGCGAATCGGGATGTGACAGTGAAGACGACTGAGCGGCCGGGGGTTCGGCTGCGGCAGATTTTCGTAAGCTTTGCCAAAGTCGGCGCCGTGTTGTTCGGCGGCGGGTACGCCATGCTGCCGTTGCTGGAGCGCGAGGTGGTCAACCGGCGCAAGTGGTGCAGGTTCGAGGACATGGCGGACTATTACGCCATGGCACAACTGGTGCCGGGCGTGGTGGCTGTGAATACCGCGATGTTGATCGGCCACCGTCTGCGCGGTTTCCCGGGGACGGTGGCGGCCACGCTGGGCGTGGTGGCGGCACCGTTCTTTGTGATTTTGGCGTACGCGGTGGCGTTCGACAGAATGCGCGAGTCGGTTCTGCTTGCTGATGCGATGTCGGGCTTGCGCCCGGCAGTGGCCGGCTTGATGCTGGGGGTGGCCTACACCTTGTTTGCGCGCAGCCGCACGACGCATCTGGGTTGTGTGGTGTCGCTGGGCGTAACGTTCCTGACGCTCGTCTGCGGCGTCAGCGCGGTGACGGTGATTCTGCTCGGCGTGGCGGCCGGTGCGGGCTGGTTTGCCTATGGGACATGGCGGCGATGAATCTCTTTGTCAAACTTGCTTACACGTTTTTCAAGATCGGGCTGCTGACGGTCGGTGGCGGTCTGGCGATGATCCCCATTATCCAGCATGAAATGGTGCGTCGCGGTTGGCTTGATAACCAACAATTCCTGGATATTCTCGGGATCGCTCAGATGACGCCCGGGCCGATATCGGTGAATACCGCAACGTTTGTCGGGTACCGCGTGATCGCCGATGCCTTTTCGGGATCGGTGGCGTTGGCGATGGTCGGGGCGATCGTTGGTACGCTTTCCGTCTGCGCACCCTCTTTGCTCTGCATCAATCTGTTCGGTGCGTTCTGGAACAAGAACCGCACGCATCCTTGCATGATGCGGATTTTTGACATCTTGCGTCCGCTGGTAACCGGTCTGGTCATTACAGCGGCGGTGTTGCTGCTGGTGCATGCGTTGTGGGGCGAGTCTTGGCACGACGTGTTCCGCCGTGTGCCGGATCTGCGTCTGGCGGCGATCGCGGCGGCCGCTTTCGGGCTGACGGCATTCAGCAAGGTGTCGCCGGTCTATATCCTGCTGGGCGGCGCGTGCGCCGGCGTCGTGCTGGGATGGGGGTAGTCACAGCGATGACGGTCGATTTTACAACATGTGACGTTGCCATGCTGCGTGCGGCGCGTGCGGTGGCGGCGCGGCTGGCTGAGGCTGGCCACGCCGTGCTTTTTGCAGGCGGGTGCGTGCGGGATGCGCTGCTGGGCCGGCCGTTCAAAGACATCGACGTTGCGACCTCCGCCACTCCGGATCAGGTCGAGGCGCTCTTTGTGGGGCATACGGTGGCGGTTGGCAAGGCATTTGGCGTGGTGCTGGTTCTGCGCGACGGATTTTCCTTTGATGTGGCCACCTTCCGCACCGACGGCGCGTACGTGGACGGTCGGCATCCGTCGGGTGTGTGTTTTGCGACGCCGGAAGGAGATGCCGCACGCCGCGATTTTACCGTGAACGGTTTGTTCTGCGACCCGTTCAGCGGCGTTGTCCGTGATGAAGTGGGCGGGGTGCAGGATCTTGCGGCGCGCGTGATCCGGGCGATCGGCGATCCCGCCGCCCGTTTCCGCGAGGATCATCTGCGCATGCTGCGCGCCGTGCGGTTCGTGTCGGTGCTGGATTTCACGCTGGACCCGGCGACGCAGGCCGCGGTGGCGGCACATGCGGCCTGGCTTGCGCGTGTCAGCGCCGAGCGCATCGCGTCTGAAATGACACGCTTGCTGTGTGAATCGCCGCGTCCGTCAGTCGGTCTCAATCTGTTGCGCGAGACCGGCCTGCTGCGGGAGTTCCTGCCCGAGGTCCAGGCGTTGCACGGCACCCAACAGCCGCCCCGTTATCACCCCGAGGGTGATGTCTGGACGCACACCTGCCTGATGCTGGATGAGGTCCCGGCGCCACGGGATCCGGTCTTGGCGTGGTCGCTCCTGCTGCACGACATCGGCAAGCCGGTGACGTTCTGCCGCGAAGTCGATGCGGCGGGCGGCGAACCTCTGATCCGCTTCCCCTGCCATGCGCCGGTCGGTGCGGCGATGGCCGAAGCGATCTTGACGCGATTGCGGCAGCCGGCCGCGCGGGTGGAGCAGGTCAAGGCGGTTGTGGCCGGCCACATGCAGGGAGTTGAAGCAGAAAAGATGCGCCCTGCCACCCTGCGGCGTTTTATCGGGAACCCTGTTTTTCCCGTGTTGCTGGAGGTCATGCGTGCGGACATTCAACACAGTAACAAATTGTTTGGGCCCTGGCTGTTTCTGAAGGCGGCGTTCGAGGCGTACCGTGCCGAACCCGTGCTGCCGCCGCCGCTGGTGCGAGGCCGTGATCTGGTGGCATGGGGCATTGCCCCGGGGCCGCGCATGGGCGAACTGCTGCGCGCTCTGTATGATGCGCAACTGGAGGGCAGGCTCACCACACGCGACCAAGCGCGGGTCTTCATGGCGACGTTGAAATAGCGTCTGCGTGCCAGAATGGGATTATGCGCACGAGCACGACGATGACGCATCAACGACCACATCCTTGCGGTAGAAGACGTATTATGCTATAAGATGCTTTCAATGCGCAACATGATGGACATGGGCGCTCCGAGGTACGTTTGAAAACTTCCTTGCATCTCGTTGTGATCGGGCTGGGGCTGCCGCTGCAGGTTGCCTTGTCAGCGGTGGGAGAGCGGCCAGCCACCGAGCAGGCTGCCGCAGAAGAAAAGTTGACAGCCGCAGAGACGCTCAATGCGTGCACACGGCTGATCCCGACCGAGCCACTCTTGCTGAAGGGGACGCTCACCGTGCGCAAATTGCGCGGCATCGTGCTGATGGAGCAGCCGTTCAAGCTCATGATGGAGTGGGGTGCGCGACCCCCCGCAGCCGAGGTGCTGCTGCTCGATCCGAAAGGCACGGGACTGGTCGAGCGCGCGGTGCTGACGCGGCCGCCCGGACAGCCGGCGCGGATCCAACTGTATGAAGGTCCGGAGCAAAAACTCGTGGACTCTCCCTCCTACGCCGGTCGTATCCGGGGCACGGACATGACCTGGATGGATCTGACACTGGATTTTCTCTGGTGGCAGGATGTGCGATTTGATGATCAGCCGCGCGGCGACAGCCACAACGGACGCGATTGCGACATTCTGGTGGCGGTTCCTCCGGGCCCAATACCCGGCTGTTCGGCCGTGAGGATTTGGGTGGACCGTCAGTTGCGTTGCCTGATGCAGGTTGAGCAGCTTGATCCGCAAGGCAATCCCGTGCGCAAAATGTGGGTGCAGCGCGTCAAGAAAATGGATGACCGCTGGATGATCCGCGATATGGAGATCGAGACCCTGAACAGCGGTCACCGTACCAAGCTGTTTGTGGATGACGTTTCCAAGCCATGAATCCTTTAGTCACGGTGGGATGCGGCGCTGCTTTATTAGGCTTGTTCGTGCTTTCAGCCTTTTTTTCTGGCTGCGAGACGGTCTTGTTCTCGTTGTCGCCGATCCAGGTCCAGCGCATACGCAACCGGCATGCGGCGGCAGGCCGGCGCCTTGAAACGCTGCTGGCTGATCCGGCGCTGACCCTTTCCACCTTGCTGGTCGGCAATTCGCTGGTCAATTTTGCGATCGCCAGTTTGGGCTACATGGTGATCGACAGCCTGATCCCGCGCTGGGGTGAGGTGGTCGCCATTCCGTTCATGACGGTCAGTCTTTTGCTGTTCGGTGAAGTGACGCCCAAGCGGATCGCCATCAGTCATGCCGAGCGGCTTGCGCCGGTGTGCTGCAGGCTGCTCCTCTTTTGGCTGTGGTTGCTGCGTCCCTTCAATGTTGTCCTGACATCCGGGTCGCGCATCTTTAAGAAATCGTTGCGCCGCGAGCGCCGCGCGCTCTCCAATGACGAATTGCTCACCGTGGTTGAGGTCGGCGAGGAACAAGGAGTGCTCGATGCTGAAGAGGCTTCGATGGTCGACGGCATCCTGCGGCTGTCGGAGTTGATGGCCAGCGACGAGATGACGCCGCGTGTGGATATGGTCGGCATCGATCTCGATACGCCGGTCGACACGCAAGTTGCGGTCGCTCACCGTGCGGGGCACCGCTATCTGCCGGTTTATGTGCGGACCCCTGATGCGATCGAAGGGTTTCTGGATACGGTTCAGTTTCTGCTCGATCCCGCGCATGACGCGCGCAAAGCCACGCGCCAAGCCTTGTTCGTGCCCGAGAATGTGTCGCTTGACGACCTGCTCGTGACTTTCCAGCGGAGCGGCAAGCACATCGCGTGCGTGCTGGATGAATACGGCGGCACGGCAGGTTTGATCACGCGCGGCGATATTCTGGAGTTGATCACCGATCCCGTCACGCCGGCAACGGAAGAGGCCAACTCGCCGATCCGCCGCGTCGCGCCGGATGTCTGGCTGATGGATGGCACCGTGAGCCTGGAAGAAGTGAACCACGAGCTGGATCTGAACCTTGAAGCGGATGATGCGGACCGGATTGCAGGATGGGTGACGTTTCACGCCGGACGCCTGTTGCAGGCGGGGCAGTGCGTCGTGGCGCAAGGATGCCGCGTGACGGTCCGGCGACTGCGCAAGCGTCGGATCGACGCCGTACAACTCGAGGTGCTGGAACGGCCGGTGGATGACGCGCTCGAGCTCTCCGCGAGTGACGACCTGTTGCTCGAAGGCCTGGACGAGGGAGGCGAGCTGTGAAGGCTGAACTCCACATCGTCGGTATCGTTCTCTGCTTTCTGGCCTCGGCATTTTTCTCCGGGACTGAGTCGGGTATGCTGTCGCTCAACCATGCGCGGTTGATGCACCTTGTGCGCGCCGGTTTGAAGCCGGCGGTGCTCCTGCACGGCTATTTGTGCGACATGCAGCGCTGCCTGGCCACGATTCTGGTCGGCAACAATCTTGTGAACGTGATGTTGTCCACGCTGTCGGCCAGCTTGGCCCAGAGTTGTTTTCCGCGCAGCAGCGGTTTGCAGGCGGCTTGGGCTGTCGTGATGGCCTTTCTGATGTTGTGGTTCTGTGAATATCTGCCTAAACTCTTTTTCACCACGCGCCCGCTGCGCCGTACCCTGCTGGTGACTCGCGCCTTTCATGTGGTCGACTGCATGCTGGTGCCGTTGACAACCGCCATTCTGTTTGTGACGCGTTGGTTGGTGCCTGACACCAGAAAAGGTGCCGGACAACGCTTCCTCATGACGCGCGAGTATATCCAGAATGTGGTCAGTGACGCGAAGGACGGCTCGCGTATCACGGCGTTTGAACGCCTCATGATCAATCGCGTGCTGACGCTACAGGCGCAGACGGCTGCTCAGATCATGACACCGCTGAGCCGCGTGACCACGGTGCGCGCGGATGTGCCGCTTCGCACCTGTTTTCAGGCGGTACGCGATTCCGGACATGCGCGTCTACCGGTGTTCAGCGAGAACGGCGAACGATGTGTCGGTGTCTTGAACGTGGTGGAGCTTCTGGTTCGCGATCCTGATCCCGATGCCACGCTGGCCAGAGACGGCATGGAGGCGCCGTTTTTTGTCAATGCCGACGAACGCGCGGACGATGTGCTGCCACTGATGCGCAAGCACCGTCACCCGATGGTTCTGGTGCGTGAGCGCGAAGCCGGCACGGTGGCGGGCATCATCACCGAAGAGAACGTGCTGTTCGCATTGACCGGCAGCCTGCAGAAGGTCAGGGCATGACCGCCGGCACGCGCTGCTGTGGCGCGCGGCGCAGATGAAGGGGCACGCCGTCTGCGGCGAGCGTCCAGCCGCGGTCTGAGGCGAGCTTTTCGGCCTCTTGGGGATCGGCCGGCCACAGGGTGCGGGCGATGTGATCCAACACGCAAACGGTCCTGCTGTCGGCGGCGCCGGTCGTGGTGAGCGACGCCATCATCAGCCCAATCATGGCGAGATCGTTGTGCTCGAAGGCGCGAAAATCGCCGCTGTGCGCGACGGTGGCGTCCCAAATGATCATGTCGAGGCGCCGCTTGCCGATTAAGAGGCGCGCCTGCTTGAGCAGCCAGGCGCCGTCAAGCGCGTAGAGCAGGGTTCCGCACGGCGTCTCAATCAGGAAGTGCAGAGCTTGTTCTGAGGGGTCGGGCAGCAGATGGTTGGCGGGCAGCGCGGTGACATGCAGCCGGCCTACGTCGAAGACCGTGCCGGCGACGAGCGGATGCGCAGCGAAACGGCCCGGTTGCGCGCGCGCAAGCGTGGCGAGGGCTTGTGGCGAAGCCCAGATGCCGAGCGGCGGCAGGTCGGGACCGCGCGCTTCCAGCACGTTGAAGATCTGGTCGGGGGCGAAATGGTCGCCGTGCGAATGGGTGATCAGCAGATCGGTCAGCGCGCGCGGCGGGATGTCGAAACGTGTCAGGTTTGTGTAGCCGGTGGTGCCGCAGTCGATCAGGACGTGCCCGTCAATCAGCGTCGCAGCGGACCCGCGCACACCGGGCTCGCCGATCCGTTTCCAGTCGTGGTCGGCTGCTCCGGTGCCGAGCGTGCGGACGGTGATGGACGGCGCAGGTCCGGCGGTCACGGCGCGCACGCGCCGCGCCGGCAGGGCTGCCGCCGCAGTGCCCGCGGCGAGCGTGCGCGTGAGAAAGCTGCGGCGGGGCAAGGCAGTTTTCATGGTTGTTCCCCCGGCGAGTCGGTCTCAGGGCTGGCTGGGATCAGGTTGTCGAGTGCGGAGAACTGAGAAAAGATCGACGGCTTGAGGGTGTCCTTTTGGGCGCGTGCGCCTTCATAGTAGCCGCCCAGCAGGGTCTTCTCGTGCTCATGGTCATGGCAGTAGATGCAGAGCAGTTCCCAGTTGCTGCCGTCCGGCGGATTGTTGTTGTGGTTATGATCCTTATGGTGGACGGTCAGTTCCTTGAGGCGTTTGCTGTCGAAACTGCGGCCGCAGCTTGCACAGACGTGCGGCAGGACGCGCAGCGCTTTCTCGCGATAGCCTTCTTGGCGCGCGGCGATGTCGCGGCGGAGTTCGGCTTGCAGTTGGGCGCGGCGTTCAGGGGACGCTGGCGTTTGAGGTTTCATAGCGGATTGGCCTGTTGTGTGGCGCCGA
>Ga0116182_1005904_pt1 | contig 10347 bp, 9 predicted proteins | sample AD_UKC077_MetaG_FD_89805 | JGI IMG/M metagenome (GOLD analysis project Ga0116182, IMG submission 89805) | Active sludge microbial communities of municipal wastewater-treating anaerobic digesters from USA - AD_UKC077_MetaG | ecosystem: Engineered > Bioreactor > Anaerobic > Digestate | place: USA...
GCACGCGGCACTGCCACTGCGCGCGTTTCCAGAACGCGAGGTTCACCACGACGCCGTCGGCCGTGCGGGGAACGTCGGTGAACAGCCGCATCGACTTGATGCCGAGCGCCGGCACGCGCCGCTCCAGCGTGAGATCGTCAAACCAGACGCGTCCGGAACCGTTGCGCAGAAAGACGAAAACCTGAATCTTCTGCACCGGCTTCTCCGGGTAGAACACCTCCGCCGTGTACTCCCAGTCGTGGGTCGGCTGCGACCACGAGGCGGTCACGCCCCACGCGTTGCCGCCGCCGGCATACCATATGTCAAGGTAGATGCAATATTCCGCAGCCATGACGTCTTCGGCGCGGCTCCAGCCGCCGAACACGATCGGTGCCGTGTCCGGCCGGTCATAGACGATCTCCTGCATCACGCCGCCCCGGCCGTTGGCGCCGCCCTGAGGCACCTCGCAGCGGATCGACCGGGCCCCGCCATGCGCCTGCGCCGTGTCGCAGACGAAGGAACCGACGGCGTGCCATCCCTGCACAGCGCCGCGGTCCGACACCTCTTCAAATCCGCCGTTGCGCAACTCCTGCGCAGTCAGCCGCCCCCCGGCCACCCCGCAGACAACGCCAACCACAGCGGCCAGCCTGACCTTTTTAACAAGCATCCGATCCTCCTTTCCGCCTCCCTCTTCGGGCGTGTACTCAACATCTTTGAATCGCGCCCGAATCACACACGGGGTCACCGCGGCATTGCAATCGGCCGCGCATTGCGGCATACTGTTGGGCCTTCAATCCAAGAGGTTTTGCATCATGAGCGTGTTTTCAGAACTGACCCGCGGCATCATCAAAGAGAACCCTATCTTCCGCCTGGTGCTGGGCATGTGCCCCACCCTGGCCGTGACCACGTCGCTGCAGAACGCCCTCGGCATGGGCGCGGCGGCGACCTTCGTGCTGCTCTGCTCGAACGTGGTGATCTCCTCGCTGCGCAAGGTGATCCCCGCTGCGGTGCGCATCCCGTGCTACATCGTGGTGATCGCGGCCTTCGTGCAGATTGTCGATCTCCTGATGCAGGCCTACACGCCGGCCCTCGCTGAGAGCCTGGGCATCTTCATTCCGCTGATTGTGGTGAACTGCATCATCCTCGGCCGCGCGGAAGCCTACGCCTCGAAGAACGGGGTGGCGGCCAGCGCCGCCGACGGCATCGGCATGGGCATCGGCTTCACGCTGGCGCTGGCCATCATCGGATCGGCGCGCGAGTTCTTCGGCAACGGCTCGATCACCCTCTGGGGCGATCTGGCGCTCACGAACATCCACGGCAACGCGATGGTTCTCGCCATCCTGCCGGCCGGCGGGTTCATCACGCTGGGCCTGATCCTCGCGCTGATGAACCACCTGCAGGCGGTCTCCGCCCGGCGCGCGGGCGCACCCGCGCCCCTGCCGCTGGAGCTCGACTGCCGCCACTGCGCGCTCTGCAAGATGGGCGAGTAACCGGCTCCCTTACAGTTGCGAGCCTTTAGACGGGCGCAGCAGGATGTTGGTGATCTTGTTCGCCGTGTCCTTGTATTGCGGGTCCGCCTTCAGCGCCTTCCAGTCCGGATGGCTGATGAAGCTCTTCCACGCCGCCTCTTTGGCCGCCTTGTCGGCGAACCCCAGCATGTAGGTGAGGTTGGGCAGACGGTCGCCCGCCAGCGCCTGGCCGAAAAAGACCGGCCCCATGCCGCACGCCCGGAAAATGGCCAGCTCGCCGCCGCCCTCGAACATCGCGATCTTTTTGGCGTTGCGCTCGATCGTGTAACTGTTGTAGATGCGGAGCTGCAGCAGGCGTTCCGGCGCGTCGGTCACCTGCCGCACCTGCGGGCAGGTCGCGAAGCCGCGCAGCAGCGCGCTTGAGCAGGTATCGAACAGCGGATCGGCCATCGGCGCGCCGAAGAGCGGCGCGGCATCCTTCATGTACTGCGCGTCCGCCAGCAACCGCCCGTCCATCTCGGCAAACGAGGCGCCGTCCGGATGCGGCACCACCACAAAAACCTGAGTCTCATAGGCGGCGTTGCCGTCGTTCACCTCGGCATTCGACCAGAACACGCCGACCTTGCGGATGCCCTGACGGTTCAGCGCCGGAATTAACGCCCGGTCGAAAACCTGCACCAGCGCCTCCCGCTTGGCCACGCTGCCGCAGACATAGGTCTTGATTTGGATCCACTCGCGCGGCCCGGCCGCCTCCTGTGCCCTGACACCCAGGCCCGCCAACCCCGCCACGCACACCATGCCCGCCAATACCGCTCTGCGCCTCATGCCGTTTCTCCTTTGTGTCGCGCACCGACAGCCGATCGGCCGTCTGCCGTGCTTACCCCCCATTATACCACCGCCGAAGGAAAAGGATAGGCCCTTCAACCCGAAACCCAGGGCCGACGCATCTTAAATTTGACTCATACCGTCAGAACTGCGGGTGTGACATGCACCCAGTGAGTGCCATGCAGTCGGCACTGCGGCATGGTTTTTGTGGCCCCTCGTCCCCGTACCCGTTCACGTACTCGTACACGACGGCCTCATCGCCTTCCCGTGACCGTGTACGGTCCCGCGATTGGCCGGAGCTTGCTCTCTTCCAAATCGCTATCGGGATCGGGATCGTCCATACAGGAACGTTGTTACGCCCGGGGGATGCGTGTCAGGCGCGTGTCTTGCGCTGTGCGAAACCGGCAGGAACGCCCGCTTGTCTCTCGCCAGCCACCAACTCCGAGGACGGCCCGGATCCCCTTCCTCCTTCTCCCCTCCCCCTCCTCCTTCCTCCTTCCTCCTTCCTCCTTTCTCCTTCCTCCCTCCTTCCTCCCTCCTCCTGGTCTGCCCGGCCGCCAGCCACCAGCCACCAATCGATTGCGTACCAAAAAAAAGGGTTCCCTCGATTTGGAGGGAACCCCTATGCGTCTCCGCATATTTCTTCGATACTCAGAAAACACGTCCTTTCGTGTTGTCACTTAACGTCACCGGTCCGCCAGAACGGCGCCCGGGGCTATGTGTCCTCTCTTTACCTTTTCTCGTGCTTCGGTGGCCATGTCCCGATTTTTTTCTGTCAGCGAAGAGTGAATCATTGCCTGACGTTCGTACTGGGAGCCGCTGGCAACGTGGTTTTCAGTGTTTGGCGGAAAGCCGCCCTGCCTGTTGCCCGGTCGCTTCCTCGGTCCGGCAAGCCCCTCATCGTCTGTGTGGGCCTATCGCCCGATCAGTCGATTTCCACACGCCCACGGCCATTATCAAGACTCAAGTCCGACGGCCTGCATGGACTACGGAGCTTCGAAAAGATAAAACCCTAAACCGCCTCCTTTCTCCTAGCTAACCCGAAGATCAAAACTCCCGTTTCAATCTTTGTCTGTAGGATAGCGGATGCGGCGAGATCTGTCAACCCCGGGGCAGCAAAAAAATAAAAACTATCCCTGTCGCTTTCTCGTACGCGAAGTGGTACAATAAGAACTTTTAACCCTTTAACGACGGTATGTTCGGCCCGTGACGCGCGCTGCCTTTTTGTTCGACATCGACGGCACCCTGCTCTACGCCCGCGGCGTGGGGCGGACGGCGTTTGGCGTCGCCTTTGAAGCCGCTTACGGGGTGCCCTATCCCGATCTCGCCGGCTTGACCTTTGTGGGCGCGACCGACTCCAACGTGGTGCGCCAGATGGCGGCCGCGTGCGGCGTGGCCAGCACCCCGGCGCGCGAGGAGCACTTTTTTCTGCGCTTGGCGCATGCGATCGACGCCGCGCTCGACCAGACTCGCCCGCTGATCTATGCGGGCGTGCCGGAGCTGGTCGCGCGCCTGGCCGGACGCGGGCACGCGCTCGGGCTGGTTACCGGCAATGTGCGCGCCACGGCCTGGAGCAAGCTGCGCCACGCGGACCTCGACCACGCCTTCCTCTTCGGCGCGTACGGCGACGACCACCCCGAGCGCGCCGCGATCGCCGCCCTGGCCTGCGCGCGCGCCCCGGTCGACGCCCCGCCCCGCGTGCTGATCGGCGACACCCCGCTCGACATCCAGGCCGCCCACGCCAACGGACTCAAGGCCGTGGCGGTGGCCACCGGCTGGGTCACGGCCGAGGAGCTGGCCGCCGCCGGCGCGGATCTGGTGCTGCCGGATTTCGCCGACACCGAGTCCGCCGCCGCGGCCATCGAGGCATTGATATGATGATGACACGGAGAAAAGTCTTAGTTGCGGCCGCGCTGACGGCCGCCGCGCTGTTCGGCAGCGCCTGCGCCACATTGAGGATGGCGCGCACCGCGTGGCTCTATCCGCACGCCGGCGCCTTTCAGCAGGGCATGGCCGAAGCGCGCGCGCGCGGCCTCGTCCTGACCGACTTCCACATCCACCTGCGCGGCGGCATGACCGCCCGCAAGGCGGCCGAGCGACAACAGCAGAGCGGCATCCGCAGCGGCGTGCTCGAGAACCACGGGCGCGAGTGGCCGCTCCATGACAACGCGTCGTTGGCCGCCTTCATCGACGCGGCCCGGACCGTGCGGGCCGACGGCCGCCGCCTGCCGGTCGGCATTCAGGTCAACGACCGCGACTGGCACCGGCGGATCAACCCCGCCCTCTTCGCGCGTCTCGACTTCGTGCTGGCCGACACCATGATCATGGGCACCGGCGCCGACGGCAAGCCGCAGCGCCTCTGGCTGCCGGGCCTGACGATCGACGACCCGGAAGCGTGGATGCGCGACTATCTCGCCCACAACCTGCGCATCCTCGACGAGCCGATCTCGATCCTCGCCAATCCCACCTACCTGCCCCCCTGCATCTCGAACCGCTACGACCAGCTCTGGACCGAGACGCGCATGCGACAGGTCATCGCCAAAGCCGTGGAGAGGGGCATCGCCCTTGAGATCCAGGCCGGCTCGCCCTATCCCAAACCAACCTTCCTCACGCTCGCCAAGAGCATGGGCGCGACCTTCTCGTTCGGTTCCAACAATTTCGACGACGCGGTTAAAGATCCCGCGCGCTGGTTCGAGGCCATCCGGCTGCTCGATCTCAAACCCGAAAACCTGTGGACGCTCCCCAACCGCCCCTGAAGCCCCATGCCCCAACCGCCTTCACACACCCCGCCGCCCGGCACGTTCGAGGTCCTGCACGAAGACCGCCACTGCGGCGCGCGTCTCGGCCGGCTCTGGACCGCGCACGGCGCGGTCGAGACCCCGGTCTTCATGCCGGTCGGCACGCAGGCCACGGTCAAGGCGCTGGAACCGCGCGACCTGCATGAACTGGGGGCCTCGATCATCCTGGGCAACACCTATCATCTGTTGCTGCGGCCGGGCATGGACGTCATGGCCGCCTGCGGCGGACTGCACCGTTTCATGGGCTGGCAGGGCCCGATTCTGACCGACAGCGGCGGGTTCCAGGTCTTCAGCCTCAACAATCTGCGCAAGATCCGCGCCCACGGCGTGGAGTTCCGCTCGCACATCGACGGCGCCAAGTTCTTCCTGGGGCCGCCCGAAGCGATGGCGGTGCAGCGCACGCTGGGCTCGGATATCGCGATGTGCTTCGACGAGTGCATGCCCTATCCCTGCGACGCGCAATACGCTTGCGCCTCGGTGGAGAAGACCCTATCATGGGCGGCCGCTTGTCTGGAGCAGGCGCGCGCGCCCGGCCAGCTTGTTTTCGGCATCGTCCAAGGCGGGGAGTACACCGCGCTGCGCGAACGTTGCGCGCGCGAGCTGGCCGCGATGGGCTTTGACGGATATGCGGTCGGCGGCGTCAGTGTGGGCGAGCCGGAAACGGTCATGCTCAAAGGCGTGGAGGACGGCGTGCGCGCCCTGCCGCGCGAGCGGCCGCGCTACGTCATGGGGCTGGGCGACCTCTACCAGATGGGCGAGTCGGTGGCGCGCGGGGTCGACATGTTCGACTGCGTGATCCCGACGCGCGTGGCGCGCCACGGCACGGCCTACACCTGCGGCGGACAGTATCCGGTCAAGGGCGGCGCGTACAAGGCGGACCAGCGGCCGGTGGAGGAGGGCTGCACCTGTTATTGCTGCCAGAATTTTTCAAGGGCCTACGTGCGGCACCTGCTGAACGTGGGCGAGATCTTGGGCGTGCGGCTGCTGACGATCCACAACATGCACCGCTACCTGAGCTTCATGCGCGAGCTGCGCGAGGCGATCGCCAACGACGCGTTTACGGAGTGGCGGGGCCGGCTCGCCGCCACCCTGCGGCCGAGCGGTGTTAAGCAGAGTGGCGCGCAACAACAGACAAGCTAACCGCCCGGAGTTTCGGGCGAAAACGAGGGAACGACTGGAACGCTCAACGTTCAACTTTCAACGCTCAAGTTACAGACGAGCCCGCCGCCTGCGGAACGGGCACAAACGATGGGGTAACTTTCAACGCTCAACTTTCAACGTTCAACTCTCAAATTAAAGGAATAGACCATGATGACAGCGAGTTTTCTGGCACAGGCCGCCCAACCGGGCGGCGCGGCGGGTATCGGCGGCATGCTGTTCCCGATGATTCTGGTGTTCGGACTCTTCTATTTCATGATGATCCGGCCGCAGCAGCGCAAAGAGAAGGAGCGCCTGCGCATGATCGCCGAACTGCGCGCCGGGCAGCGGGTTGTCTTTGCCGGCGGTCTGATCGGCACGATCGCCGAGGCGCGCGACACGACGTTCGTGATCGAGATCGCACCCAAAGTGTCGGTCGAGGTCGCGCGCGCCGCAGTGACCCGCGTCCTGAAAGAGGGCGAGGCGGCGACGCTGGATGAACCCCGGTGATCATCCCGTTCACGCTTTTTTTTATTTCATTGCTGAAAAGCATCACGAATGTGTGTTATAGTGACGCACTTTTTTGACGCCTTGAAAGGCTTTGTTTAACCGTGGAGTTGTTCAAATGAGTAGAAATGATCTCTGGAAATGGCTGGTCCTGGCCTTTCTGGCTGTGTTGTCAGCGTATGTTGTGGTCCCGCCCAAGGAAAAAATCCGTCTCGGCCTGGACCTCTCCGGCGGCACAAGCTTCACGGTGGCGATCGACGAGGAGCGGCTGAGCGCCAACGTCAAGGCCGGCAACCCCGAGCTGACGGATGTCGAGGTGCAGAACCAGATCAACACCATCCTCAAAGATGCGGACGCGCGGGCGATCGAGGTGATCCGCAACCGCATCGACGGCCTGGGTGTCAACGAGCCGGTCATCCAGGGCGGCAAGAACCACCGCATCGTGGTCCAGCTCCCGGGCGCCAACGCCGAGCAGCGCGACGCCGCCGAAAAGAGCGTCCAGAGCGCGGCGTTCCTGGAGTTCAAGCTGGTTCACAAGCAGAACGACGAACTGGTCGACAAGGTGCTCACCTCCGGCCGTCTGCCGGAAGGCTATGTCTCTTCGGATGACGGACGCGGCTACAAGCGCGCCGCGAATTACAACGAGCTGGTCAAGGATCCTGACTATGCGCGCCGCCTCTCGCTTTTCGAGGTGCCTGATCCGCGCTACGCCTTCATGCTGGAGCGCGAGCAGGGCGCGGACGGCCAGGTCTCCTATCGTCCCGTCTACGTGCTGCGCAACGCCAAACTGACTGGCGACGCCCTCTCCAGCGCATCGGTCGAGATCGAGCCCATGACCGGCCGCGTGCATGTCTCGCTGGTCTTCAACGCCAAGGGCGCGGCAGATTTCGCGCGCCTGACCAAGGCCTATTCGCCGCGCGGTTCGCTCAACAAGGACAGCGACGAAGGTCGCCGCCTGGCGATCGTACTCGACGACACGCTCTACTCGGCCCCGGTGCTCAAGACCGAGATCCCCAACGGCCGCGCCGTGATCGAGGGCAACTTCAAGTGGTCCGAGGCCGCCGTGCTGCGCAACATCCTGAACGCCGGCTCGCTGCCGGCCCCCATGAAGATTCTTGAGAAACGCTCGGTCGAGTCCACCCTCGGCGCCGACGCGATCCGCAGCGGCCTCAATGCTGCCGTGCTGGCCACCGTGCTGGTCGCGCTCTTCATGCTGATCTATTACTCCTACTGCGGCCTGATCGCGAATGTCGCGCTGGTCCTCGACCTGCTGCTGCTGCCGGCCGGCCTGATCGTCGCCTCCAATATCTTGAGCATCTTTGTCAAGGATGCGGCCATCGCCAAACGCTCGCTCGACCTGCCGGTGCTCACCATGCCCGGCATCGCCGGTATCGTGCTGACGCTCGGCATGGCGGTCGACGCCAACGTGCTGATTTTCGAACGCATCCGCGAAGAGTTCGCGCTCGGCAAATCGGCCCGCGCGGCGGTGGCCGCCGGCTATGACCGGGCCTTCCTCGCGATCTTCGACTCCAACATCACCACGCTGCTGACCGCCATCATCCTCTTTATCTTCGGCGCCGGCCCGATCCGCGGCTTCGCCATCACCCTGACCGCCGGCATCATCATCAGCATGTTCACGGCACTGGTCGTGACGCGTCTGGTCTTCAATGCCACGGTGCCCGAGAACCGCACGCAGCCCTACCGCATGATGCAGTTCATGAAGAACGCGAACTTTGACTTCCTGCGCTGGGGCAAGCCCGCCGGTCTGGCCTCGCTGGCCGTCATCGTGGTCACGCTCGCGCTCTTCTTCGGCCGCGGCCTCAAGAACCCCGCCAGCGTCATGGCCGTGGATTTCACGGGCGGCGCCTCGATGACCTACGGCTACGCGCAGAAGGCCGACATCGGCGAGATCCGCAAAGTCGTGGCCGACGTGGTCAAGAACGACGCCACGATCCAGTACCAGTCCACGCTGGACGGCACCGGCAACCTGCTGCTGATCAAGACCAGCGTCATGAAGGTCGGCGAGGAGAACGTCTCCAAGATGATTCAAGCCGCCTTGACCCAGGCCTTCCCCGAGAGCAAGTTCACGCTGGCGGGCGAGGAGGATGTGGGCTCCGAGGTCGGCAAGGATCTCAAGCGCGCGGCCACCAAGGCGATCCTCTTCTCGCTGATCGGCATCCTGGTCTACGTGTCGCTGCGCTTCGAGTTCGGCTTCGCGCTCGGCGGCGTGATCGCGCTGGCGCATGACGCCTTCATCACGCTCGGCCTCTACAGCCTCTTCGGACGCCAGGTGAGCCTGACGATCGTGGCGGCGCTGCTGACGATCGTCGGTTATTCGATCAACGACACGATCGTGATCTTTGACCGCATCCGCGAGGATCTGCGCAAAGACCCCAAGACCGACTACCGGACGCTCTGCAACCGCGCCATCAACCAGACGCTGAGCCGCACGGTGCTGACCTCGTTGACCACCTTGATCGCGGTCCTCGTGCTCTTCATCTTCGGCGGCGGTTCGATCAACGACTTCGCCCTCGCGATGCTGATCGGCGTGATCGCCGGCACCTACTCGACGATCTTCATCGCGGCGCCGATCATGCTGGCGTGGTACAAGGGACGCCGCCCGGGCTTCGCCACCACGAAGTAACGGCAGGCGCAAAAAACAGCGTCAGTGTTTGGAGTGCGGCGGCTTGCCGCCGCTTTGGAAAGCGGGAGCAAGCTCCCGCACTCCACAGACCGTAGGCGCAAGAACGAAAACAGCGGACGGCTCAGCGAGCTGTCCTCTTTTTTTATGCCCTCCCAAATTCAGCAATTAACCGCATAGAACACAAAAATCTCTGTGCCCTCTGTGTTCTCTGCGGTTATTTCAACTGCCTCTGCCAGGCTTACAGCGTCCGCACCGACAGGGTCACGTCGCCGTTGTCCGCGCCCTTCTCCAGCAGGATCTTGCGTGTGACGCGCGAACGGCTGTTGACCGTGCGGCGCGTCACGCGCAACAGCTTACGCGCCGCGACCAGCCGCACGGTCAGCAGGCGCTCGCCGCCGCTCGGCGGAAAATCCGCAGCGTCCAGTTCTGCCAGCCCCTCGACCAGCAGCGACGCGCCCGGATACTTGGCCACCGCTTTTGACGCATACTCCAGCGGCGCGGCGGCCAGCTCGCCCAGCGGACCGGCCACGCCGTCCACCGCGCCGGCGCCGACCGCGAGCGCCGCACCGGCCCAGAAGCGCAGGATCTTCTCCAGCTCTTCGTCGTCCAGCGACTCAGTGACCGTCACCGCGAGCGCGAAACGCCCCTCGACCGTCTCTTTGAAAAGGATGCGCCGTCCCCAGTTGGCCGCCGCAAACTCGGCCGCGCCCTCCCGCAGCGTGCAGGACTGGCTGGCGCTCTTGCGCGCCGTGCCGGTCCGCGGCCACACCAGGTCGGCGGTCAGCAGATGCGAGGTCGTGATGTCGAGCCCCGCGCCGGTGACCGGTATATGAATGCTGTGCAACGTGATTTCAACTTCGCGCTTCACCTGTGCCATGTCCATACCTCCACACATGTTGATGATGGTCGTCAGTGTGACACACTCCCGCCCGTTCCGCAATCATCAAGGAGAAAGGAGGAGGGAAGAAGGAGAAGGGAGGAGTTGTCA